>Ga0307513_10007343_pt1 | contig 14304 bp, 9 predicted proteins | sample 15_EM_MG_FD_202174 | JGI IMG/M metagenome (GOLD analysis project Ga0307513, IMG submission 202174) | Populus trichocarpa ectomycorrhiza microbial communities from riparian zone in the Pacific Northwest, United States - 15_EM | ecosystem: Host-associated > Plants > Roots > Unclassified | place... | reverse complement strand
CCCCGCTTCTGTGTTGTGCGATCTATCTAGTGTTGCCTTGCCTTGGCGTTTGTTTCGTTTCATCGCCTATCACTCGCCGTTTTATCGCCGCCGTTATTCGCCGTTCAACCATAGCCGATTTGCAAAATAACCAACACTCTCGTTTCCATTTGACAGGTGTTCTGTCATAGCCCCCCGTATTGGTTTTCTCCTCCGCATCCTTTCTCTCCTGTCACTAGATTTACTGCTATTCTATAGGTACTCCCTGGGTTAGGGTTGCTGTGGGCATGATTCAGATGTAAATGGGCATTTTCCCAATTTCTTTTGGCAATCACTATTTACAGTAGCTACATTCTGATGTTTTTCTTTCGCGCGCTCATTCCTTTGGAGTTCTGGTTAGACTGGATCCTGTCGTGATGTTCTTGCTCTTCATTCCTGGTATTCTGTTGGTCAAATATTTGTCTTTGGTTTTGCGGATATGCGCATAGTGTGGTTCCGCCCGTTACAAACAATTTGGTAGGAGTAGACAGAGGGTAAACTTGCAGAAGCCCATCCTAAATTTGTCAGTCGCTAGCGTATCTCCTCCCAGTAATTCCTCTCACCGCTGCAAAGAGATCAACAACCCGCCCTTTACTCGAGTGTAGATTACCTTACTTCAACACCCGTTCTGCTACACATGATCACGGAAGTGTCCTAAGGCTCTAGGCACAACCCTAACTCTTCACTTACAAGATCCATTTTTAATGACGGCAAGTATTCTTTCTGGTATGATATAATAAAAGCCGCGGGGCGAGAACGGTTGGCTGGGCCAAGTTCTCTAAATCTATGAGGTCCTGAGTTTGATCACCTTGGTGGGGGCATTTGTCAGATAATCCATGTGCGGGCCGGTAACCGATATAAATATTGCAGTAATACAAAAAATTGAATGTAGCAAGCGTACGAGGGCGTTTAGGACCTGGTGCATAGTACTGTTGTGTGCCCTACCCTACTCGATAATATAATGACTGGAGGAAAAATGCCTAGATAAATTGACCGTAGCAGGGATGCGAATTTAGTCTTTATGAATCACCTTCTTTTCCCACGGGACTCTGCGATCGGATTGGGTCCGGCCCATCGGTCTTCATACGAATGAGGATTCGGGGGTGCAGTGCTACACAGGCGCGTGGGATGGCAAATAATTAAACAATTAAGGAGTAGTACCCAGACACAGATTATCGGTTCCGATAGTGGAACAAACAAAATGGATGATCGCGACATAAATACCAATGCCACTCCGCTCGAATCTTTAGTCCGCGCCTATCGACAGCATTTTAGCGCTTCCGTCATGAGGCGTGGACAGCAGAATTTTCTCTGGGCTAGAATCAGTTATTTCTTGTGTAGATCTTATATATAGTAATCGAGTTCGGTGCGGCAAGGATACCAGGATTAGTGTCGGATATTGATGTAGAATTCAGGGTCTAATGGCTAGGGAGGAGAGAATCAAGGGGAACTAAAATTAGTAAGCAGGTGTTATCCCTTAACAGACCCCGGGGGTGCGTTAGGCTTGTATTATTAAGCATCGGATAGCAGTGAGTAAAGTCAATGGCATAGGGTATTTTTCTTACCCCCCGGGCTTTGAATCCTACTAGACATTTTTCCACTGAACTCGAAAAGGGATCCTATCCTCCCGCTCTGGAATGAAAGATACTGCAGTTAAAAAAAGAGGCGGTTGGAGGGTGGATCCTATTTATGCAATGCCGGTTGGCATTCAATTAAATTCAATCTGATCACTGCAGTTTTACCAACGAGGGCAGAGCTCATCGGGAATATTACCTGTTATGCTATATATTTCTTGTTCCCGGATTGCTTACTTCCATTTTCATCGCGTACCGTAAGAACTTGAATAATTGGACGGCGTGCTATGTAGTCCAGAATTCCCTTCTCTGGAAAGGGGGCAAAAACACTCCAAAAACGCGGTCCCTTCCCCCCCCTCCGAGACTGAAAATAAAAATTAAAAATTTCTTAACCTTACTGAGAGAGGAAAGTCCAACGACATAGCACACCGTCCAATTATTCAAGTTTTTACGGTATTCGGAATCAGGTAATATTAAAGATTTATGTCTTAATACTATGACCAAACATGGCTACCGTCACAATTGCTGTCACAATTTTCATAATCATTATTTTCACTTACCATCGGCTACATTGTCCTCTTTGTATTAAACACATCAAATCTTTAGTATCTAACATAATTCTGCCACACCTTCCGCTACTTTTATAGCAACCGTATTCCGAATATAAGATGAGAATAGAAGTAATCTACTCGTGTTGCGTATTAACTACTGGAATTCGAGAAACAAGAGTGGAATCCAACCCTAATCCTGGGCGGTTTCTCAATTGCAAGGGGGTTCACAATATAATGGCCGAGACTTCCAGCTGCGGTGTCGTGCGCTACAGTGACTTATTCGTGCACTGGACGGCATTGTATTTTACGGTGAGCGGTGATGCCGAGTAGGCCCCCGAGAATTAGTCCAAGCCCTAACCGCCTCTGGATTTCCTTGGCATGGAAATGATTGGACGACAACCGCCACAAGACAAGCCACATCACCCCTCTTCTCTTTAGTTTTGCCGACAATGAATTTGTGAACCCCCCTGCTCACCCTACATATCGTCTTTCATACCATTTCTACGCTCCGACTATGTACACATAGATAATCGATCAAATTCAGCGACAATGGTCCCAACTACGGCAACAAAATGGGGGTTTGGGGCAAGGCCGTTTATGGATCTGACGGGGATGCACAGGTTATGCGTCGGCAACCCCCACCAGAGCCAGATAACGGAACCCTGGGGTGAGTACCAACCGAGTTGACGTTGGAGATTGGCTTTTGGAAACAACGGAGCTTCTAGAGTGGAATGGCAGTGAGGGTGAAACCGAAAAGGCAGTCTTGCTCTGCTTCCGGAATCCGGGGGTGGGCAAGTTATATCTGAGGTGGGCGGGTTCTTTGGAAGGAGCGAATATCACTGACGGGGAGAAATTCTAGTTCCATCGCGAGCGACAGGTTGTGCTTGCCCTACCGCTTCCTTGCCTAGCAAGAGCGGACGATATCGGGAATTACCTGGGGATGAGGTCAGGTAGGGACGACGAACTATATGAGATGAGGGACGATTTACGGGCTGATATTGCGAGGGTTCTTTAGGAAAAGAGTTCGGATATGTAGGTATGAGAACCTGGCGTTTGCCCTCTACCAGCGATGTATGCTAAGAAAGGGTTGCATGTAGATCTCTCTTTATTTCGCTAATCATTCGGGGCATTCCGGGAGAGGCCATACTTCGCCAGAGAGGGAAGCAACATGAACAGATTACGAGAAAATTGATTGAGCGATGCGTCCGTGGCAACTCGGTTGGACCTGAAGGATGTCCGCACAACCACATTCGATGGCTAGGGCAAGGCTCCACTGTCGCCGACACTCTCCGAAAAAACACGGTGGAATTGTGAGGATTCTGTTGCGTTATGTCAATAACAATTGCCTCACCCCTGGTCGCAGTTGCTAGAATTCCTTCCCCACAACCGAACCCCACCACCCGCCCCCGGCGGCGGTGCTCTAGGTTCCCGCATCCCCTCAGAAAAACTACTACCGACCCCAACGGCACGCGATCAACACTATTGATAGTGGTCGACCGGTATTGGCTCATTGTCTCTGTTATCTATTTTTGAACTCCTCCACTTGGATCGCTCATTCTTCGTTACAAAAAATATTCTCCTTTCATGACTGTTGGGTGAGCGATTATTGTGGAAAGACCTCCGATCATCCAAATGTAAATAGGTCTTCATGAGCGTATTTGCTAGTTTTTCTAGGTCTTTGTTATATATCTTTCCACTTTTTTACCACTTTCTCGGCCGGTTTCCTTCTTTTCTCAGAGTTCTGGTTAGACTTGGCCTGATGGTAGTGTCCCCACCCGTCATTCCCGTTATTTTGCCCTTTGTTAAGTTTGCATTTGCCTTGCGGTTTGGACATGGTAGTTCTCAGTATAATAAGGCCCGTCATAAGCAATTGGTAAAAATAGCCAGGGAGCTTGAGGAACCCCTTCCTGCATTGGTGAGCGGCCAATTGATCTCCTCCCGCGAAATTTTCTCGCTGGGGCTAAGAGATCACCAGCAATTCCCCTTCCGAGCTGTCATACTCCGATTTTGGTTCTACTGCTCTGGATACGATCATGGGAGGTTTGATAGCTCTCCCAGTATTGAGCTAAAACCCAATCTCCAACTTACCAGTTATATCTTTAACTCCGGTGAATTGTCTTGTAGCATCAATAATAGGGTACGGGTTTGAGTAGTCCGCCCTAGTTTGGCTAGATCCGGTACTGGTAGATGAATGATTCAGTGGAGTGGGGAAAGAGTTGCCCAAATGTAGAAGTGGACAACTTTAGGCGAGATGGTGTATTAACCCTACCTCTAGAATCACTTCCTGGTCGTTCGCCTGCATTATCATGGCTACGCTGGCCTCACTTAAGCGATGCAGGGTACCGCGGCGTTTTGAACATTACGGTAGTTTCACCGGGAGAAAACTGCGCGGCGAGATTGAATGTGGTTAAAATATTTTCCTGCCAGGTGGGGGGGCTTTTCATTTTGCGGAAGGGTCTGGTTTGGAAGAAGTGTTTGATCGACGCCCATCGGGCAATGGGTGATGGTAAAATATCTGCGGATAAATTTGAACCACTCGAGTACTTGGTGTGCAACTGAACTCAGGAAACCCTCTCTCTGAGCAATATTAGCGAGGGTTTCTACACATGGCCACCCAAAGTACAGTCTTCACTGTACCCAGGACGAAACTGGGCGGGCGACCAACAGGGGGTATTTGGTGCTCAAGAAAGGAAATTTTCCAAGGTTGAGGTTACGAAAATTACTTGTAATTGATCCCTGTTCATCGCCCGCCCAGTTTCGTCGTAGGCACGGTAGAGGCTGTGTTCTGTTACGGTGGCCGGCCTGGTCAGGGTTCGACGGGGCGTAGCTCAGCGGGGTGCGGCGGGTATTTGCAAGCGGTTTTGGTTCCACGTTGGCGGGGGGTCACCTGATGTTTAGAACTACAACACCGCCCCCCCACCATACTTTTACCACAATAGAAATATCTCAATAAAGCAGATGGATGACACACAAAGTATTAATTAAGATCATAATCGTTTTATTTTTATTTTAAAATGTTTACTTGGTTGTGGTTTTCGTAGCCCTTGTTCAGTTGAACGTTGGCAAAGAAGAGCGAGCCGTGGAATGCTGATGTTCTGTTTATGCTCAGGTGCAATACAAAGGGTTTGTGCCAAGCTTTGCTAAGCCTCCCTAAGGTTACTCCCTCGCTGAACGCCAACCCGGTCTAGACTACAAAAGCCCGTTTCCCCCGGTTAGCGCAGAAACCCAAGCACCGGTGCAGGTGACTGGGTGGACATACGCGAGGAACTATGCTTTCAACGGGAGGAAGCCGGGACGTTTTTTGCTGGGAATACGACTCGAAAGTTGGAAGCGATTGGGTGCACCAGTGGGGTCTGGATGGAGTTACCTGAATATGGAAAGAGATGAGTTTAGGCGAGATCGTGACACCATCATATAGCAACGGAAGAATCGCGCTCTGGTCTTTCCCGTGCCTTATTGGCGCCGCGCCGTCCTCACCCACCCACGCATGGGAACCAAGGGCTTTTCAATAGCCTGCTTGACTCAACCCGCAAGAACAGTGAAAAGGGTGAGGGAGGGAACTGCGAAAGACTATCCCTCCAGATTTCGCATTTATCCTTTTGCGGGGGGTCGGGTTTGAGATCCTGAATTGTGTGAATGAGGATTCAATTTAAATGGTGCGCAGCTCGGCTAAGGAGAGCCCCCAAGTTAACCCTCTGCGCTAGACATTCTACCACCCAAAAAATAAGGCGATGGCTGGCAAAGGAACATCTGATTCGTAGTGCTAGAGAGTCCACCGCGCGGGAGAATTTAAGAGAATCTCTCTCCCTTGAAAAGTTTATTCCTTTACTCTTGTTCCCCGTGATTGAATGCTGAAGGACGTGAAGCAGGTTCAGTATCACAAATTGATCTATTGAGTAGGTTTACCGCTGCTGTACCCTATGCCTGTACTCGAGTATTGTATTACCCCATTCGCCCGCATATCGCCATCCCGCTGTTTCTACACGCAAGCAGTGGTTCGAACACAACGTTCTAGGCTAGACAACAAATACGCAATCAATCAAACTTGCCGACAAAAAGGCGCACTGCGGCAACATAATAGTGAGCTGTACTAGTACTAGGGCTGCTTTTAGAATCGGACAAGATCGAGACATTATGGGATAGCTCTCACTATAGAAGCTAGATAACGAAACAAATGCTAAGAAACACGTGAAGAGTGCTGCTATTATTTTAGGGAAAGGTTCCAGGGTAGAGCGAATTTCGGAGATGAAGGGGTTGAGAAGGCTGGGTTTTCGCAGGGGAGGGGGTGTCCTTGACCGGCTTTACTCGTACTTTTTTGATGTTTGCGAAGGTAGATGCTATTGCGTATGCGAAAGCAATAGGCTAGAGCCCCAGGGTTTAGATTGTATGCAATAGTAGTCGTGTTCACAAACATCAGAAAAATACAAGTGTGGGGGCATCTAACCCTCGCAGCTGGGAAGCGCAGGACATTAGGTGTGTGGGCCATCAGTGGGGTCCGGAAAGAGTTGCGTCAAGCTGGAACTGGGCCAATTTAGGCGAGATCGTGATCCTAGTCCATTAACCATCCCTGAAGAATTGCGCCCTGGTGGCCCCCCCTGTCTGATTGTCGCTACCGGGGCCTTGCTTCGACCATTCAAGTCCTTGGGTGTGAGGGTAAGTGATCGGAAAAAAAGTGGTTGGTGCAACACCACTTTTTTTCCGATCACTTTTTGCTCCATGCAAGTACTAGTAAAGTTACTGCACAAAGAAGGAATTCGGAGAAGTGAATATCGTGGAGGGGACTCAGCCCCGTGGAAGAACACCAACCTGGTGAGGCTGAACACGGTTAAAGGATTTTCCTGTACTCGAGTACTGTAAAGTTGGGAGTTTTTCATTCTGCAGGAGAGTCCGATTTGAAATCTGCCAGTGTTGTCCTACCCATCGGGCTGTGTATGATGGTAAAAAAATCTGAGTGGATAAATTTGATCTGCTTGTGTATTTTGTGTGCGACTGAGCCAAGGAGACCCTCTCCAAAACAGCGGTATTATTGAGGAATTCTGAACATGGCGGCTCAAATCCAGGGAACATAGCGTGAAAATATACAAAATAATTCCACGGTGACATAGGGGTACTTGGCGTGATAAAACAACAGTTGTGGGGCACCCTGCCCTTGAAGTTTGTCGCCTGTCGGCGGTGGCTCCCGGGATTGTGGTGGGGGGTTTGAGTATGTTGTATTCCTTGTTTCACTCCTAATCGGACTCTTTCACTTTGAGCTCCCGGTATGGGGGTGCTAGTCTCATATAACTGGCCAGTGGCTGTACCGTATAGTCTACTCGTACTGCCGCGCCCTATGCTCGCGTTGTAGAGCACAGCACCAGGTTCCTCTCACATGGAGCCTGGCCTTTGTGTCCCACAAATTGATGAGGCATGCACATTCCACTCCTTCCGCATACGGTAGCTGTATTCTGCGGCTCAGCAAATTTCCACCAACGAGCTCTCGGTATTTGATGATTTTTGTCTGGCAAAGCGGCTGAGCCGCAGGATAAGGCTACCGTATACTCGAGTACGGAAGAAGTGGAATCAGCATGGTTCATCAGTCTAAGGGATAAGCAATTCACCCATACCTCCAACGTGACCGCATTTCCTTGGGATGAAAACGGTCGGGCGGTAGTTGCCATAAAAGAAACTGGATTCCCCGCTTTTCTTCAAATTTGCCCACAGAAAAGTTCTGTAAACTCCCCCATTAACCTTCTATATTTTTCCATCATTTCTACACGCCACCTGAATTTTGCACGGAGCGCCATGGCCCACAATACATATACACACATGGTGAAATTCGGCGACGGCAATATCAACAGCGGAAACATAAATGATAGCTTCAACACCACTGTCCATCAGTCCAACGAGGATGCACAAATTTTGAGTTGGCTCTCTCCGTTAGAGCCAGGTAATAGGCACCATGGCGTGCGCACCAACCGATTCGAAGGTGTCGGGGATTGGCTTTTTGGGACAGGCGAGATGCGGGAATGGAGGGGGGCTGAAGGTGGAACTGATAAGGCTGTCATGTTTTGCTCCGGGAATCCGGGAGTGGGTAAGACATACCTGACGTAAGTGGCCAGATTCTCTGATAAAGCAAGTTGACTGATGGCCAGAAATAATAGATCCCTAGTCATCGATAGGTTGTGTGATGAGGCGAGCGCGGAAGATCTGGCAGTTGCATGGTTGTACTTGGACTTCCTTGCTCAGCAAGAGCAGACTATCACCAACGTGATGGGAGCGATTTTGAAGCAGCTGGTGGGCAGGGGGGACATTCCAAACGATATACGGGAGGCATTTCAGGAAGCAAAGAAGGTTAGCGGGAGAAGGCCGCTACTTCCGGAGCTGATGCGGATGTTGAGGGTCACTATTGCTTCGCTACCGCAGGTTTTCATCTGCATCGATGCATTAGACGAATTCCTCCCCCAGGGTCTTCCACAGCTTCTTGAGTCGTTAAGAGATATTGTTCGGAAGTCCCCTATCACGCGAATATTCCTTACAGGGAGGCCGCATGTCAAGGAAGCGATTCTTAGATATTTCACTATGGCGGTTGTGATTCACATCAGCCCTAACACGAATGATATCAGGAGTTACCTGGAGATGAGGTTAGGCAGGGATGAAGAGCCGGAGGCCATGGACAATGATCTGCGGGCAGATATCGTAAGAAATATTTTGGAAAAGATGTCTGATATGTGCGTAGGAGCATTTACCATTTCAACTCTCGGACTGATGTGTGCTTGCTAATATTATATGTAGATTCCTCCTTGTTTCGTTGAACATGGACACTATACTAGGCGAGGTGACAATTCGTCAGAGAAGAAAGAAACTCGAAGATATGGCGCTCGGAAATGGGCTGAGCGACGCCTACACAGCAACCTTAACGCGGCTGAAGGCGCAGAAGGGAAATAAACCAGAACTTGGACTCAAGGTCCTGATGTGGGTATTGAATTCGGAGCGGCCGTTACGTGCGAAGGAGCTCTGTCATGCCCTGGGAGTTGAGATAGGATCAACAGATCTGGATCTCCAAAACATTCCCACATTAAAGACACTCCTATCATGTTGCCTAGGTCTTGTCACTGTCGAGCTGTCTTCATCCACTATCCGACTGGTGCACTTTACCCTGCAGGAGCACCTCTCAAGTGATCCTACCCAAATCCATAACCCTCACTCGGTGCTTGCGGAGGTTTGCTTGACTTACCTAAATTTTGGATGTATCGCGGATCTTCCGCCAAATGATCCTTGGGAGGCCCCTAAAATACACGCCCTCCTGGAGTATGCTTCTTGCTACTGGGGGGACCATGCAAGAAGGGGGATGACAGAAAATGTTAAAGTACTTGCACTGAGGCTTCTCGCTAGATTTGATGAGCATATATCTGGGGTAATGTTGGTATTTGAGGGTTGTGATCTGGGCGATAGAGGAATGTTGGACATGGAGGCAGGACAAGGGAAATTTACAGGACTCCACGGAGCAGCATTCTTGGGGATTGTGGAGATATTTGCTGCTGTATTAGAATTGAAGGAATGGAGCGTTAACGCAGGAGATTGCTTCGGTCATACACCTCTCACATGGGCAGCTATAAGAGGGCATGTGGCGGTGGTAAGGATGCTCTTAGAGCGAGAGGATGTCGATCCCGACCAGCCAGACACCAATGGGCATATGACGCCATTCTTATGGGCAGTAGAAGAAGGGCATGAAGGGGTGGCAATGGCGCTTTTGGGAAGAGGGGGAGTCAATCCCAATGCGGTGTCCGTGTTTGGTTATACTGCACTCCAGTCGGCTGCATTTGGCGGCTATGTGGGCATGGTAAAGATACTTTTGGAACGGAAAGAGGTGAATCCCAACCAAACATTAGAGGATTATGACGAATGGATATTCTCCTGGGCGGTTATGGAGGGACATGAGGGTATTGTGAAAATACTTTTGGAGCGAGAGGACCTAGATCTCAACTCAGAATGTTCGGATTCGGACTACGGGCCAATCTGTTGGGCAGTGGAGAGGGGGCGTGAGTGGGCACTAAAGCTACTTTTGAAACGACAGGATTTTGACACCAATACGGCCATGGTCGGGTGGGGGCGGACTCCACTCACGTGCGCCGCTGAGTGTGGGAATGAGGTGGCAGTAAAGATGCTTTTGGAACGAGAGGACGTCATTCCTGACCAGGCAGATGCTGAAGATGGCCGAACGCCGCTCTCGTGGGCCGCTGATGGTGGTAATGGAGCTATAGTCAAGATGCTTCTAGAGCGAGGGGATGTGAATCCAGACCAGGCGGACACAAAATATGGCCGAACACCGCTCTCGTGGGCCGTTGAGTATGGGAACGAGGTGATGGTGAACATCCTTCTAGAGCGAAAGGACGTCAATCCCGACCAGCCAGACACCAAATCTGGCCGAACGCCGCTCTCGTGGGCCGCTGAGTATGGGAGTGAGGCTGTAGTCAAGATGCTTCTGGAGCGAAAGGACGTCAATCCCGACCAGCCAGACACCAAATCTGGCCGAACGCCGCTCTCTTGGGCCGCTGGGCGGGGGAAAGGGGCGGCAGTCAAGATTCTTCTGGAGCGAGGGGGCGTCAATCCCGACCAGCCAGACACCAAATCTGGCCGAACGCCGCTCTCGTGGGCCGCTAAGTATGGGAATGGGGCTATAGTCAAGATGCTTCTGGAGCGAGAGGATGTGAATCCGGACCAGGCAGACATAAAATATCGCCGAACACCACTCTCGTGGGCTGCGATAGAGGGGCATAGTCGGGTAGTGAAGATGCTTTTGGGACGGGATGGAGTGGATCCCAACAAGGCGGACACTAGAGATGGCCGGACACCACTCTTGTGGGCGGCAGCGAACGGGCATGGAAAGGTCGTAATGATGCTGTTGGAGAGAGAGGATGTCAATCCAGAGCAAGCAGAAATCTATTATGGCCGTACGGCGCTCTCGCTGGCAGCTCAGAATGGGAAAGTGGAGGTCGTAAAGATGCTTTTGGATCGAACGGACGTCAATCCCAACAATACAGATCTTGTGGAGGGCCGGACACCAATCTTGTGGGCGGCTGAGAATGGGCACGAAGAGGTGATCAAAATGTTTTTGAAACGAAATGACGTCAATCCGGCCCAGGCAGACACCTTTTATGACTGGACTCCACTCATGTGGGCGTCTGAGCGCGGGCATGAGGGCGTGGTAAAGATGCTTTTGGAGAAGACAGGTCTCCCTACCGCCGCGCCAGATGCCCAGAACCAAACCCGACTGTAGCTAGCCCTCTCTAAAGGGCGCGATGGAGGCATTTCTTATCCTACTGTATTGGGGAAATGGGAATTGTGTTCCAGCAGATCGCTGTGGATAGACATCCCTCCTACTGTTCTTCAAGCATGGACGAGCATGTAGTGAAAAACGATTTAAACCTCATGACCCTAGAACCAACATCACACTTTAATGGCCAACCTACACTCCTACCTGCTATTAATCACAGGCAGTCACTTCCGCCATCGGACATCATTTCTACTATCCCGCTCTTACCAATCACTAAGGCATACTAAAAGAATATCGGAGGGATCACCTACACATGCACTATGCCAGACGAGGTGTTGATGGGTCGCCAAAGCGGTGAAATGAGGTGCAGGAGGGGTATGGCAATGGCGTGAGGAAGGAACGAAATGGTGTGATGATGTTAAAGAAACGGAAGGAACAGTTGGCATTGATTTTCGTATTTAAATGACTCCCCTCAGCCCGCAATGGTTAGAGGCGGAGGTTACCGAATTATGAATTCTCTTTTTTGATATCCTTTATTCTTTCTTCCCACAAGCCTTTCCGTTGATAGGAGTACTCCGACCCAGAATTTTCTCCCTACTGGTAGGATCCAATGAGCCGAGGGCGGTGTTGGTCTAGGGGCTTTATTTCAGTGATCATCAGGGTTCCGAATGGTCCGCGGAAGACTGGACTGGACTAGCTAGTCCGGTCGAAAGTCAAGTCTAGTCTAATGGTGAAAATTAGACCGACTGGATGGTTAGGATTATCGAAACCGACTTGACCAAGACCGGTCCGACCAGGCCGGCCAAGTAATAGGATATGCTATTTGTATCGTAATATATTACGTTCAAAAATAAAGCCTTTCTTAATTAAACTTATTGTTTACATGGATTCTATTATTATGAGTTCTGGATGGGAGAAGAAAGCGCTGGCTAGATGAAGAAGTACAAAGAAGTCAAGAGAGAAGCGTGAGTATATTGATCGGAGGCGTGGCTTTCTTGCTTGCTTGTCTAACTATGGTGGAGTATAGGGTTTATATAGATTATACAAAGAGATTTTTCTACGATGTTCTCTCCCGGAAATCCATCCGGAGATACACAAGACAAATACAGTTCCAGTCCCTTTTCCGTCAGCCATTCTTGCCTATTCACTGGTTTCCTGTCCGGTTTCTCCTCCGCCTTCCTCTGTGGTTTGTGTCTCCGATTCCTTGTCCGGCTATTACCGGCCATCCATCCGAATCATCATAGTACACCATCAAGGTATATCCGCTCCTCCTCTTGATTGATAATAAGTGACAAAGGAAACTAACAACGAACAAGCAATTATATGCGAAAGGGTACAAAGGAAAATACATCAGCATGGAGTGATCGCCGGTGTTATTCAACAATGTTTAGGCCCATTCATATTGTTTGGAACCAGTCTATTTTGGGCAATCGTGATATAGAAAACCTTGTGCTTGAGAAGCAGTGCAGTGCTCAGAATGGAGCGAAATCAGTAGCACTCAGCATGCCCATGATGAACACAAGACTGCGTATGTTTTGCTCCCATCACTCAAACAGGCTAGGGTCGATCACTTTAAACCCAGGTGGGTGTCAAAGGTGCTCGTCAATTGCATTGTTAGCGATACCTTTATTGGCTTCGGGCTCATGCAAGTGTCGTTGCCACACTACTCGGGGCAAGTAGCCAAATCAAACGTAGGGATTACCCCATTCACCGACATATCGCTACCCACCATTTCTACATGCGGCCGGCGCTTTGAACAGAAAATTACGCTCCAGACTACACATAGGCAATCAATCAAATTTGCCGGCAACAAGGCCCACTGCGGCAATACAACTGTGAGCTCCACCAATCCAAAAATGATATAAAGTTTATGCGCTACAGTCTTTACCGTTCGCGCGATGAAACTGGGGGGGTGACCAACAGCGGTATTTGGTGGGCAAAAAAAAAATCCCCCAAGTTCGGGTTGGAGAAAATAACTCGTCGTTAATCTCTGTTCGTCACGACCCCAGTTTTGTCGCGACTACGGTGGAGATCGCTCTACAGAGGCTAAATAACAGATGCTAAGGCATGCGCGGTGAGTTCCTCTACGATATGATGTTGGGGACAGGGGTTTGGATAAGAGCGGGTTCCCAAAGAAGGCTGAATTCTCGCTGGAGCAGCTCCCCCTTGGATAACTTAATGGGAGCATCCTACCATATCGGAGAGCCACGCATCCGATCCCTTCGTCTGTATTTGTCGCTTTTTAGTTGCCTATCATATTCCGCGATTAGGAATAGTTCAAGTGTCGCAACGGCGGAGATGTTTTCTACTCGTCAGGTCACAGCAAGAGCTCGTTGACCATACCACCTTTGGTAAAGATCTGAGGCTAACTTATGCCATTAACCACGCTAAAAAGCTGCGAAATCTGCACACAGATTAAGGGATACTGTAAGGTGTATCAGTGGGGTTCTGAAAGAGTTGCCCGGATCCGGATCCGGACAAGTTTAGGCGAGATTGTGCACCAACCGGACCCGTAGAATCACGCATTGGTCATCCCCATCTCTTGTACGAGTACGAGTACTCGCTTAGCCAAGCATGGATGACCCCGGAGTTTTGCATATCACGGTAGACCTCCCACACAGGAAGAAGGGAGCCTGAACAAGGTTAGATTTTACTTGCAGGTTGGGGGGTTTTATTTTGCAGGAGGGATTAGGTTCGGAATCCGGAAGCGTAGTTTACCGATTGGACAGTGGATGAATGATGGTAAAACAATCCCCTCGGATAAATTTACCACTTTGTGTGCAACTAAGGGCCCGTTTACCTAACCGTCTAGTTCTCACATTTTGGTGGGGAAACTAGACGGTGGCGTCTCAACCAGGAACATATTCCGATAGACGTGGCAAAACTGTTTACCCTGTTTTCAACCGTC
>Ga0307513_10007342_pt1 | contig 14305 bp, 15 predicted proteins | sample 15_EM_MG_FD_202174 | JGI IMG/M metagenome (GOLD analysis project Ga0307513, IMG submission 202174) | Populus trichocarpa ectomycorrhiza microbial communities from riparian zone in the Pacific Northwest, United States - 15_EM | ecosystem: Host-associated > Plants > Roots > Unclassified | place... | reverse complement strand
CTTTTATACTACTTAGAGCAATTAGTGATTTATTTTAGATAATTAGTCTTAAAATGATTATACAAGACAGCCAATTTTGGATTATTAAATAATAATTACATATTCAAACTCTCCATACCTGAAAGTACTTGGTGACTAATTTTCAAGGTTGTATATCTCAGTTATTAACAGAGTTAATCAAAGGTAAATTTGGTTTTCCATGGTTGCCACATGTGGGTGGTTTCCCGGTCATGGGCGGTTTCCCCTTGTGATACGTTATATCGCTACACCGGATATTCGTATGCATTGACGCTTTAGACGAATCGGCTCCAGAACACCGGCGGGAGCTCCTTGAGTCACTACAAGAAATTGTTCGAGTATTGCCAAACATGCGAATATTGCTAACCGGGAGGCCCCATATTGGTGACGAAGTCGCGGGATTTTTAGCAGGGCGGTTAGGATACCCGTCATTCCTACCCAGGATGATATTACGAGTTATCTGGAGATAAGGTTGGGGCGTGACACTACTCCAAAAGCAATGGATGATGAATTGCGGGCGGATATTATGAGAATCATTCCGGAGAGGATCTCAGAAATGTAAGCAAGAATATCAAGTGCATTTCCAATACAAGTCTGACTTATTATTCACTAACCGTAATGTCTAGCTTCCTTCTCGTTTCTTTGAACGTTGATGCAATCCTGGGGGAGGTTACTCTCCATCAGAGGAGGAAGGAGCTTGATGAAATGACAAAAGGGGAGGGCCTGGGAGATGCATATGCTGCGACCATATCACGAATAAAGGCACAGCAAAGAAGTAGGTCAAAATTCGGCATGGAGGTGTTAATGTGGGTATCGCATTCAGAGCGGCCATTACATGTCGACGAATTATGTCACGCCCTTGGGGTAGAGGAAGGATCTACCAACTTGAATATTCGGAATATCCCCGCGATCGAAACACTACTAGCATGTTGTCTGGGACTCGTCACGGTCGAGAACTCCTCGTCTACCGTCCGGCTTGTACACTCCACTCTGCAGGAATACCTCTCCCGTAATCCCAACTTGTTCATTAAGCCCCACTCGATGATTGCGGAGGTCTGCCTGACCTACCTCAACTTCCATCACGTCAAGTGCATTTCACCTACCGCTCGTTCAGTCCCACGAGCCGTCCCTTTTGTCGAATATGCTTCTTGCCATTGGGGTACACATGCCAAGAGGGAAGCGACTAGAAGTGTGAAAGTGCTTGCACTGAAACTTCTCGATGAATACGATAAACACATATCTTCGAAGATGCTGCTATTGCGCGGGATGCCATTTTGGGACAGGCCTATTGACTGGGAAGGTAGGCCTGTGGGATTTACAGGGCTTCACGGTGCCGCATACCTTGGATGTGTGCAGATAACGCTTGCCTTATTGGAGCTGAATAAATGGGATGTGCAGGCAACTGATCTGAAAGGTAACACAGCAGTGGCATGGGCTGCTAGGGGAGGGCACGAGGAGGTCGTAAGGATACTGCTGGAAAAGAGCGGCGCCGATCCCAACATAGCTAACTATGATGGCCGAACACCGCTCTCATGGGCCGCACAAAACGGGCATGAGGGGGTCGTGAGGACATTGCTAGAACGGAGCGACGTCAACCCCGACTCAGTCGACACTCTATTCGGCCAAACACCGCTCTCGTGGGCTGCTCAGAACGGACATGCGGGGATCGTGAGGATACTTCTAGGACGAAACGACGTTAATCCTAACACACCTGACAAATATGGCAGAACACCGCTCTCGCGGCCCGCCCAGAATGGGCATGAGGGGGTCGTGAGAATACTACTAGAACGAAACGACACCAATCCCGACACAGCTGACACCATATTTGGCCAAACGCCGCTCTCGTGGGCTGCGCAGAACGGGCATCAGAGAGTCGTTAGGATACTGTTAGAACGAGACGACGTCAATCCCAACAAACCTGACAAATGTGGCCAAACGCCAGCCGTGCGTGCTGCCCAAAATGGGCATGAGAGAATTGCAAAATTGCTGCCAAACTGGCCGGATTTCACTCCTAGATATGTAGCAAACCAGCAGCTTGCTGAGCTCTCCTCTCCCGAGCCGCCCGAGCTATCTGAACCCCCTTTCAAAATCATCCGTAGGTTTTGACAGTGTTCTCAACGGGGCAGCCCGTCCGTTCTGGACTAGGACGAGGATGGACGACACCATGTCGCCCCGCCCCGTCTTTTCCCAAACCCGTCCTGCAACTCATCGCCAAGGACTAGGGCCCCATCGCCCCTCGGGAGAAATGTCTCATACTAGCCGTCCTGTCGTCCCTCGTAGTCCCTAGCAGTCCCCGGCAGTCACTCGCAGTCCCCCTATTCCCTACAGTTGAATTTCGCAATGGATCACTCGCTTTTTTCCTGTTATTTTTGTGTTCTTTCTTTTTACGCATTGGGACTATATTTACTACTGCCGTATTGTTTCCTTCGTTTTTGGTGTTTTTCCTTGTCACTCGTTTTTCTCTGCCGTAACCCGGTTTGGATTAATGGAACTGGAGATGGAAATGCAACTTAGTGGCTATCATGGATGCTGGGGTTGTACCATCACAATGGTTAATAGTGTGAAAGACTCTTTACAGCAGGTTCTCGTGCATGGGAAGATATCAATTATCATGGCGGTGGATTTCGTGCTTCATTGTTATCCTCATGGTCTATCATATTTTCGATGTATTTTCCACTTCAGGCAATCGTAGGATATTGGAAGGGACTATATGCTCCTTCCAACCCCCCTCCCCTAGGCCTCCCATCCAGCTAATCCCCCCCCCCGATCCTTAGTTTCACCTCCTGATAACTCTTCTTCTCACATTTCTGATGGTTATTACCTACACCACTAACAATGTCTAGTAAGTCTACAGCGAGCTATTGCATTGTATCGTATTGTAGGCTATGCAAAATTACCTTTCAAGAGGAATTTGTAGGCGAGTGACGGGCTGTGACGGGGGATAGGGCAGGGTTGTCAAACCCATCACTGGATGTGAACAAAATTAATTGTGATAAGTGAGACCGAGAATAAGAGAGAGGGCAGAGAGAAGTGTTCACAGGGAAACCAAGTAACAGGACGCGGTACCACTTGGCACCGGCGGCATAATCAATCCCGGTATAGGTAGTGTCGCATGTCGACAAGGTAGCTGATATTGAGCTGCGAATTTATGTTGAGCCATGAAGTTATTACTGTAGGCTACAAAGATACTACGGTAAGCCCCAGAGTTATGGTGAGCTGTCGGGCACCCCCCAGAGTGTCCCCACTTGTGAGCCAGTGAGAATTCTGTTGGATTGCCTATAGGGCATGCGGTTAGAGGGTTGTGCAGATATGCATGTATGCGGATATGCCGCTAGGAGAGATACGGTTTAGGGCAGGCGGTTTCTTGGATTCCGGGCCGTTAGGTATTCTCCCGTAGGTTGCTGTTCTCACATACTATGCCGCTAGGCATAGGATATTTCTTTCATGGTTTTGTTGTGTTTAGCTATAGTGTATGAGGTATCGGGTATTTGGTTTTGTTGTTTCTTTCATACCCTGTTTCACTAGGCATACGGGAGTTGGTACACCGGCAGGGCATAGGCCTTAGGATCAAGGAGGATCATGGGATATCAGGATGAGTCTAGATTGTTTGTGATCATTAGGGATCAGGCTTAGTTAGCTGCGTGTGTTTCTTTAGAGTGCGTTGAGTTTCGGGAGTGCTTTGTTGTTAGTTAGTTAGGTGGAGATATATATCTCCTGGCTTGTCCGTAGCTAGAGAGAGCAGCCATCTAGTCCGCCGTTCCTCCATCCTTGATTGCTCCGCTCAGAGTCTGTTGTGATCACACTTTGGTTCCTTTCATCTTTTCTGCTTTCCCATTAGTTTTATCACATTCGGGGGTTGTGGGGGGTCTACCACAACCTTGGCACGGGTGCAACGGCAATTTTGCCTATCTCCCGTGTAATGCCTTTTCTTATTTTTATGATACGATGTAGACAGAGAATTCAGTAGCCCTTGGCAGAGCTTTCCCATAAAGTTCATCGGTGCTTGAGCTGCGAGCTGAACGGGAACAACAGAGTGAGCCAGTATATCCGTCAAGCCTTTTCTGAATTCCCCTCGTTCTCGGACTTGACCTGGCATATGGTGCATACTTGTGCATAATGTTATAAAAAATCTTCTACTATAAAAAATGTCTTACAGTGTGGTCAATAACCGCAATTTTCACTTATTTTAATAAAGAGCATGAAGGAACAATGTCGCCGACGGGGCAATGTCGAGCGTGGCGAATTTGGTTACAATCGCGAAGTAAGTTCTGTTTATCTACTAGTGCGCTTGATTTTCTTGGGGGTGCGGCGTTATCCTGTTGGCGAAATTGTCTGATCACCTGATGATTCTAGATTCGTAAATTTCTGATGGTCTGGTAAGGAGTGCTTGCTATGGGCCCGGCCGGCCTTGGGCTTTGATAAGCATGTGGGCTGAACCACTATGGGCTTCGGCCCACAAAAGCCTACGGGCTTTGGGGCGGCTTATGTGGCTCGTGTGCTTTTATCCTTTTGAAAATACCTGCTCTAACTGGCAAAGAATAGGAAATATTAGCTGAGGAATAAGGGGTTTTGTCTACAAAGACGTATGATATCATATCATATCTACAATTTTATGCTTTCAGCTTAGGGCCCCTGTCAACAGTTAGATTTTAGTCAGCATAAGAATTTTGCTCTGGCCCATGGGCCTGGTGGGCCGGGCCAGGCTGGGCTTTTCAAGTTGGTGGGCTGGCCCAGCCCGACCCACGGCAAGCACTGCCCAGTGGTAAGCAATCCTTGAAGAGCCGTCCCCTGACTTGGCACAACAAATCATAGAAAGCATGGCCTGGCCAGCTGGAATAAATATCAGTACATGTGCTCTTGTTCAATGACAGTTGGATTCCTTACCTCCGACACACTTATTCAGATAAAAGAAATATGAATTGTCAATTTCTGAGAATTAATGATACAACAATTTGCTACCAGTACTCAGAGATGGAAGTAAAAATCGAGTACGACAAGGATAAGACCTGAATCTCGGAAATCTCACATATTAGGAATCAAGAAAAAACTGGGGGCACTAGGAGGTTAAAACCCAAAACAATTGAATTCAAGTGATTCCTTAGCACCTTTCCAGAGAAACCGTGCAAGCCTTAGTACTTCAAATAGGGTAACTAGCTACTGTAAAACCTGGACATATAGAGGCCCCTGCAAAGTAGGAGGTAGCTAAAATTAGTGCCAGAGTATATCATATCGGAAGAAAAATGTGAAAAAACACCAAAAATTACGGCAATCAAGCCTGATTTCTCTTGTTATTTGGCTGTAGAGCTCTGTTGTGCTGCCCAGATGATCCCAATCTTCCCCAAAAGTAGTATAGTCTTGCTAGCCCCACATTGGCAGTAGTCTCCATATATCCAGATTCTACGGCACTTAACACACATATCATCAATGATGTACTTGTATTAGGTTACGTCTGCAAGGTTTTAGCCCAGGTGCTTCCATACTCGAGTGCCAATCTTTTCGGCTACAAGGGTCCAGGATTTAGTCTTGGTACAGTACAAAGCAGGGGTGGTTAGAGTTGATTTTAGACCAAATTCTGGTACACTGAAACCAAAACAACATCTCGAAATTTATGCTTGGGAGGAGGGACATGAGCCCGGACTGTCGGGGCTGATTATCCTTGGCTTGAGATTCTTCAGCATGATAGTGCTTGGTGCATGGTTTGGGGAGGATTTTGTTTGTATCCCATAAGGGGAATGGTTTACTTAAGTAGGGTGCCATGTTCCGGCAGGACACTTGGTTCCCTCCATGGGGTTTCTATATACATGTCGTGCGGATGGTACTCCAGATGTAATGCAGGATAGTCGGGTTGAGCTGGTGTGCTTCAGGATTGTACTACTGCTGGTGGTGCGCATATGCCCCGGAGTGGTGGCCCCTAATATTTATTTAAATACGATAAACATATAGAATCGAGAAAAAATAAGCTTATGATGCAGAATCCCTTGAAATACACCCTTCAATTGTGCACTGTGAACCTCAATTGTAAATGTTTCCAGCTACAACACCTATAGCCAATAGACACAGTAATAAATAGTACACTAATACATGGATAGTGAAGCTAGTTTAGATGTAGGAACCCTTTGAGGGAGTTTTAGTTTGATCAATCGCTCATTAGTGCATAAAATGGGACCGGGTTTTGAGGGGTTACTTACCACCTGCCACACCCCAATTGGACTTCAGAAACTTTTGATTTAATTAACATGTAAAGTTATCATCATTTATTCCAGCTTTCCTTGATTAATCTTTATTGTTCAAAGAGAGGCCATAATTCTCACGATATCCCTCGCATGCGTACTACAAGGGACAGGCATAAAGTCTTCGCAAAGTAGCTAACTGGCAAAAATTTATTAAAAACTGGTGAGGGTACAAAGTGGGGTGTGCAATCACTAAATGCCTACCCCTTGTACACATACCGTATTATCCCGTCAAATTGGGTATCTCGGTACAGGGTTCTTATCTCTAGTACTGAGCAAAAAAGGAATAGGAAGATTGCGTTAACTCTAGTTTACTAGCCTCACAAGGGTTGACGTAATCCTCCTATTCCTTTTTTGCTCAGTACTAGAGATAAGAACCCTGTACCGAGATAATACGGGTAGTGGGGCGTTACCAGCCAATTGTGCCATGACTAAATCCTGGAAACTTGTATACTGGCCAACTCAATTCTTCTCCTCGGAAACGGGGCTCTTTGCATACTCGATTTTGCCCCCGTATCCGGGTACCCAGGTTCAGACAGAGCGGCAGATTTCATGTAGGGGCTAAGTGAACCTTTCTGCACCTCCCCGCTTGACTGCTGGGTTATGGAACCACGGCATATGCGGGCATCGGTTAATGATCTCGCCGACGTGCTGGATTCCAGCACTCTTAAGTCGCCGATTTTTGTTTTTGTAAAATCCTGTGAGTTTATTTCGTATTTAACTACAGGAAAACTCCGGCATGCACCCTAAGGTACGGCCTAGAAAAACCATTAATATAACACAAGAAACTCCATCATCATCTTCTTTGACAAATAAAAGTGTAGAACCAAAGTATACGCAATAACTATAACATAAATCATAGTCACAGTCATCAAGTGGTCATTTCCTCCTCTTCTCCTTCTGGCGTCTCTGCCTGAGCAACCTTAGGGTGGGAGGGGCACTGGGCTGTGTGGACGTCGTGTGGGCCTCAGCAGTTCACACACCTAAGTACGGTATGGTTGCATGGTCGGCCGCCTACCCGACAGCTAGCAGTGGGACAGGTGTGGTTTCCTGTGGGATGTGGGGAGGCACACCAGCAGCATGAAACCGGGTTGGTGCACTGGTTACTGTGGTGTCCATAGCCTTGCCATTTGGAACACTGGGTGTCGGAGTTGAACCGCATGCGGCGCTCGGTTCTCAGGCAATAGGTTGATGAGAAAGCAGCAAGGCGTTTTCCAACGTAGTCACATGCCCTGGGGCCCGTTATGCTGATCACAACTGTAGAGGCCGCTTTACCAGCCCTAGCGTCGTCGGTGGTGAGCCATCTAGGGTGGCTGGTAAGGGAGAATCCAGTATTAAAGGTGGTAAGCTCACTGGCTATCTCAGCCAGCGATTTCGAGGTTGGGATTCCGTGTACCAACACATGCGATACAGGGGTGTCCAGGTGAACGCTAATCGTTCCTGGTATCAGGTGTAGGAATGTTCCTACTTTGCTGTTAAGCGAGGTGGCTTTGATTGATTCCATGGTGGTAAGGGTGACAGTATTCCCTCAGAGAGAGACAGTCTGTACATAGGTCACAGCTAGTGCCAAGTTGATGTCATCTCTTAGGTCTAGGACGGTCGTAGGGAGTAGCCCACCCTCGCGTTTAACGACAAGGCGGCGTTCTCTGACGGTGAGACCCTACTTCAGTTGAGGCCTATTGTTGGTAGCTGATCTTGCTGGGGCATTAGCAGCCCTAGCAGCCATGGTAGTCTTTTCCTTTCTGCCCTTCCTGGCCACCGTGGCCTACGATTTTTGTGGGGCGGCTATGGGGAGAGCGAATGGGCGGGAGTCGGGGGCAGCAGCCCGCTCAGGGGCTGTCACCGGTAGTGGGAAGGGTATGGGAGTGGGGGTGTCCGGCCGGGGTGTAGCGCTTTTGAGGGTGCTAACTTCCTCGGTTAGGGCTTCGATCTGTTCGCTAAGCGCATTGATGGCCATCCTGTAGTCCTTATGAATCTGATAGATTATCTCTATCATGACCATATTTTCTTTGCTGGCTGAGGTAGCCCCAATTTCCTGGTCCTGATTTATCTTATGAAAAAGGTTCAGGAAGTAGGGGCTTGGGGGGGGGTTCCTCAAGTACCTCTCATCAATATGTGGGAGGCATGAGACTATGGTGCTTCTTGGTCACTTAAGCGAAGGGGGGCCTTGCGGCATGAAAATTGGGGACAGGGTCGGGGCACCCTCCTGAGTGGAGGAGCTCCTAGCACCTGTGGGAGGCAGGGAAGGGTTGGCCGTGTGGCCTTTTCCTTTGTTTCGACGACTCGAGCGAAAGGGCAGGACAGTGGGATCCATATCGTATTTGTGTAACCTAACAGGTCACGTTACGCGGAAATCTCGAGATAGTGTATGTGGTGTTTCTGAAAGTGCAAATTGCACTTGGATGGAAAATAGGGGGGTTCAATCTCTTTTATTTATAACTATATAGCTAATGGAGCGACTGCCTATCCGGGCTTGCACCACCATACAGCAGTACCTTCCAAGGAGTACACCAGTCCCAACCCCGCCTAGCCCGCAGCACATCTGGAAGAGTACCACACACGCGATTCATAGACCGAAGTCCGAGTATCCGGCCAGCACACGGAAATCACAAAATAAACCACCCAACTTGGGTACGAACAAAGTAAATCCACCTCCCATAGCCATCCAACAAACACTACCAAAGCAAGGTCATAGCCACCACGAAGCTAACACTCAGGCAAACCGGTCACGCATCCCTCCAACCAAACATAAATCCATCAAATCACAACACATGGACCGCCATCCATCTCGCATCCCAATATACTATCCGCGTCTCCACACCGTATCCATTCCAACGAACACTGGCCGGCCACCACCTCTCGACCATTCATCAAAGCTGGATACAATGCGCTCCAAACAATCTTCACAAGCGCGCAGCCTCAAGTGATCACCAACCACAGTAGGGGAATCCAGGCCGCATATACACCGGCCGGACAGACTCAACCACCATTGTAAGACAGCCGAATTCCGATCAATTGCAGGCAAACCGTCCCAGTCGACTACAATATTGTGCCAAAACGGTATAAAGTAATGTCTGGCACACTCAGGGAACCGACCCAGGGGCGATCGGAATATCTTGGCGCTACTGCCGTACTGGCCGCAGGGGCTGACCGAGAGGCACCACATGAGGCCAATATGTCTCCCGCGTTTCTCAACAAACTTCAGCGTAAGCTTGCATTTGTCCTTGCTGTTGCAACCTTTCAGGAGGCATCTGGTGCACCGATCATCAGGGGCTCCCAGGTGAAACAGGCTGAGAGTACCATTGATCAACTGTGTAACCGTCTGTTAGAAGGGATTCCCGCACACCATAACCACGCCATCATTGTCGCGGTGCTCACTCGGAATGCCCAACCCAAGTTAAAATGGGACTGCGACCAGTCACGCCATTCGGGAACCCGCTTATCATTGAACAAAGTCGGGAAACAGGGGCGTTTGGCAAGATACCTGTCACAAGACACCAGGTAGAAGCAATCATCAACACCCAGACATCCGTCATGACCAGTAACACCCATACCGCTACGAATCCTCAAAAGGATATAATGATCAAGTCTGCTAAGGCCTCGTAGGTGTCTGGGCTTCCTCGGAAATCGATCGTAGTAACTGTGACCTTCCGATTCGTGCCAATGGGTCCATTCAGCTATCCGGAGCTCCCTAGCAATCATCGCATAGCCAAGACCCAGCACAACACCGGCCCCGTTCCGAGCATGCATAACACCCCCAACCACCTCTTTGGCCTTAGCATCCGACAACTCGTTGCCAGCAATACCATAGTGACCAGGGATCCAGCAAATGCGGACTGCACTAAAGCGATTGAACAGGGGTGTCAAGGCCTCCCACATACCAGCGTACTCACCCTCAGGCTCCATCTGTGCAATACACATAATGGCTGGGATGCAGTCAGAAAAGATGATGAGCATGCCGTGGTATTGCGAGTGCACATCCCTCAGTGCGGCCACAATGGTGAAAATCTCGCATTCCACGATGCTCCATGAAGAGGGAGTAGCAAAGGCCTTAGCGCCTTCCATCATCCAACATTCCTCAGTTCTCCATGCCACCGCTGTCCCATTGTCGCTCTTCGAACCATCAGTGTAGATCATAAGGAGATCAGGAATCAGAACCGCTTCCTCATAGGCTTCATAAAACAGCCTCGCAGCCAGTTCCTTTCCTTTAGACACATTGAAGCTCGACACAACTGTCGCAACCTTGTCCGACAACATTGGGTAAGCCAACATACCTTCCACCTCCCAGTCGCCCCGAATTGCACCGAACCATGGATGGTCATCACAATATCGGTAGTTGATCATGCGACTGTAGCACCGTCTCTGAAGATAACGACCCTGTATATGTACCGGAGGTATCCCGAATTCCGCAAGCAGAATATTAGTAGCAAGCTTCATAGGACACCGAAACAGTGATCGAAGACAATCATTCACGTGAACCTGAATTCGCTTCACATACGACGAAAAGTCAGTTATAAATTCAAGTCCGAAGTAGACGGTCGGTAGGTAGGCAGCCTAGAACAAACGGTAAGTGCACCATCCATCCAGCCCTCCATCACCCCCAAACCTCCTCCCCAACGCGGATATCCTCCTCCTAACACCCAAACCTCTTTCCAACCAATAAGATACCTGAGAAGACATATTAAGAAAAACATTAAACCTATAACCAAGAACCCTAAGATCCTCCACAGGCCTCAGTATCTCTCCATCAATATCCAAATCCTCCCACGTAGTTCCTCCAAAACCAATCCACTTAGTCTTGATCGTGCTAAACCCCATCTTCCTACCCCTCGCCACCCTGTCACAGCCTTTAAACAACTCCGCCATTGTGTACCTTGTGAGATACCTGCTATCAGAAGCAACAAGAATGACCCCATCGTCCACATAACTGCTAACCACAGTGCGAACCGAAGGGGAGTACTGGAGGCGAGGCTCAAAGATGTCCGCGACATATGCGCCAAATAAAAAGGGGGATAACAGGGATCCCTGAGGGATGCCACAGTTGACGAAATATGGCTTCTATACTCGACCATTGAACCTGAATCTGACCACTCGGTTCCCAGCCCATCTCCTAACCCAATTTATCAAGTTGGTAGGGTATTCCTGCGCGGTCAAAAAATCACACAGTAGGTCAATGTCAATATTGTCAAAACCTCCCTCATCATCCATGGAAAGCATGGCACATTTGAAACCCTTGTGGTGTCGCAAAAACTCAAACACAACAGACATCGCGTCATGGACACCTCACTTGCACCTAGATCCAAGTTGGGTTTGGCCCAGTACTACATGCTCGGCAATTCTTAGCAGGACGATCCTCTCCACCACCTTACCAATAGTCGGCAGCAGGTGAATCATACACCAGCTCCTCACAATATCATAACGAGGTTGGTCCGCTTTCGGTATAAGAACAACCTCAGGAGAGTGCCAGTCAGGAATGTCGTTCGTCAATCCGTAATCGACAAGCCTTTCCAGACAGTCAGGTTTCACCTTCCACCAATATCTTATGAAGGGATACCCAATGTCATCAAGACCAGGACCGGTATTAGTCGGGCTCCGCTTAATAGCAGATTCCAACTCGCAGGCAGGGTCCATCTCAACCGTACATGGATGCCATGGTTGTTCATCGCCAGGTCGCAACTGGGCAGCGATAAGGTCGCTAATAGCAGCGTGGTGACCCACTAGCCGACCATCAAAGTCGCACATAGAAGGAAGTGTCCGCCTCGATTCCAGCTGTCTGGCAAGTCTGAAGATAGCAGAATCTCCGGCCTTTTCAATCGTGTCCCGAATAAACACCTGTCAGGATCGCAACAGCATAACTCTGTACACACGTCGAACAACGTTATAATTGTCGGAAGCTATAGGTAGCCGTCGCCAGATGCGTCTCAGGCTTATGCGATTTAACTTGGACTGAATGCGCTGTAAGTCTGGGTTCCAAAAGGGGTACCGGCCGACATTCCTCCCAGACCTCAGAAGTGCGTCCACACCACTCCTCAGCCTCATCCACATACCCTCATCACCTCCAGAATCGACATGTTCCAGTATCTTGTCACAATCAGATGCCGGAATGTTCCTCCAGGATGGTCGTCGCCTTATCATATCAACTGGCTCAGCCACCTCAAGCCTCGCGATAATGGCGACATGTTCAAGGCCAGTCTTCCCATCATATGCAACCCTTGTCTTTGAATTCCCGATAAACAAATCGATGGCGCTAATATTCCGAAATATGAACCCCATGGAGGGTGCACGCGCAAGCCATTTCTATTGCAAAACAGGGTCAACCATAAGCCATGACAGTCAGCGATATTCATACTGCCATGCCTCGGGTTCGGGTTCCACGAGTCGTGTTTGGTATTAAAGTCGCCCATGAGGAACTCGCAATCATCCCATGTCACTTCACAAGCCGACCACTCCAGCCTATCCATCTTGGGAGGAACATATACACCGCCGATTCTCCTCCGCACCCCACCCACATCATACATAATTACACAAGTCACCATGTCGTGTAAGTCCACCAGGAACAAACCAGACAATGATGACCTCACAAACACCTCAACACCAGACGCCTGAACAAAGGAAAACAAATCAAAATCCACATGCTCATGTACAACACCACCCCCGTCCGCCCTTCGAGGAGGATCAACAATAAACAACAAATCAACAAAGGAAAAAACATTCATCACCAACGAACGGTTAGCCCTGCTCCGTCCCAGATTAATCGATAATGTTGTAATAAACATCAGGCCTAAATGGCCGACCAGGTGATATCGGAATCAGAGGCGCGCCTCTTAAGGATGCTTCTCGGAGGCGCATCCAGGCCCAAGGTAAAGCCCATGGTGCCATCATCATTGATGGTAGTAATGGGAGGATAATCGGTAGACGGGCCAGCCGAACTAGATGGCCTAAAAGCCTTGTTAACTCTGCCGGATGGGGCCGGTTCCACAATTTGGGTAATACGGGAGGGGCCAGCCTGCTCGTAAGCATCAACAGCCTTACCCTTTCCTTTCCTGTCAATCTTAGGCTGAACAACCTTGGCCTTAGGCAGAGCACGGTCAGTCATGCCCCGTCGGTGGTCAGCACACCTGTCAGCATACTTCATGCCAACAACCTTGTCATCAGCTAGCCCCTTAGCAGAGACCTCCTTATCCACCATCACCTCCGAAGCAATAGCAACATTAATGCCACGACAACGACGACGTTGATGATTCCTGGATCGGTTGGACACACCAGTGACAGATGTATCATCGGCGACGATAGGAGATCTAGCACCGGCGGGGGCAAGGGAAGGACCAGATTCAACAACCACAGGGCACCTATTATAACCGGTAAAGTGGTCCGATCTCTCGCATAGTATACACCGACGTACAGTGTGGCTACACGATTGACCGTTCTCACCAGGGCAGTTAAGTTTCCCACACCGGTGGGATTTCGACAAATGATCCCAAAACACAAAGGATAGCGGGGAGGGAACGCACACAACATCTCAACATGGCCAACCTGAATGCACTTGTTGCATACCAGGGCCGATCGGGGTTCCTCAAAAAACCTAGCATTTCTGAATTTACCGAACAAAAAGACGCGTCCAGAAGACAGGACCTTGTCACTGGTATCATTTCAAGTTCGCTCAAGAGTGAATTGAATGCCACAAGAGGTGGCGCCCGCCTGTTTCATAACGAAAACAGAGCCCAGCATATTTGGTCGACAGGCAGTAACAATACCCGGGTTCGAGCCTTCGATATCGGTCCGGAGGCCATCAAAAGCCCTATCACCAGTCCAGTCCCCAGGTTCCCACAAAGAGCCTCTACCAGTGGGAGCCAGAGGGACGCCGGAAACCAAAATCTTACCTTTTGCCACATCCTTATGGAAGACAAAGTTAGTAATTGTAACATCTGTACATGTGTCACAAATCGTGACTAAGCAAGGCAGATTTCACATGACTCATACTTATGAGTCATAAGGTATGTTGGATTTCACACTATGACGTTACTTGACTCATAGTTCTCACATGACTATGCACTTGC
>Ga0307513_10007341_pt1 | contig 14307 bp, 17 predicted proteins | sample 15_EM_MG_FD_202174 | JGI IMG/M metagenome (GOLD analysis project Ga0307513, IMG submission 202174) | Populus trichocarpa ectomycorrhiza microbial communities from riparian zone in the Pacific Northwest, United States - 15_EM | ecosystem: Host-associated > Plants > Roots > Unclassified | place... | reverse complement strand
TACTCAACCGCCAAGCACGCGCTGGCGATCATCTCGCCGGCATTGGGGCCAATGATATGCACGCCGAGCACGCGATCCGTCTCCTTCTCGGCGATGAGCTTGACAAAGCCCTCGGTGTCCTGGTTGGTCTTTGCGCGCGAGTTGGCCGCGAACGGGTACTTGCCGATCTTGTACTGCACGCCCGCGGCCTTGAGCTCCTGTTCGGTCTTGCCGACCCACGCGACCTCCGGGTGCGTGTACACGACCGACGGGATCGCGTCGTAGTTGACGTGCCCGTACCCCGCCTGGATGTACTCGACGGCCGCGATCCCCTCTTCCTCCGCCTTGTGCGCCAGCATGGGGCCAAAGGTGACGTCGCCGATGCACTTGACGCCCGGCACTGACGTGTTGAATTGGTTGTCGATCACGACGCGGCCCTTTTGGTCGACTTCGGCGCCGATGGCTTCCAGGTTCAGGCCATCGGTGTATGGCCGTCGACCAATGGCGACGAGAACAACATCAGATTCGAGCTGAAGGAAGTAGAGTTAAGAAGTGAATAGAAAGGCTCGAGGTCAGAAGCATGCTCACAGTCTCCTCACTGCCACCCTTGGCCGCTTCGACCCTAGTGACGACCGTGTCGCCCTTCCGTTCTATCGACGTGACTTTTGTGTTGAGCTTGAACTTGAAACCTTGCTTTTGCAGGAGCTTTTGGAAACTCTTCCTGCACCGCCAGTCAGTATTGCGGACACCAGTCGTGAAAAACCAGAGCTTACGCAATCTCATCATCAATTCCAACACCACCAATGCTACCCAAGAACTCGACGACAGTAACCTCTGCCCCTAATCGGCTCCAGACGCTACCAAGTTCGAGGCCGATGACACCACCGCCAATGACAGTCAGTCTCTTTGGTACCTCCTTGAGCTCGAGGGCACCTGTGGAACTGATGATTCGCTCCTCGTCGAACGGAACGCCGGGGAAGGGAACGGCGTCGGACCCAGTCGCGATGATAATGTTCTTCGCTTCGAGCTCGGTCTCACCGCCTTCGAGGAGAGCGACTTTGACTTTGTTTGCGGAGACGAAGGACCCGGTACCCTTGACGTATTCGACCTTGTTCTTCTTGAGCAGACCCTCCACGCCTTTTGTGAGGCCCGTGACTGCTTGCTCCTTTGCTTTGAGCATTTGAGGGAGGTTGAGTTGCACACCGGACACTAGACGGAAACATCTCAGCAACCTGTAGCAAGAAACTCTGAAACTTTCGTGATCGCTGGACTTTTGGTCCGAGCCGAAAGCCACGCCGAGCGGGGGAAGATGGAAGTGAGCAACTCACCATCAATACCGCGGTTCTTCAGGTCGTGTTGTGTTTGGTGTAGAATATGCGAGTTGTTCAGCATTGCTTTTGAAGGAATGCAACCGACATTTAGACATGTTCCGCCCAAAGAGCCACGTTTTTCGATACATGCAGTCTACAAGCCTGATGAGTGAGAATTCTTGTTTTTGTATTGATTTAAGACAACCTTTTGGCCAAGCTGAGCAGCTTTAATCGCTGCGACGTAACCTCCAGGACCTGCGTTACGGAAATATGAGCATTCGCGCTTTTATAGCCTCCGTGTTATTCGTGCTAACCTCCTCCTATTATGATAGTGTCGTATGTTGAAACTCCGCGCGCCAGTGCCCGTAACGCATTCGCAAGTAATGACTGTAAGAGTATCAAGAGAATCAGCAACCAAGAGATATGTACGAGCGTACTGTTCTTGATGAACGAGCGACGGTAAACATTTTCTCGTCCTTCTCTTCTGTCGTTCGTGGGTCCAAGTGAGGCTGGTATTTGTTCTGTGCTCCCGGGCAAACCCCCATCTTCCACGGTACCACAACTTATAAAGCTCTGCAATGACGCCGATTATGCGACTCTTCCGTGCTTTGCGGACTTGGAGCACTAGCGTACTCGTGAGTAGGTGGCAAGGCGGGGTAGGCGCACGGGTCGAGGTTGCGTGATGGAATGACGCGAAGACGGAAATGGAAACTTTGTCGGGAATGCGATGCTTCTGTCGCCTACGAAATGAACTAGGTCCTCAGTGAAGGACCATATCATTTATCTGAAGGTGCCAGCTGCGGCACCACCTTGTCTTCCAGCACCACTGTCTGCCAGCCTTCGCCATGCCGGGCTCAGGAGACCCAGGCGGGATGCTCGCCCTTCTGCAGACTATTGCTACTGCAACGACGACAGTGCGCGATGTGATTGACAAAGCGCCCGAGCCCATACACGAGGAGCGACAGGCACTGAAGGACCTTCGCAAGGCGCTCGCGAGCCTAAACTCTGACATAATGGTGTACAAGGTCCTCATGAATGTCATGGAGAACGACTATACCGACCCCGATGGGCGCTCTCCCCATATGGGCTTGTGGTCAACTTCATATACCCACATCGCTAGTCCTTTACCATATCACAGCCATAACGGAAAGACAGCAATGTCGGACCTTGAAGGAGCACTCCAAGCCACACGACTACTATTGCTTGCGGACAACCCAGCGAGCATTCGGCATGAAGCCACTATGAATTTCTTCTGGGACAAGAGACCTGGAAGAGCTCTTATCATCGTACTCAATGTCCTCAGGGTCAAATTTCGACCGGGACAGCTCATCGACGATATCAAGGATGCGATTGACGAGCTTTACGTGTGCCAACAGAACAACGAACGCACCTTCAAGCTTGTTTGGAACCTTTATGCGGTTGCTCAGCAGGCCACCGGTCGCAGCTCCTCTGTGGGTAAAACCGAATTTCTTCCGGACCACATTGGACAGGGACTCGGTTTCGCCCTTCACGCCTTCCAGGTTCAACCCTTCGCAGTTTCATCAGAAGGAGATAGTCAAGTTAACCTGCCTATATTTACGACCCTCAACCACAATCATGAGACAGCCACTCGATACGAGCAGCTGGCTCGACGAATCGGCAAGGCCTGGGTGGATGATCGTATCTGCAGGTACAATGCACCAATTCGAGACCTTGGTGCATTACAAACCTCGCTGTTTGAGCTCTTATGGAGTGGGACAGTAGAGCAACTAAAGAGGTACAGGGCGTCCTCAGCCGACGATCCCGAGCGACCGGAATTCGAGAAGGCAGTGGGGGAGCCGGACAAGGCGTTACGAGAGGCGATAGTTCGTTCAAGGAGGCAACGATTTACGATCGCATTTTGCGGGGCTGTCAATGCTGGCAAGTCGCTGTTCTTGAACTCGCTCATGGGACGAGCGATTCTCCCGTCAGATGGTGAGTCTAGTGATTACCACACCCCATTATGCACTGGATATAGCTCCAGAGCTCCCTTCTACGGCTTGGCCGTGCCGGCTTCGCCATATTGAGGGCCAGACAGTCCCAGAATTACTGTTCCAAGCCGAACCATTTCTCGCCGCGTTGAAAGAGATCCAGGCTCACCAGTATGGCCGGAAAATGCAGACCTACCAGCCCCCGCCACACAATATGTTCGAGGCACTACTCTCCCACACTCCATCTGAACCTTCAGAAGGTGAAGTCTTACTCAGGAGGATATACTCCCAATGGATCGACCTACACGCTGCCACCCGTGATAATCTGTTGAGGTTTGAGGACCCTGGGTTTAAACTGCCCCATGGGGCAGTCGGGGAACAGAATGTGAAGACATTGGTCAGTTTTAACCGTTGTTGTAAAGCTCCATTCTCGATTGAATGCTGTTTCCAGCTCGGTCAATTGAATGACATTGTCTGGTTGTGTGCGCGATTTGATCTCAAACTTGACATAAGCGAGGTGGACTGCCGCTGATCACTGTCGAGTTCAACTCACTGCGTGGTCAGCGAATGGACTGTATTTACGAGGTTTGTTACAAATCCCTGATCATTTGTTCCAGCTGATAACCTCGTCTTTAGTTGATTGACTTGCCTGTGAGTATCTCTGAATCTACGCACGCTACCTCAATTATGACGGTTCAATCACCAGGGTGTCCGACAAGATATCCGTGGTGTGAGTTTCCTTTTGCGCCTGGTGATCACACTTGACCTTCTTTCCCAGCGCAATACTGAATCATTTATCCCATTCGTCGCATCCGACCCGAATGCGATCGTGCCGGTTATCTCTTTCAAGTCCCTTCGCCGGAGTGACTGGAAGTGCCTCCCTGACCTTGTCGCGAGCGGGTTCAATGGGAGGGGAAGCATGGTCGTCTGCACTCACCTTGATCAGGTCTCGCAGGAAAATATCGGTAAGCAGGTGAAGACTGTGACGAAGATATTCTGGCCGAGAGACGTTTTGAACACCAACCGTTGCTCTCCCCTCATGGGTCTGAGCGCGACGGATTTGCTCGACAAATCTAATGTCGCGAAACCTCCATTCGATGCTATCTGGAACAAGCATTCTGTGGGTCACCATGTACGTGGAATACTGCTCTTACGGCCTCCGTTGAGTGGCCGTCCAGTGCGCAGCCAAAGTTTTAGGGGTTGGAGACCCAAAAGCTACCTATGACCGGTTCGACACCCAGACATGGAGGGACAAACTCAAAGAGGAACTCCGAGCCAGTAGTCCTTCCGGGGCCATTCAAAGTCTGACCAAAGAAATGCTCGAGAGCGCTCAGATCAACGCGCTTCTTAGTGAATCAGGTACCATAATCAAGCAGTTGCGAGAAATGAGCAATGTTCAAAAGTACGTCCTGTTTCTATATAGCCCGTCTCTGTTCGACTTGGTTCCTGTAGACGTAAGCTCCTTGAGGCAAGGCGAACCAAGGAAGATCACGACACTTCAAAAGAAAGCCACAAACAACGACGGGAGCAAATTTGTGCCGTTTTGGATTCTTGGAATAGCGAAGAGCATACGCAGATCCATGAGAATCGCCAGCTGCTCGAAAAGGCATCGATAATGATTTCACAGAAGGCACACGGATTCATTGACCAGGCAATTAAGAAGGCGTTGCAAGATCTGAGACTTAGAGAGAGTTGGTTGGAAGACGGGGATCTTGGACATGGCCCCCGAGGTGCCACTGCGGGTGAAAAAGGAGTCAGTATGTTGGGATACCCTGCTTGGACGACATATACTGAACAGGTGGTCCAAGCTTCTGATCGTGAAGACTGTCGCGCATGCTGAAGAGTTCCTGCGGTTAAGTCAGCATTCACTCCTAAATACCCTCAAGTTGGAGTACGCTGCTATTATCCAAACGTTGGCCGAGACAGCAAGGAACAAACGTTGGGATGCAATCAAGCACCTGGATTCACAACTGCAGCCCAAACTTCGTGCGGGGATTGTTGGTGTGTGGACCCCTGTACTGTGTCAGGTGAAAGGAATGCACTGAGTTTCTTCAGGTGACCTCGAATTCCAGTCGATTGACATCCGAAAAGTCACCTTGCAGCAAATATCCGGAGTAGTCGGGAGTCGGCCGTGGCAGCCCTTTACTCGTCAATACAAGCTTAGGATGGATGTCCTCTACGCTCAGTACGATGAGGAGATCATCGATCCTTGGATCAAGAGTGTCAAAAAAGAAGGAGAGAAGTGCCTTGTTAGAAACATCAAGCTCAGTTCGAATGTGATGAAAGCTTCCATCAATTCTGCCCTTGAAAGAGCAGAAAGCCATTACAAGCAAGAGATAGAAGGAAAGAATAAGCCTTTGCTTCAAAAAACGGTACGACAACTCATCGCCATGTACGGACACCTCGTGGCGGCTGAGGAGGCGTTGAGGGAAATGTTCATTCGCATCGACGGCTCAAGGGGTCATCGATAGAATTCATCCTGTTGTGGTACATGGGAAGGGAGTTCATGAGAACATGGAGTGTAGTGTAGTGTATAGGAACGAATGGTCATCGGGATGATCTCCCCACTTTGATGGGCTCAATCCACAGCGGGTGGCGACAAGGTCCGCATTGAATGGAACGATACTCTAATTTGACGTACAAATGCTTAAAATACCGCTCGTAAGGTGCATGGTCTGTCATCTGGATAGGACCGCTGCTGATGGTGCGGTACAGCATTAAATACCCCGATGTAGTAAAGCAGTGAATTTATCCTAGAAATCGGTCATAGAACTGATAGCTTTTGATTCTCTGAGGGGAGATTACGCTGCGTTACGAATGGTCGGAGTAAGAGTGAGGTTCCGTGTGGGGCTCATGTGTATTCCTCTTCTTGACCAACGCCTCAATTTAGGATGCCTTACCTCTGCCACCACAACGCAACCCCCTCAATCAAACAATGCACCCACAAATTGCTACCTGCAGAGTGGTATACAAGTGATTATTCGAACAACCTTGGATGGGGCCTTCCAGAATTTATGTCTATACACCCTACTCTAACAGGCAGCTCAACTTTTCTATCTGTGTAATTGTACGGTAGCACAACGAGTAAGGAGGCAAGAGAACTGTGGTGCACATAACTAGTACCCTGTGAGGGAAAAGGTGCTACCCTCATGCAATCAGGCAGTAATCATGTATTGTGGCAGTGTGGAGTACATACCTACCGTCTGAGTAGACTTGGAGCTCTAGCGCAGAACTTCCAGAAAACCCGTTCCGAAAAAGGCTGTCAACAGTCGTGGACCTCTAAAGACCCCAACTGATCACGCAATATGGAGCCACTTTGCAACCTTTTAAGGACCAGTCGACCGACAAATGAAAGCGAGAATTCGGGGACCGACTATCCGGACTTTCCTCCCTGCAATATTCCTTCTCCTTGCGGAGTATACTTGCACAGCTCCATATGGCACGCTCGAGCACCTGCCGGCCGGAGACCAGCCTCGCCATTTCCGAGTGAGGCTGGGATAAAGTGAATCGGAGTTGCCATGCGGCTATGAGAGGTGAGGCTGGATAGCTCGTAGGGGCTACGCCACAATGGAAGTTGTTACGTGAGGGGGAAGCAGCCACAGCGGGCCACGGCGGAGGCGTGTTAAGATGTTTTGTTAAGTAGTATGCGGTAAATAACACTAATCCAAGTTGTCTTCAAACGAGCCCATATCTCTTCACTTGGAGCCGACGCCTGCCGCCCGCGCTCCTTGAACGGTGTCTGCAGCGCTGAGCGACGACCTCGCAAACCTTACACCTTCCCCGCCACCCTCTCAGGTGCCCCTGTCCACGAAGAAGAAAGGGGTGAAATCGGGCTCTGAGCTCTCCGAGCCGCCCTCAGAAGACGACTAGCGGCACAGTAACAACAAACCGACAACCGAAAAGCCGAGGACGGGGCATCGTTCCCGCACCCATGTGGGAGTGGGCGAAGAAAGCCAACAAAACCCGTCGACGACGACGTTTGAGGACAATGAAGATGACAACGACGGCGACGTTGCGGACGCGTACAACACGACAAACGACGACGATCTTGATGAGAAACTCGCCGACGTGGATGACGACGCGAACGACAAGGCGACGACACCACCAAAGTCGGTCCAGACGCAGACAACAATCTCTCCGTGGACACACCCGACGCAGATCATTCAAAGGAAAGCAAGAAGACGAACGAGATAGTTCTTAATAGTATATTAAACAATTACTTTTTTGTAATTGCCGTGACTCACGATCGGTGCAGTCGAACCACCAAACGACGACAACGACGACGACAGTACCGGAATCATAAACAACGAGGAAGAAGAGGAAGACGGCGTACTAACCAACGACGAACCGACGACTTCGCGGGCTGCCGCCAGCCCCCGTTCGGAGAGCCCGACCACGACGACCAGACGCACCTTGACGACGCAGACGATGCGGACCACGAGCTCCATGCTGCAAACCTGGCTGACGCACTCGATGCTCTCACCCAGCCCGAACTCAAGTTCGCGCTCGTCCGACAGCGGATTTACCTCGATAAGATGAACGAGTTGGCCAGGAAGGAGGGCATGATTCACGATGGTGCGCGTATCACGGATATTCTCCGGATATTTTCGTGTGCCAATGCAGGTCCGCTCAGGCACCCACCCTGAGATGTTGCAAACATTCCTCGAACTCGACAAACGCCGCGGGAGGCGGGTAACGCTCTCTGAGGCGAAACGAAAACGCGAAATTGACCTAGCGGTTGCCGACGAAGACTACATTCGGTCTTGCTGGACGGTACGCGTTCTTTTTTCCTTATTTTCTCTTCTCAAACCTGACGCGCTCCAAAAGACGTTCGTAACAGAATGAGCCCGCAACCGCTGGCGTATCGAGCCCGAACGTCGGGCGATCGACCGTGTACCGAAATCGCTCCTCATCCTGAACCGTCGCGCAAGGACGTACCACACCGACTGACAACATGCAAGATCCTGAATACAGTCGTCCACTACCCATTTGCGGTCCTGCCGCTTGCTGCAGCATCGAATGGGCAGGCGAGCAAGGCCATCGTGCCGAGCTTGTCCCAGCTAAGTGATGTGGATGTGCAGGACGATTTTGAGGTGTTATTAGCACATCGGCGGAGTGATGCGCCCACGCAGCACCAGAATGGGTACCCCCTTGTCACTGGGGATGGGGCCATAGGTATTGGACCCGGGAGCTCTGCTTCAGGTGGTGCATACGACCGGCCCATCCCTGCTCCACCATCACCATCACCATCACCACCAGTACCAGTACTAGCATTCACCGCCGCAGCTGGTGCCTCACCAAATTTTGGGAACACTCCCACCTGTGCCTTGTACCACAGGTGCACACCCTAGCCAAAACGCGACCGGGAACGTGATGTAGCCCCTCCACCGCCCCCAGGCAGTGGGTCGCAACAACCGTCGCTCTGGGGCTCAGACCATGAGCGGGTACCTGTTTCTGCTCCGCCTGCTCCGCGACAACGGGAGAGGGAAAGAGAGAGAGAGAGGAGCGTGAAGTGAGTTATCTCCCACTTCTGCCACAATCGCGCCAACATACCCATACGCACCCGTATCATAACCACCCGCATGCGCACTCGCAGCATACAACGACACACCCTACACTTAGAGGGCCAACTCTCACGGGCACATTATACATAATCGTGCTTCGACGAGTCCAAGGCGCCGAGACACAGAGCGGGAGTATGAAAGCGTGGGGTGAGGGTGGCGGCATAGAGAAAGGGAAAGGGGTGAGGTGCCGCTCCCGACAATGAGTAGTGGGAGGGGGTATATGAACGTTCCTGCTACGAATAACGATCGCGCGCGCGACCGGAACGGCATTGACAGTAGTGTGGGGATCCAAGTCTAGCGAATCCAAACCCGCCACCGCCGCGAGCTCGAGTTACGGGGGCCGCAGAGGGAGCTGGAATAGAGGCGGTAAAGGAGGCGTACATGGGTCTACCATCCCGCGCCACCTGCAGCTGACCATGAAGAGAACAGGGATAGGGGATAGGGGAATCTGGGAGGACCTACAACGCCGAACCAGGGACCCCGCCGACCACTATGCCGCTTGGATCTCCGGGACCGATATTGCTCCTAGCCCCTAACATGGCGCTCTACTCTTCTTCCCCTGTTTCTAATGCCAGCCTGGGGGGAGTGTTGACCGCGCGATTGACCTCACCGATACACCACTGAACACGAGTCCACGTCGGCGTGGCACGCAGCACAGAGGATGAAGGGGACGAGCAATAAGCCCCATATGGGCGCTTCGTCCAGCGCGAATGCGAATGTGAACACGGACGTGAATCCCCCGAATGCAAACGTCGTGGAGGACTGGGGCGGGCGGAGTTACCTCACTGACACCCAGAGGGATAAAGAATGGGAACGAGACCGCGAACGCGAGAGGTATCATCATTCCTCTGTGAATGGCGGCGGCGCTCGGGAATCGGCAAGTGGGGGCATGGCTGCTGGTGGTGGGTATGGGTTGAGCGTTTTGCCTACTGAGCCACGGTGATGGAGTTGTGGGCGAAGTTTCATGTGTTATTTTCGTTCGACGATTCGATTTTCATAGCATACCCTGGTATGTTAGTAGCTCCCGAATTCTGGCCCCCTGTTTCCACAAGGCTTTCTCGCATTCTTGTGCTCGTTATTGCTGTATCCTGACCTCTGACTCCCTTCCCATTACTCTGCCTCACTCTGCCTCACATCTCCGGTATCTGGGTCGACCGCCGCTTCTATCTGGCTTGTTTGTTTAATATTTTCTTTGGGTTTTCTTCCTTTTCCCTTTTGTATGGGCCTTTTGGTTATTTGTGTTAGAACCAAAGATAATGTGTCCGGACTTATGAATCAAGCCCATGTGAGTGTACTGCTGGCGACATTGATAGCAATCCGACATCTTCTTTAGGAGGTATGTAGATGTGCTCTTATTCATTTCTCGAGGATAAATTTAATGTCGTCAGCCCTATTTGCATTGTCCCATGCCTTGTGGACTACTCCCTGTAAAACTAGATTATATTCTCCAGGATTTAAGGACGAAACGCTTCCCGGCCGGCCCTCGGCCCTGCGAGTAGACGGCGGATCCGTCATCTGAGAATGCCGCTCACCACCCCGGCACGACCGGGAACTGTTATCTCGCTCCTTAACTCTAGTCAATCTGAATTAAAACAACCATAATCCACTAACGTTTCAAAAACGGAACCAGGTGGTCACAAAGGCTATCACGTTTCCTCGCACCGTGCCGTTCCCTCATGGAACAAGGCAGGCCCACAGCCAAAGTTCCTTTCCGATTCTTTGACCTTGACGTCTACCAGAACAGCATGGAAGGTCCTGAACCTGTACTGCCGCTTGCGTCCGACACGCCAGAGGCGCTCCAGAGAATCTTGCCCAAAGCCTTAAGATTCAACACCAACCCCTCGAAAGACAAAGTTGAACTACTCGACTATGCTATCAAACACATTTTCGTCCCCCCAAGACTGCCAAATGGAGTTGATAGTACTTCACAACTCGAAAACGCACTCCTTGGTCTCGTCGGAGATTGTGCGGAGAGTTTCAAGGATAACCTCGAGCCAGGAAGTGATGCTCATGCAGGATGGGAAATTATTTGTACAATGCTTGCCACTTTTATAAAGGTACACGACGGAGAGTTGACCGAGGACGTGGTCAACGAGGCCGTCAGTTCGATGGCCCCGGGAGGTGAGCTTTCGCCGGTCTTCTACCATGCCTGTTAATATCCTTTCCTTATAGATATACTCCCGATCTACATTGCAGCACAGAACGCCGCCATCATCCTACGACGTCCCATTACCGATCCCACCATTTTCACGCTAGAATCCTTCGAGGTCTTGCCTCCACCCAAGGTCGTTACGCATACCGAAGGAAAACTGCGTATTACATACCCGTCAGTTGGTCGGCTCTCTGCTCCAGCCACTTCAGCTGTCCACAAATCTCTGGCTGAGTTCGTCGCGTGTTACGCGCAGATCGTTATGGACGATGCAAAATCACAGGATAGAGAGTGCAGGCACGACCCACCGAGTCCTAAATACATCACCGAGCTGCTCACTGGGATTATTCGCGGCATGTCACCAAACACTGAGCAAACTTTTAGGCAAACCACCTTTATTACGAAGCGCATTAATGACCATGCTCTTTGTGATAGGTCTGCTGACGCTCCATGGCGTCGCAGCCCGATCTGGCTCATTTTGAGGGTTACCCTCCAGACAACCCTTCACGACTTGAACCTAGACGCACGCTTCTCCTATAAATCGTTCATACTCTACACACTCTCCTCTATCCTCTGTGCCGCCTTACGCTTCAAACAACCTGATCACCTCCTCTTCATTATGAACGCGAAGCTTGCACGCCGCGTTTGGAAGCTTTCACACGCCAGTGTCATTCGAGGTGGATTATTTGTGATGAGTATTGCCTCCAAAGTCAACAGAAATGCATCGGACGAGCTTGAGCAGCGTTGGAAATGTCTTCAGCAGGAGACAACCAGGAGGGTCGACTGGGAGGTGCCGACGGGACAGGAACTCATGGTAGCTGCCCACCTGAAACTTCTTCAATCTATTCCGGATCTGGAAATGGCGAAGATGTGTGACGCTGAGGTGCAGAGCCACATTGGATCGAAGGAATGGCTAGTTCCGGGAGGCGAGGTCTATGCAACACGACCCAGACGCGTCTCCAGTAGCCTCGTTGACTTCGAGGTGCCCTCTACTCTCAGCGAAATATCCTCAGCTCCGCTTGAACGCACGATTCAACTGTATGACTTCGAAGTGTGGGTTGCCGATGAATTACGAGTGATCGATCTGCCCCAGATCGATTTGATTACGCTCAATCAAGCGCTCAACAAGTATATTGATACCTCATTGACTCACTACAAAGGCAACCCCGAACGACTCTCCGTGGCTTTCCTCACCATACTTGAAATCTGGATGTTCATTGACCGCAAGGTTATTGATTGGATGCCCATGCTTAAGCATTACTCACCAGAGATTCCGGTCAATATCTTGGAGCCACTTCTCCTTCCATTCCGTCGCCAGATGGAACGTCTCAATCACGTCGAACTTTACCTCGAACAACGTCAATGCGAATGCAGCGGCATGTCAGCGATATTCTATGATACCAAGGATCGTGACTCTTTTGTCAGCTGGTTTGTCGGTCAGTCCGCTTCTATGCAAACCACACTCCAGGAAATGGAAGATGAGGCAGAGCAACAAACTCGCCAGAACGAGGCAGAGATAGAGAGGGTGAATACCAAGTACCGTGCCATTAAGCAGGCAATGGATTCTGCTCCCTGTACAAAGCAGAAAGTTTTCAAGAAAGACACGAAGATGAAGCACCCTGCGTGCACGAAGTGTGCATTAAAAAAGGAGTTGAATGAGATGAAGTACGTCTATGCAATCATTTTCTTGCCTATTTGACCCAGCGTTGTCGTTAGATTTACGGTATTTGAACGTCCTTTGCCAGCCGACAATATTACGCGCAGATGTGTTGCCTTTGAACTCCAACCTCCATACCAGTTTGCGATCTGGAGAGACGCAACATACACAGTTCTTTCAGCTTGTTCCCGCAAGCTCAAGAAGAACCAGGATGGAATTCCACTGTCTCGATGGTCTCCATGCCTCATCTCATTATATCCGCAGTACAAGAATCGCTTTTGTCGTCCATATGAAGGTCACAAGCTTGAACTTGCTTCCGATCGGACCAGATACAACAACATGCCCGGTCCCCCCCTTTCACACGATGCAGTAATCAGGCCGCACTCAATGTTAAATTATCAAATTCTCAACGACGGCTTCTGGGTATCAAACCCCTTCTCTTCGGATTCAGAAACCGCCTTCCGATATCTTCGTGACCTCTGCGCTATGGAAGTTACTGCCGACGGCCCGTACAAAACACTCCAATTTTCTGCTTCAGGTACGACTCATACCTCCAATCAAATTATCGCCTCGCAGAACGTCTGTTCGACGACTATTAGCCTCCATGACTATGAGGCATTCGGCCATCTGCGTGCCGGACACAAGTTGCAATGGCGCAACATGTTGAAGGAACTTCGTAGGGGAGTCTTGTCAATTTCCCATAAGGATGTTCACGTTCTCTTCCTGCAAGCGTTGTGGCAAGCAGAGGCAAAATCAAAGCAAAACGCGTGGCATCGAGAGGCCCACGCAGATGCAGCCGAGTCAGCTTTTGGATTGGAAGCATTGGAGGAGATGAAGGAGTCATTGGACAAGATTGAGGACAACTGGACATGGTCTTATGCCTGTGGAACTCTGATAGCCATGGCCGCGCGAATTCTATCCCTTACAAATGAGTTGGATGTACAAACCGCGGCCGTCACGTTCTTGAAACGGGCTAGAGGGGTGGCCCATCGATGGCTGAAAGAGATTACGGGAGCTCAGGGGAGGATTGTTCTAGATGACACCGACATAGCAATCAAGTCATCGATAGAAGCAAGTCGGCAGAAGCAGAGGCAAATCCTTCTAGTTGCCTTAATCTGTTGCAGTACCTTCAATGTTGACGAATCGCTCATTGATCGTGTCTTCGATTCCGCACGAGATAGTTCCCTTATTGTGGAATGTCGCAATCTCATATACATGAACAAGCCCCCAACCATCAGTAGCCTTCCCTTCGCGTTGCGAGCCCTCTTCGACCGTGACCAGCTCCTTGCGCTCCGTCTCTCGCCGAGATTGGCAGATCGCATTCGCATGAGGCCAGAAGCACAAAGTGGACTTGATGAGGGACTACGAGCACTGTGGGATGCATACATTCCGGGCAGGAAATGGACGGTGGGTAGTGACCCTCGTGAACGGTGGTGTACTACACGAACAGCGGAAGAGGATGGCCTTCGGGGTATCGATGTCCATTTCAATCTCCTTGGTACGCATAACTCGCATGTCTGTGGGCTTGGCTAACTATGTCCTCAGACGGTGCCCTCTATGTAGACCACACGATGTTTGGCTGTCTTCCCGATGCATACACACAGCACGCCACATATCTGCGGTCGTTTTCTGGTTTTGTATGGTTTAACTTCTGCGCCACCTATAATGTGACTAACACCTTTCGACAGGGAGATCTTGA
>Ga0307513_10007340_pt1 | contig 14309 bp, 14 predicted proteins | sample 15_EM_MG_FD_202174 | JGI IMG/M metagenome (GOLD analysis project Ga0307513, IMG submission 202174) | Populus trichocarpa ectomycorrhiza microbial communities from riparian zone in the Pacific Northwest, United States - 15_EM | ecosystem: Host-associated > Plants > Roots > Unclassified | place... | reverse complement strand
CTTCCCCTTTCCCTTTCCCTTTCCCCAAAAGCGAGTGAACAATGGTTATCCAAGCTATACAATTTTGACAATCACCCTCTCTGCAGATCGTAAGCCCAGAGGCAAGGAGGGCTTCTAGGAGTTATTCTATTGTGTTAAAATTGTGTAGTTTGATTATTAATATACAAATATTTCTTAACATTATCTGAAAGGGGAAGGGGAAGCGAGTGAACAATGGTTATCGCTGTTACCATAGAAGAGTCCGGTTTTTTGGCTAAAAAACTGATCCGAACCGAACAAAACCGGTTCGGTTTGAACCGGTTTTCGGTTCAGTCCGGGTTGTATTAATAAAGAATATTATTTTCCGATTCGGTTATATTTTTGGGTTAAAACCGGACCGTGAACACCCCTACCGAGTACCTACCTACTGTAGACGCTCGACTTGCGTTCCCCTGTTGTTGTTGTACTCCTCCCGCGGTTCCTCCTGAAACCACAAACACCCATCATTATTTCATATTAGTCCACATATCACAACACAACAGCAACAATGACAATAATATTCATTTCTCTTTTACCAATCTTTTCTTTCTCACTTACATTCCTCATTATTATCCTTTAACATGTTAAGCTCATTAGTAGTCCAAGTGGACATCATGAATTCAATTTTAATCACAGTTTATTCTTCTTCTTTTTTTGAATATCAAGACACACTTACAAGGGCAAGAAAACAAATTCTACCCTTAATACGACTAAATTTTGCCGTTTTATCGACTTGGCCGAAACTGCCAACAGGGATGGCACCTTGACCTCTCCTCAGATTTTTATTTGTATCTGGAGTTCCAGGACTCCAAATTAGGTGGGGTCAGAATTGTTGAAAAGCTAACACTCCCGGCTACAACTTCTATGAGGGACCCTCCCTAGATTTTATCATCTTCAGGTCCAAATTCCCTCAAGAACCAGGGCAACGAACCTGCCCTGTTTTGTCAATAGAGAAGGTATCTACAATTTTTATCTCCAATCCTACTTCCTCATCAAATACATCCATGCTTTCACCTTATGCATGGTAACCTGGAACGTAGGTTCCTCTTCCTTACAAGTTACAAGTTGTAACTACACTACATCAGCACATCTAAATTAATTAACAAGGGAGTCATACGTTCTCCTTCTCTGTTTTTCTTCCCCTCCAGTGGCCGGTCCTTAAATATGTTCCTTCTCTCTCTCTCTCTCTTTTATACACTCAATCACCACATTTCGTTATTGTTCACCTCCTGAAAACTGTTTCAATTTTGCAATAAGGAAAACAACGCAAAAATCAAAATTTCCCTTCTTTCCTTACAACCCCATGGCCGGCCACTATTTCCCCTTAGTCTTTGATTTTGTTGAAATCTTCTTTCTATAATTTCATCCTTTTTAGACAACCTATGCTGCTCAACTCATTTAGTTCCAAGACCCTAATCTTTCAAACTTCAAATTAATGCACAATTATTGCATGAATTTAATTTGGCTTTCCCAATTGGTTTAGAACTTCATACCTGGAGGAAATTTAGGTTTGATTTCTGGTTTAATTAAAGTTTCCTAACCCCTTTCTCCTCTACAAGCAGTCGGCCTCCCTCTCCCTCTTCTTTTAGCAATTTCGTAACTTTTCTTCTTGCAAATCTCCTGCCCAAGTTTGTCTTCCCACGTAGTAATTCTAAGGTTTGTGTAGGTATAGAAATTTAGGTGTTTTCTCTTAGGCTTGGTGAAGGAAAATCTAAAAATTTTTCCTCCCTTTTCTTTTTGTTACCTCCCGGTCATGGATGAGAGAAGGAATGGGTATTTATAGTCTCATCTCTTCTTAATTCCATTTTGGCCCCATCTTTCTCCATTTTTCTTATTTTAGCCCCCTTTTTTTGTATTATAACAAAAATTTTGAATTATTATAAACTTCCCCCTTTTTTTGTATACTTTATTCTCAGGCTTCACACACCGGGTCTCAGGTCGACCCGCCGGGAAGGGTTTAATAACCAGGCTTTGCATGCATCTTTTTTTGATATAATAACTAGATTATTAAAGTAATGATAATTTGATCTATATTTCAAAAACATCAAAAAAATATTTTTGTTTCTTTCAATATTTGGGATTACAAACTTATACATAAAACGTATTCCTGATTTTAAATAAAAGTGTTTTTTTATTATTTATTTTATATGTTCTGAATCTTTTTACCAAAAATTTATTTTGTTTAATATCTGAGATTATAAACTTGTCGGTAAGGTGTTTTAGGAGTAATATGCTCTTCCTATTCACAACATGTCCTCTTATTTAAACCAATAGGTTTTCTAGTGACCATAATACTAAATAACAACTCTAGATGACTACTCTTATTCCTCTAGTTTTATTAATAAAATACAAGAATTTCTTAATTTTTTCACAACACTTATTCATGCTAATCTTGTTCTAGAAAAATGATCACCACGACCCTATATACCCTATATACGTGCAACAAAAACATCTTTAACCTAACCCTTAAAGTTGGATGAATGTAAGACTTGGATATTGTTTACAAGTACACAATTTAAAAAGTGGAAAGTAAAATAGAAAAAACTGTGCCGCAATCAGCTAGAGAAATGGGGAAAAATGGAAAGTGAACCAGCATAACTCGAAAAAAAAATGTGATATTACAATCTGATTCCTTAGAAACTTTGTTGTTGATAACCAGGTCTGATGCTATGACTCGTTTCCTGCGGGGGATTGTTCAAGTTATTAGATGTCTTGTAGAGAATCGTCGGTGAAGCAGTGTCGTGGGTTTCAAGAAGGGAACTCTGCTGCTGACTTTTTGCCAAGGCTTTCTTGCGCTCTTTTCTACTGTAAAAAATAATAATAATAAATACTCACATGTAGACAGTTGGCCAAACTAGTATTCATACAAGTTTGTATGGAATGCAACAAATCTTGAAAATATATGATCTTATTTCCTTACAAAATTTTTAATTTCCTTGTGTCAACTATAAAATTACTAAATCACAGCATTTAAAACCATGTTTCCTAAACGCTATATAAAAGAGAGAACCTTTCATGAATAATCTCCTAGCATTTATTTATACACCCATCAAGACTCATCAGCATGTCATCCGCTCATGGTCAACATCCTGTCCTAGAAAAACTCTCACAGTAGAGGGAAAAAAAAAGAATTATGCTCGCATCATTTTCTAAAGCATATAAAATTTCTAACATTATGAATGTCATATTTAACATGAATGAACTCATTAGAATATGTTGGAAACTTTTAATATTAAACTACTAAACATTTCACCAGAAAAGAAAGGGTAAATACTCTGCAAAATAAAGAAAATGTTTTGATTTTAGCAAGAAAACAATGTATGATGACCACCTGAATTAATATAACGAGAAAGTTTGTAATAATAGCAAATAAAGATGAACAATTAATTGAACATGAAAGAATTGAAGTACCTAACTCAAGTTTCAACGAGAAATTGGATTTCATTTTAGCACCGAGCTTACAAGATGCAATCCTAAAGCCCTACGGATCAAACCCAAATGGGTGACCAAAATAATTAGGAGAAGAGACCGAGAATGGATGAATAACATAGGGATTAGAGAGTAAATAAAAAATGAGTTTACCTTGCATATGTATAATTATTTAAACTGCTTGTGATAAGAGGAACTGATCCTAGGACGTGAGAAGTTCTGGATCACTCGGAACCACCCCCCTTGGCGCAATTTTCCTTTAGAAGGGGACAGTCAATAACCTCTAGCCTCTGTGCTAGAAAGAGTTGTTGCATGGATGCAGGTAGATAGCCCAGATTCTTGCATCTCCAAATCCCAAGCTGCTGGAGACATTTGAGGCTGCCTAACCATTCTGGCAAAGCTTTCATTCCGTTGAAACGCCGTATATACAGAGATTTCAGGGAAGTGATGTATTGAAGTTGATCTGGTAAGGACGTGAGTTTATCCCAACCAGATATTACTACCTCTTCAAGGGACGAGAGATGTTGGATTGAATTCAGACCAGGGAAAGTCTTCAACTTCTCAGAGAAAGGACCAACCGTCAACTGCTTCAATCTGGTGAGGCAGCATAAGCTATCCTCGGGAAAGTAGTTCAAGCTTGGACATTTTGTGACTTCTAAATGAAGTAGGGAGCGCAATTCTCGCAATTCATCAGGAATTGAAGTTAGCTCTACGCACCATCGTATACATAAATGCTCCAGTGATGTGCAGGATTGCAGCCCAGATGGAAGAGCAGTTAATTTGTGACATTGTTGAATGGCTAATCTTTTAAGGGACTTCAGATTCTTCAAACTTGGAATGGCCTCCAGATTGGGACAAACTTCTATTCTTAAATTTTCAAGAGATGTGAATGAATGGAAGTCGTCAGATAAATAACTCAACTCACCGCAAAAGCAGATCTCAAGTTGTGCAAGTGATGAAAGATGGCTTATTGGAATGCTGTTCAATCGCGGACAACGCACAATGGACAACTCTTCAAGGCAAGGAAATACAATAATGTCACTTCCTCCACCTAATGCTGGTGCTCTCCATTCAACTAGATTCTCCATACACTGTAGAGATAACTTTTTTAATGCCGGAAACAGTGGCATTGTTTCCCTCCTGCTTTCTCCCTCATTTCTGTAAAACTCCATGCCTATACATTGTATGGTATTCATTCCAATAATCTCCAGAACTTCAAGGCGACGAAGAAGTCCAAGCGTTGGCAATTCTTCTGTTCTCTTGCAGTGTAACAATTTCAGATTCACCAAATTTTTTAGTGGAAAAGAATCACCAGTACCGGGAGTTCTCAGCAGCAGCCAGGATGGAAATTTTTTACCCCCATAATTCTCAATCTTTAGGCTTTTGATGTTTTGGTGAGGAAGCAGACCTTCAATCACGTCATCATCATTGTCAAAACTCTCTCTTTCTGGACTCCATACAAATTCCATCATGCATATTCCCTTTTTTTCACGCAAGTTTGCTTTGGCAGCCTCATCTCTGTCTCTCACCTGCTCCAGATTGTATATTGACAATCTCCCACTTAGTTTATTTAAGGACTCCAGCTCTTGAACTTTTTGGCCCCTATCTTGACACACAATAAAGAATGGCAATGTTTGAAGAAAAGAGAAGCATCCCACATCAGCTGGCATCTGGTGATGAAAAGTAACATGGATATGTCTCAGATTGACTAAATCTCTCATTCTTCTAGGAAGTGCTTGAAGTGATCTGCACTCAACAAGTCTTAAAGTTTGTAAGTTGTAGAGATATGTGATGGAATCGGGTAATGCCGTGATATGAGTCCGCGATACATCAAGATATCTCAGATGTTTTAACTTGCCGATCGAACCCTGCAACTCCCTGATATCAGCACCATCCAGACTTAGGGTTCGCAAGCTTTTGAAGTTCCATGAGTCATGAATGAAATCACGTGAAAACAAAGAACGTAATTTTCTACCCCCAGTTTGGAAGAACTCCTGTGCATTTTCTGTGTCACAACTAAGATTTGCATAACGAATATGAGATAAATCATCTACATCTGGATAAGCCTCCGAATACACTTCAGATTTTGAGAGATAAGATGCAAGATCATGCACAATATTATTCATCTTGCAACTTCTAATATTCTCCAACTCATCTCTTTCCACATCTACCAAAAAATAATTGTCAATTAAGCAGCTAAAACATTGATTACCTCTATCTTCCATCCTTCCGTTAGATGTCCCAAGAAACCCTTCAGCCATCCAAAGTTCAATCAACTGTTCCTTTCCCATTTTAGTACCTTTGGGAAAAATTGAACAATATACCAAACACCGTCTAACAGTCAACGGGAGGCGATCATAATTTAGCTTTATTGGAAGTAAAATTTTATTAACTGGTGCATCCCTAACATGAAGATCTCTGAGCAATGACCATTCTTCTATCCCGAATCTCAAGCGCATCATTTTCCCGAAAACCCTTGCAGCTAATGGAAGACCTTCACATTTTTCTGCAATCTCTTTCCCAATAGCTTCCAAGTCAGAAGTAATTGGTTCTCCCCCATTTCCAGACACCGCTTCACTAATAATGGACCAAGATTCGTCACAAGATAGTGGTTTCAGCTCATACCTGCACCCGGGAGATGTCTCCATTATAGATGCCACCCTCCTACTATGAGTTGTAACAATGATGGCACTCCCATTAATTCCACTAATTCCCAAGAAAAAATTCCGTAACCTGTCCCACTTCTCATAATTTTCATTCAACACATCATCAAGTACAAGAAGAAATTTCTTCCCTTCCAACTCCTGCCGAAGACGGTCAACCATCACATCAATGTCCTCTACTCTTCCCATGTTTCTCGAAAGAGCAACCAGCACACTTCCCAAAATACTGTGATGGTCAAAATCATCAGAAACAGAGACCCATAATGTTTCATCGAAAAATTCTCCGTCGTCAACAGCATCAAACACCAGTTTTGCCAACGTTGTCTTTCCTATAACTGCCATGCCCACTATAGCAATAACAGAAAGAACTTGTTGATTGCTTGAGCTCGTCAGCAAGTTGATAACTTTAGAGACATCGGCCTCCCTTCTTTTTATAAGTTCTGGGTGGTCAAAAAAGGAGTCCGTCTCTTGGTTCGGACCATTTTCGAGAATTCTACTAAAAGATGCAACTCGAAGCCCAGCGGCTTCATTTTTCAGTTTATCCAGCGATCTATTGTTCTGCCTAAGCTTCTGATTCAGTTGCAACAAGAACAAAATGGGGTTGGAAAGCGAAAAGAACTTGCGTACCTTCTTCTTCAGTTGGCTTCGGATCTCAACCTTTCGCTGGAGGCCCTCATAAACAAACTCGTCTATCACATCCTCAGCATCGAAAACTTTATCTTTCAGATCCAAGCAGTGCTTCAAGGACTCCTCTGTCAGTTGTCTTTCCTCAATATTTTGTAACATGGCCTGAACCAGGATTGATGATTCACGCAGCCTCTCCAGCTTTCCCTTGATTCCCAGTGCATCACTCAAACTCGGAGCGCTAAAGGAATCCAAAACTCTATGAAAAAACGCAACAGAGAGTGCAGACAAAACAAAATCCGCCATAGAAAATGCGAGCAGAAACTGTGCCTTGCCAAGAGAGAAGCAACAAGTGATCTGGAGATAAAAATGAAAAAAGAAAGTCAAATGTTATCTGGGTTAGCATCTGCTTCATTTTTGTTCAACGTCTTTGGTCCCTCTACTTTTAATGCTTGCTCAAATTAGACCCTCTATGTTATTATGGTTCAAATGCAACCTATTTGTCAATGTAATATATGAAAACATAAGAAAAGACACGTTACCTAAGAGGGTATTTTATCAAACTAGCATAGTTTGATAGAAATTTTTGGGAAATAGTATAGGAAAAAAAATATTTGAGAAATAATACAATTTTAACTTAATTGTTATTAAAAGACATGGTTTTATTAACAATTACTATTATTATTAGTAATCGTTTATAACCCCTAAGTTACCCCTACTGAGAATAATGGTTGTGTCTCAAATTCAGTTTTAACATAGAACTAAGTCTAAACCATTATAATAAAAAACTAAACAAGATCCATAATTTAAAGTGAGATATTTTATCATTATTTTTATTTGTCAATTATAATTTCAAATTAATACATGTGTGTTTTAAATATTGTTTTTATTTTTGTATTTTTAAATTGTTAATGAATGATTCGAAATTTTAAACATGTTCACATGTTTATCTATTTTTTATGATATTAAATCATGCTTATATAAACCAAATATGAAAATATATAAAATATAAGACAACTTTGAATTAACATGACAATTAGCAAAAATAATATTACAAAACTAGTAATAATAAAAAGAACTCTTAAATAGAAAAATAACAAAACATAATTATGCACAATATAATAATACATTTGAGCCTATTTATGTCTTTTGCGATGACGGGTGGATGAACCAGCTTCATCAATAGCACGACTTCCACCTATCTGTGTGATTTCATTCTCCGAGAGAACATCATCTAGGCTCAGTGTCTCTCCTAATAGGTCAAGTGTAGTATGACATGTCTCGAGGCAGGAAGATGTATAATAACGAGCAAGTCCATCATCATCAGAAAGATCACGAAGATCAGTCATAGCAAGTCCATCATCATGTAGCAATTGTCAAACCTAATATGAAGCAAATAAAAATTATTAATCCATAAATAAAATATAATGATTTTGTCAAAACCTATAAAAAAGTAACAAATACTTATAGCATTTTGAATCCGTCGTGCATGTGGCTCATACTCTATCTCCTCGCGTGGAGGAACTTGCGTTGGGTTAGGTGTAATGATTTGACATGTTATACTCAGGTATCAGCCCATGTATTCCTCCTCATAAATTATAATATGCACCTCTCTAAAATTGAAATTTCTTTGTGCATCCCACATTGATATATGTTGGAGATGGTGGATCATCCAATTTTAATCGGCACCCGAATGACTAATAGAATGTAACTGATCGCTCGTATATATGTCATATGGGATGAGTTGCGTAAAGCCAAATTGTCGCATCACACGGTCCAGACAATGCAACTCAACAAGCTTAAAAAATACAAGGGGGACAACTGATGTCCATAAATTCATGGCTAGTGTGTATATAACAGGAGCAGCTGTCATATCTCCTGCTGAATAAAGATTTCCCATGATTTATCGAAACATCAATAATGCAATTATTTCTTACCATTTATCAATATCAACCCAGAAAAAATTATCTCCTAACATTTATAAATATCAAAAAAATCAAACATCAACCCAAGTAATTAATTCTCATCATTTACCAACATCAACACACACAATTATTTTAATGGATTTACCAATATCCAAAAAATCAAACATCAATGCAAGTAATTAATTCTCATCATTTACCACCATCAACACACATATATAATTATTTTAATAGATTTACCAATATCCAAAAAATCAAACATCAACACAAATTATTAATTCTCATCATTTACCAACGTCAACACACAATTATTTCACTCTCATAATTTACTAAGATACTTCATTTGATTATTATCTATCTAACTCGCTTTGATAAAATTTCAAAAGTTAGGTTGGATTATATTTAAAATATCTACTCTCACACCATATGTTAATAAATAAGCAATGAAATTTATTAAATAAGGTTTCCTTAAAAAATATTCTTAATCTAAACAATATAATTTATATGTTCAATAACATATTGTATTCTAACAGAAGTTGTATATCAACCTCTAAAACATGGATAGATATAACAAGTGTAGACTTAATTCGTGGCCTCCCCAAGTGTAAATGTTCCCACAACCATAGCTTTATGTACAAAAAACATACAACAATCAGTAACCAACTCAAATATATATAAAAATAACATAATATAAAAATAAAAAATTTATTACATTTATTTACTTGTAAAAGTAATAAACACCCTCCAACTTGCTTTGATTTCTCAAAGTTAGCTTGACATAAATGTCTATACAAACATGTAAGGACACCTGAACTCCAACTATAAAGTGGAATGGACTGGAAACAACATATCATCAAACCATTCATCAAATTTACGCTTTGAAGATTCATAGCACATCCTAAGCAACTCTTTTTTGGCTGACAAATCTTTGAATTTGTGATTGAATTTGTTTGCTAGGTGTCTAACACAATATCGATGATATCCAATTGGTTCAAACCAAATTATTTTCATTTCATACTTAATACCAGTATGCATGTCTGATATAATACATATACCACTACGGTCACTTATAATATGACGTTGAATGAGTCATAAAACGAACTCCGGTTAACATTATTTTCTTCTTCAACTAGTGCATAAGCCAAAGAAAAAATCTCATTATCTGTATCAAAAGCAATTGCAATCAATAACTTTTCACTAAACCTTTCATACAGATAAGTGTCATCCACACTGATGATTGGCCTACAAGACTTGAACCCCTCAATTGCAAGACCAAATGCTTAGAAAACACTACCAAACATAATTATTTCAATATCAAGTTGTCCATTATGTTTCCACTCAACAACTGTTCTAAGATTTGATTCTTGTAAAGCCATAAACAATCTAGGTAACATTTCAAATAAGACCTCATGTCTTCTAAAACGTTCCTCAAATATCTTTTGTTTTGTAACTCATGCTTTATAGTAAGAAATTTTAAACTTATAGTACAATTTAATTTCTTCTCTTATACTGGAAACAATAATGCCAGGTTATCTTGGACAAGAGTTGCAACCGCTGATGCAATAAATTTAGTATCAAAGCTGATGATACTATTTTTTTATGTATGTAGTGGTACATGTGTGTTTACTTTTCAACTTTGCTAACTCAAAGGAATTTGATTGTTTATGGTATCCCCCATGTAAGTACCATTGACATTCAGATGCATGAACACACTGTAGTTGAAAAAAATATTTGGTTTGAACTTAAACGCGATATTCAAGTAAACCTGCAAAGTGTCATTACTTGACAACATTCACCAAATCATCTCTAGTTTTGAAATTTTATCCAACAACCAAATCACCACTTCCAGCTGATTTTTGTTTTTTGATAAACAGACCAATCATTACAAACCATATCATCAACTCCAGTATCATGACCAAATTCTAGAACTGGACCAATCATCACATCATCATCACCATCATCATCATCATTATCATCATCTAATGTTTCGACTAAACTCCTCACATCCTCATCTTCATTATCACTAGGATCGAATAAATCATACCTGCGCTGATCACAATATATAGTTTTAATCATATTTTCATCATAAATTCCCATAATCCTATCTTTCAGTGTCCTAGATGTACTAGCACAAGCTAAATGTAATAATTGTCTAAGTGGCCAAATCACAATATATAGTTTTAATCATATTTTCATCATAAATTCCCATAATCCTATCTTTCAATGTCCTAGATGTACTAGCACAAGCTAAATGTAATAATTGTCTAAGTGGCCAAACAGATGTGGGCATTTAAATATTAGTATCTCCAAGCTCCATATTATATGATCTAATAAGTTTAGGTTGGCTCTCACATACAACTTCATCATGTTTGTTCCACTTTGCACGAACATTTCCATCATATTTCTAAAATCAACATCATAAGAAATCCGTATTGGAAAATATTGATGTTCCCCAACAAGACACTTCCAAGTGATATTTATTTCAATATCATTATAATTCAACTCAAGTCTTTCACATATTTTTTTTTTTTTTTGTATCTTCAAATGACATGCCTCTAGTAACATTTAAGAACATGGTACTTTTGTCGATATAAGTGATATTATTATTCATACAGGAACAATAGTGCCACTATAATGACACAACATAAAGAAGTTTGAAGACATGTTTTGTAAAATAAAAAAATACTTGTTTAATCAAAAATAAATTATCTTACAATTCGATACAAAGACAAATTGTTATTATATAAACCATAATAACAGAAATAAAACTATAATTAATTGTAAAAATTCAATTACAATAATTTTACAACTTATCAATTAAATAATTTTTTACAATTAAAAATTAAATTACGACAAGTAACTGCATCAATTAGAATAAAATTTATATCAATTCAAACAATATAATTAAATATAAAAACTAACCCAATAATCAATTTAAACCATAATTTTTTAATTCAAGTCTAATTGATTCCATAAATAACATCAATTGTATTAACAACACATTATTGCAACATTCATAACCAAAAATAATCTAATTATCAAATACAACACAAATTCCTAATTATCAAACATAATACAAAAACTAAATTAAATCAAAACATAAAATTTATCAATTCAATACTTAACCCATCAAACTAACAGACAATGCAAGTGCTTCACCTTGCTTTCATGATGTGCAGGTGGTCGGTGGCAGCGGTTTGGTTGGACACAAAAGCTTGACCGACGGTTTGCAACAAAAAAATGATAAAGATACTTGTGGTGACAAGGGAAAGATGATTCTAGTGTTTTTATGGAGGATTGGACAGTATTTTGGGTGATTTGATGACTTTCTCTCTTGGGTTTTTTCGGGTTACAGGATTTTTTTTTCCTGAGAACTGGCGGCGATGTAGGAAAATATTTGTGCTTTTATATATATCATAACCACGATTCAGAATCGTGGTTTTGTTATGAAACCGCTATTGTAAATCATGGTTGTTAAATAACTGTTATTCGAAATAGTAATTATGTAAAAACTATGTCATTTCTTCAAAAAATTTCAAAAATGTGTTATTTACTCTTCACTTTTTAAAAATTGTGTTAGTTTTCAAAACAATTCTACATAAGGCAAGTGACAAGCTAAAAACGCTTCAATTTCAAGTTAATACCCCGTTTGGCTATTGGTCACCTTTTTGTCAAATTTTGTTTCTTTTTTTCAAATTATATATATTTTAATATTTTTGAATCATTTTGATATGTTGATATCAAAAATAAAATTAAAAAAAATAGTTTTGATGCATTTCTAAATGAAAAATACTTTGAAAAGCAACTACTACCATAATATCAAACACTACCTAGTGACTTGCCAATTAGCATTGGGATTAAGAGCTTGTTTGGAAACGTAGTAGATGTTGCTTTTCAAAGTGATTTTTATTTGAAAATGCATTAAAATTATAATTTGAAAAAAATTATTTTTGACATCAGGACATCAAAACGATCCAAAAGGATAAAAAAATAATAATAATTTGAAGCGAAAATAAATTTCAAAAATTCTCAAAAGCACGGTTAGACCGCAATGCCAAACATGCACTAAAAGTTCTAATGTGATCAAATTACTTTACATATTATCTTATAAATCAATATTTGTTTAATGGACAATGTCAACCTCAATAATATGTATAGTTACCATAGTTACTTCTTTTTAAAAATTCGTCATAAAAAGGAGGAAAAAAAATAATTTTACCAATATTTATCATTTTAGAGCTTTTCAAAAGGGTCACAAGATTTTCATCTTTTTTATTTTTGTTTGCTCTCATTTAGGAAATTGGTTTGCATTGAATTTCATCATAAATTATTTAAGTTTTCTAACACCAATAAGCTCTTTTATGGCTCCACACAGCTATGACTAAAAGTACACATGGACCCATTGAGCGACCAGGTGCAACTACTTGCTAGCGAAACCTCACTAGCATTCCTGATATTTTAATATTATCGGTCCATTAAATTAGGTCTTTAATCGACTCGTTCAAATAAAGATTGTCATTTGTGTTACTTGGTGTTTTGTTTTTTAATTTGAATGGTATGTTTTAGTTATGGAGTATTTTGACGTTTATATATACTCGACGGATCCAAAGACAATTTGAACGACTATTAAAAATATAATTTGACATAAAAACAATCAAGACAACATCTTTTTGTTTAATTGTTGAGATGATAACATATTGGATCAACTCCAATCATGAGATCATAAAACAACTTAAGTCACAACTTAAGCTGTGACCCGGGTTATGAGACTATGATAATTTCATATATTATTTAGAAGTAATTCTCTATTGTAATGAAAGAGGGTTTCAAACATGAAATTTTATTAAAACCTATAAATTGGATTCAATTAAGAGGGTTCTAAACATGTCATAAAAAACAAACTGAAAAAGTGATAAATCATAATTCATAATCAACCAAATATTGAAGATGTTGAATGATAAAACTAAAAAGAATCAATTAAAAAATAGACAAAAAAAACCTTGAGTCAACTGAGTTAACACACCAAGCTCGTGATATGAGTCATTAGACTGAGATAACCATAAATAAGCAAACCACAATAAATTATGAAGTCTAATCTCCAATAAACCAAGTGTTGAAGGATGAAACTAGAGAGAGTATATATATATATATATATATATATAAAAGAACACATTATTTGGCTAAAAAAGAACACATTATTTGGCTAAAATGGAACTACAACGTTCCGGCCGAAATTTGACTGGACTTTCCAAAACAAGCTGAGATTCTGAGCGGGATGAAGTTTGTTCCAGTTTATTCTATTTTTGAAACATGAACGAGATATACCAGCTATTCTATGCGAAACAAAATAAAATTGACAACGTTGGTTCAAACACATGCCCTCAATAATCAAACAAGTGAACATTGACTTGAAATTGACCTTTATATGTTTTTTTTATTATATTTTATTGGTCAGGTAATGTTACCTATATTATGTTGTGGCTATAATTTAAAGTTAATTTTTAGCATAAAAGATGAAGATATCAATATTAATTTTGGTTTGTTAAAATCTTAGCTTTGTTATATATATATATATATATATATATATATATATATATATATATATATATATATATATATATATAAAAAAAATGATTTTATTTATATATGTGTG
>Ga0307513_10007339_pt1 | contig 14311 bp, 14 predicted proteins | sample 15_EM_MG_FD_202174 | JGI IMG/M metagenome (GOLD analysis project Ga0307513, IMG submission 202174) | Populus trichocarpa ectomycorrhiza microbial communities from riparian zone in the Pacific Northwest, United States - 15_EM | ecosystem: Host-associated > Plants > Roots > Unclassified | place... | reverse complement strand
CATCATTGACGACGATACCATCCTTAACAACCTTTCGGTATGCGTCTGTACCCTCGCGGGGAAAGTGGCATTTTGATACACCCGCCACTTCTCGAACCACGGTATTGAGACAAACTCTTTCCAAGATACCGATGAGGAGAAGCTTGGGCAAATGTAGGTTGTACTAGCACCAAAAAGATTAGTAAACGCGCCTAGTAGCTAGAAGACGAACGCACCTCCAAATCGAATCTTAACCCCTTTTTATTGTCAAAGGAGAAGGAACGTGCCCCTAAGGGAAGCGCAGCTTGGAACGCTTCTTGGGTCTCCTGCACTATAGCCTTCCAATTATCCTGTTCGTCGTCTTCCAAAAAGGCATCATCACCGTCGGATTCGCTCGTCGAATCATCAGAACGCGCCCCTAGGGCCCCCTCGTCTGCGATGATGTCGTCCGCACCGGTATCCGAGTTGACCTCCTCCGCATCTCCATCATCATCCTCATAGGTGGCGTGTTCCTTCCTCTTGTTCCTTTGGATGTCTGCATCTGCGTCCCCGTCTCCGAGCTCAGATTCTTTATCTCCATCGCGATCCTCGAGCTCATCATCTCCCTCTTGTCCACCAGGGCGGTTTCGAATGGCCTTGCCTTTGCCAACGGTGACTAGTTGCGCTTTCGTATCGGCATCTAGCTTGTGGAATTCAGTCGCAATGACCTTCTTCAACGCCGGCGCAAATTTGGTCCCAAGCGCCTCGAGTAACTGGGACGTCGTAAGGAAGTGTTCCTCCATGTACTCCTCACGAGGGAAGAACTGAATGGTTATGGAGAAGACCTTGTGCCGCGAGTTGACTACTTCCGTGATTCGTTCAACCACTGTGATCTTGTCAACCAGATAAGAGAGTTTCAGCCGGGATGCTTTCTGACAGAAGACCTTGATATCCTCCGCTGGTGTACCTTTGCGGATAGGTAGGTTCATCATGGGCGTCTTCGGTTTCATCGAAGCAGTCATAATGATTTCTCGAAGTCGAGGGATACCCAACGTGACATTTGCAGCACCGTGCCCTGCTCGAGAGTTGGGTGATATCGAAGGGACACTTATGTCAAACTCACCAGCAAAGTGGAACGTGTTTAAAGTCATTTGTGTCGATGGTTCTCCGACACTATGGCGCCGGTGAGCGCATAATAAATTAGATGCCATGGCAGATACATACCCTTGAGAAGCTAAGAGCCCTACCGCTTCTCCCGGGTCCGCAAGGGAACGGAGATATTTGACTTGCATCAACGCACGGAATTGTCGTTCTTTCAAGACCGTCGGGACGTTGTTACGCATATTAGCACCACTCTTGACTTTCAAAAGGTGGTTTTTGTTTTCTTTGATGTACGCATCAACCTTCTCAGCGAATTTTTCAGACGTTGCTCCCAGATGGGTGACGGGATTGTAGAGTTCAAGGGTAGTTGGGGGCAGCGGGCCATCTGGGTGCTTCTTCTTCCTTTTCAAAGTCCTCTTCATATGTTTGATCGCATCATCTTCGTTGATGCGGCCACTGATATCTTTCGGGCGGTACTTGGCAACAATGGACCGATGGTTTTTGATAATGAAGGCGAACTGATTAAGGTGCGCTTGCTTCGTCACGTCGAGGCCGTCCTCTCCGTATAGAAATTGATAGACAGACGAATCTGCGCCTCGGACGGTGTAGTCATAATGCACACGAATGCCTTCCAAATGTTTGATCAAGCAACGCTGCAGGTATCCCGACCGACTCGTTTTGACTGCTGTGTCGATCAATCCCTCTCTTCCAGCCATACAGTGGAAGTAGAACTCTTGTGGCTTTAATCCGGTGAGGAAACGACTGCTGATGTAGCCTCCCGCTATGGCAGCGGTCTCGTATGGCTTGAACGATGGGAGGGACTTGCCGCTGACCATCATCGGCACGCGACGTCCTTCCAGCTCTTGTTGACCGAGAAGAACCGAGATTTGTCGAGCGTTGGTCGCAGAGCCTTTAGCACCAGAGTTGGTCATAGCTTGCATGTGGTTGTCGGGGAAGCTGCGAAGTAGTCCCTTTGGTAGTGTGACATCGACCACCTTCTGGAACAGTTCCTTCATCTTGCCCTTGACTGCATTGTCCAATCCGGCCATCTCCCCATCATCCCTATACACCTTCTCCAGTCGTTTCTTGAGCTCCTCTTCGCGTTCAGTCTTGGTCATGGATGAAGGATCAAAATCGGCAAAGATGCTCTCGGTGGCTTGGGTGCCATAGAACCTGCCGCTGTGAAGGACTTTTTTCCTCGCCTTTTCGCCAGCAGGAGTGAGGGCAAGGTCGTCCATTCGGCACGTGAACGCGCGATGTTGGAGATACTTGGTGAAAAGTCGACTCAAAATGCCCAGCAAACGGCCGGCAGTTTCGGCGCCATAGATCTCGTATACGGCGTGAACCAAACCATAGGAGGCGGCCCCGAACTGCGACTTGTCGAGCACTCCACGCACGAAGTCGCCGGCGACGAAGAGGACCTTTCCGTCTGACAACCCTTTGGCCAGGCGAACTCGCTCCTCCTCACTCTTGGCGTTCGTCCTGCCTTGCTCTGTCGCTTTTTCAGAGGGATAAGAGCCTCGGTTCCAACTGGCGTTCTTGATCTGAGAGGAAGACTTCAACGTGAGTCCTGCGGCATTGTCTGGCGTGATGTTCTTCAAGATGGTAGATATCTGCAACACCAGTTAGTGCAATCCAAAGCGGCCTCAAATATACTACAGACAATTTGCTTGCCTGTCCATAACGGTTGGGGTTTCCAAATGGCGGGAGGCACGGTCAGGACACGTCCGCCACCAGAAAGATCATCCTCGGGTCGAAGTGCGCCGTATATTAGTTGCTGATATTCCTCACGTGTAAAGAATGTCGCCTTATTTGTCATCCATAGTCCGGCAACGACGTGATCCTGGATGAGACCGCGGAGTGGTTTGCCAGAAGTCGGAACAAGATACTGGTTGTCGGTATTTGCGATGAACATCGCTTCAGATCGTGCCACTTGGCTCTCTAAACCCAAATTTAGCAAACAGCCCTCTGTTCGTTAAGATGGCAACGTACGAGGGAAATGGATGTTCATTTCATCACCATCGAAATCCGCTAAAATAAAAAAATCAAGACCGACCAACTGCCCAAGTATAAAAGCGCCCACCGTTGTATGAATTACTGCCAGAAGACATAAGTAACGGCATAGGAGGTGACACCCGGGTTGCTCACCAGTTCGCGTAGTGCATACGGATAGTATTCTCCCCTTGCAACACTCTGGCCTTGTGCGCCATCATACTCGGTTTGTGTAGTGTAGGTTGCCGGTTGAGAAGCAAGATGTCGCCATCCTGTAAGTGCCTGAACACCTTCTTGCCAGCGAAGGGCACTGTGGTCCGCAGTCCATTCAGCGTCGATTCCTTCCCCCCTTCCCGAGGGGTGAGCAACTGATTCGCGATCGCGGTTCGCTGTTCCCTCGATAGCTTATCCTGTAACCGGGTCGACATCCCCATCGCGGGCACCACATGGAATGACGTGACTCACAAGTGTTTGAGTCGAACCGTCCTCAAATTGCACCATGCTCGCCCCGGGGTACTCTCGTGAACCACGAATGACCAACGCCCGCATCTCAGTCACGTTGTGTGGAGTAACGGGTTCCGGGAACGTCAGTTTGCGTGCAAACACGGGTGGTACACCGATCTCGTTGGTTTCAATGTTGACATCCGGCGAGATGACTGAGCGGGCGGCATAGTTGACCCGTTTGCCCTGCTGACGTAATCATTTGGGTATTCGACGTCACTGCAGATTGCTTACCATCATATGCATACGGAATAGACCCTCTTTCTTCTCCAGCCCTTGTTTGACACCAGGAGTAGCAAGCTTCCCTTGCCGGACCGGGGTAGTACTCTTGCTGCTGTCGATGAAGCTGTTCACATCATTCTGTAGTGTAACCATGAGCTCCAGAAGTTGCCCGAGCAGCCTCGTCGCATCCGCTGACGTCGAGAGGTTTTCAATGTCCTTAACTTTTGCGAGTCTCAGCGATTCGTTGACGTCCCGCACTCGATAGGTTGTATTGAGAATTTTGGTGAGAAGTTCGTTTTGAGGGTGCTCGAACAGTTGTTCTTGCATCTTCATGGGTGGCCGGAAGCGAGTCGGGGGTACGACCATGAGCTCGATGAAGAACACATCAGCAGAAGCGGGAGAGAGACCATCACGGTTGATCGGCGCATACGGTCCTTGTCGGCCGTATATGAGCGAGCAAATGGTTGCCTCATTCCTGAACAAACGGCGAAGGTGTGCGCGAACTTCCTCAGGGGCCAAAAGACGTTCGTTTCGTCCTCGAGCCCCTTTCACCCTCCCATTTGCGGCTCGGGCCGGTTCTGCGACTATGGCCTCCTCCCCCTGAGTTGCTGACGCGGCGAGCCCCCCAAGCCCTCCCTCTTCTTCCTCTTCGCTGTCTGTGTCGAGAACTGCATCTACTTCCATCTCCGAATCATCGTGGGCCATGGTCGCTGCATTTGTCTGACCAGGTCTCTTTACACCAGGTTGACTCAACACCCTGTCCATAGCAAGGATGTCCGGTCGTCGAAGGCCAGTTGCGGCATGCTGCAGCTTCTGCTTTGAGCTGAGATCATATTCAATGATCTTCGTGTACCCCTCTTTGCGAAAGGAGTGCGCATTCCTAAATAATGGTTGAGATGAGATGACAAACAGAGTATTCTGATGACCTACGCTCCACATTCTGGATGTGAACAGCGCTTGGAGTTGCTGGAAGCAATTTTGATGAACTCGTCTATCACTTGCTTTCTCGCCTGGTAAACGGGGCCGTCTTTATAGTCACCTCTCCTGGCAGATGACGCCATGCCGAGGTGCATTTGAACATATTGGTCAAGAGTCTTCTCAGAGGTTTTTGCGGTTTTCTTAGTAGCATCCTCTTTGCCTTGTCCTTTCTGATCGTCGAAACTTATGTCCTCCACCAGGTTGGCGGCATTGAGAAGGCCACGCTCAAGCAGTTTGAGCTTGGCAGCAGCCTTGCACACCTAATATATATTGCAAAGTGTCTATTAAGACGTGTATTTGATGATGCTCATGCGAGATAGACTTGCTTACTTCTATCCGCGTTACCTTGAAGTTGTGGCAGAAGAGACATGTCGCTCGCAAGAGCTTGTAGACGGTAGTCATGAATAGTGGGTGATATACAGGAGAAGGGAGTTCGATATGGCCAAAGTGTCCGGGGCATGCAAAGTATCCCAATCGACATGTTGCACAGCTGAGGAAAATTGAGTTAGGGACGCCATGGAAGAGGGAGCGGAACAGACATGTCTCTGTGAGTAGTAGGGCCTAGTGCAGGGTCATAGAGACCACCAGGATTGGGTTGGTTCAGGTTATCGAGGAGGACTGGGTTTGTTATTTGCTTGACGGATATCCGACGAATGTCTTGGGTAGTGAGAAAGGAGAAAGAAACAGAAGAGACAGTAGAGGAGATCGGATGCGCAATGTCCATGATTCTGAAAGAAATTTCGGCAGGCGGCAAGTTGCACTCTTGGTGTTGTGACCTATTCTGCTATTCTACCGCCGTCCACCACCACCTCCGAGCCTCAGTCTCTAATCAGCGTTACACGGTAAAATGTCCATTTAGCACTTCAGTAAAATGATTCATACCTCGTTTGGATGCCCCCCCAAATTTTTTTTGTCCCATTTTGAGAATGCGATTATTAATCGGCCGTTTCGAAGCCTCGCTGTTCGTACTCGAATGAGCCGTGGGCAGCGAGGTCAAAACTTGGCCCATATAGACGAAATGCTGTGTATTATTTTCCGTCGCGGTCCGGCGTTCTACAACGCTTCGACGCCCGGGGGACTTGTCACCACAGAGACATTCTACACTGTCTCAATGTAACCTAAATGAAGAATTCGTATTTCTCCACGTGTCACTCTCCTCGAGGTGGGATCGACCTCGGTCACGGGACTCAAATAGATGCTATGGAGGCCACGGCTCGAAGTCAAGTGAGCATCCACGCTCTTAAAATCCCACGTTTTAAGCGCTTTAGCTGCTTATCTACGGCCGAGGTGAGAGCACAGGACTGCTGAAATGAGTAGTTACTCTCACATATCCGAGGTCGGATCTTAAATTTTGCAATCGGGTTTCCAGGCTACTTTCCAGGCTACTTTCATGCAATATTTGATCGACTCATCAGGTCGCCGGTGGTGTGCGGCGCGGCATGGAAAATCCTTCTTTTGCCGCTGCCCTGGTGCCCACCTCAGATGGGCACCGGGTGCCCTCCGCTGCCAGCATTTAGACGAGGCTCATCCACTCCTGAGTCCAAGCTATGCGCACGTCGGTGCGAAGCCTTCACCCGCGGCCTCGATTGCCGACTGGTCGCGGAATGACCTCAGGCATGTCACTGGGGAAGATTTCATGAGCGAACTCCTGTCCATTGTTTGGCAGTGTCTTGATTAACCCCCATGACAGCGCTCTCAGATTGATAGTTCTCCCCAAAAGATCCCGCGTCAGCGATCTCACACCCTTTGCCACAATGCGCTCAGATGACCCTCGTGACCAACTCTGCTTAAACTCAAGATTAACCAAATCAATGTGCGACGACGACTCCAGACTTGATTGAATTACGAAGGGAAGAAGCACGTCTGGCCTTTCTGAGTGCGGAGAGTGGTCACAAGGACAACCATCAGCCCTTGAAGCGCGGCATTAGACGAGCCAACAACGTGTACGTCAGATACCCACCGTCCGCAGGCCTATCGTCGAAAATGCCGATTTTGCGATGCCAATTTAGCGAAAACTCCCGGCCGCCAATCATAACCTCTTTGGTTTGTGGTAATATTCAGGAACACCGGACCGTATTGAATGTCCCAAGGTGACAAGTGGCCGTGTCAATTCTCGTTCGCCGATTGCGCAGATCCTCCTTTGGGCAGCGATAGGGGCGCCTGTACGCCCTGTACGCATTAAAGGTCGTTATGAACGAGCGGGGGCAAGGTGCCGACCACCCGCTATCTACTCGGTCTTCTCCTGCGACAATTTCGACGTTGGTTCGTGATCGCGACTCAATCCCTGTTACGTCTAACCCGCTTAGATACCCACACATTCTTTAGATAAAAACTAGCGACGTGTTCGACCCCTCTTCCGGCCAGGCGGGGAACGCACCTCCGCCTCGTGTTCAGAGTCTTGAGTGGCGTGGGTCGAACCAAGCGACTACCGCGCACACCTCGTTCTCATATGACGTGAATCCTTAAAAACCACGCCCCGCTCGTCAGCGCGGAGCGCTCCACCTTTTCCCCGTCCTGGCCACTCGCAATCTGGCTCCGGTATCAGACTCCACCAGGCTCTACAAAGAACCAGGATTTCGGTTCTATCGGCGGATCGGATCCCTTTGCATCCGCTTTGAGTCGAATCGAACCGTCTTTTCAGTCCTCTCGGCATAAGGCGTATATTCCTCTTTATCAGAAGACCCGGTTCCAGCGTATCGCTCACTTTCTTCTCATCTCCACCCCTGCGTGACCGTGAAAGGTCAACAGCTCCTGTCCACTTCTGGTACACCCTCCCACTTTTTGAGTACAAAGCCCCTCGCTTCCCCTCCCTCAGGGCCAAAAACTCTCCTCCTTAACCTCCTCCCATCTCACTCCTACTCCCAAACACTTAACCCCCTTGAACCCCCCATCGTAACTGCCATGGGCGGTCGTGTCTCGAAACCAACTAGTGATGAGCCCCAGCTATACGCCGTCGCTACCCCCCACCCCACTCTTCAGTACATCTACCCCGTCTATGCCGCTCCCGTCGATCTGCCACAGGTCGAGGATAAAAGACGAAAGCGCTCCGCATCTGTGCCGAGCTCTTGGGGACGGTCAGAGAAGAGCAAGAAGAAAAGGAAGATCAGGGTCATTGGCGAAGCGGAAGCTAGTGCATACCTCTCTCCAGTGCAAAGCGAGGATGGTGCCTGGTATTGTTACCGTGAGTCTCGTCCCTCGGCCATCAATCTAACCCGCCGCCACCGACTCTTTTTCTCGATTCGATACTGACAGCGCGCACTCAGATGTGGACCATACAGGGACCATCGATTATGTTGAACCTGGTAAGTCCCAAGTCGAGTGTTCCATCGAGTTTCTCATTCATTTTTTGGTGCAGGGACTGCAGTGCCCTCGTCGCCATCCCCTGAGCGGAGCCCGCATCAATACTTTGCCCCGCCTCCTCAAACCCTCCTCACCCAACATATGCTGTCCACCTCACCTTATTCGAATTCCCCGTATTCATACCCAGCAGTGAGCTCGCCTCCATACATGGCGCAGCCACAACCCATCCCATACGGTTCGCCATCACATTCGTATGCACATTCCCAACAGCCGCAGCCTCACCTCTACCAACACCAGCCGGTACCGCATTTACGCGCGCGGTCCGTGTCTCCCCCTCGTTCTAGGGGGATTTCCCCGGCGCCTGCATACCATCAAGCAACCGCACCTTCTCCGTCCACCTCGTATGGACGGACTGTGACTCCAACACTGGGCCGGCAGACCTCGCCGTCTCCTGGTTCAAGTCACCGGCCCCAAAACACGCCTTATCCACGACCACAGGCGCCGTTATCTTTCACACCCTCTAGCAGATCCATCTCACATCAGACACGTTCGGATGATGGTGAGGATGGGGAGACACAAATTACAGAGTCAGGGGTATCGCCCGTGGCATATGCAGGACTGGCGACTCGTCGCCCGTATACACCCACGGCCTTCTCGGATTCGTCTCGAGGCACTCGACAGACGGGCCATGTGATGCCCACCCCTCCGCCCGAAGGTTCTTCACGTTCGCACTCGACCTCGTCCCTCCCCAGCTCGAGTCCTCGGTCCAGGGCGACCAACCATACGACGTGAACAGACGATTGGGGGATACCAGCGTCGTATTGGCGATTGCAACGGCCGAGTTGAGCTCTCCCCGATGCAATTGCACCGCTGTCGCCGCAATCAAGGCATATCCAGTAAGAAGAAAGCTGACGATCGCAATGATATTGCGATTCACCCTCTCGTTTGACGATTTTTGACGGGCTACATGTCGTTTGTAGATTTGTTATGCAGTCGATTTGTATATCTCCTGTTGATTGAATGCAGTCTCGATTCCTGTAGTTTTCCGAGGACAGTGCTTGTGTAACGTATCGCCTTCGACTTCCTATGAGAGCGCCTCTGACCAAGAGCTGACCAAGAGACTCGACGGACGCGTAAGAGTCGGCAGCCACGCAGCTCACACGGCCCGCGCTTTCCGGCCGGCTGACGCCCTCAAAAGCCGCTCACACCTTGGACCTAACCGCACCCCCACCATAGAGCCCTTACCTCTTCCTCGCCGTCTCGCAGCCTCTCTTCGTCTTACAATGGCCTCTGCTGCAGTTTCTACTTCACCGCCACCCGCAAAGAAGATTCCCAATACCTTTGTCTCGAGTGTCAAGAGCTGGTACGCAGTCACCATACATATCTATCTATCACAGTGATATTCACTCGAGTTCTTTCCAGGTGGAACACCGGCGAAAAGGGAGGATCAATCGCAGAGGAGCGATTGCTTAGAAGGCTCACATCATTCCGCCATCCTTCGGAACCTGATTCGACAACCGAGGTTAACACCAGGATATCAAAGGTTGAACTGGGTTCCCCTTCACGGTATCTCAATACCTTATCTATGATTCCTCCACGGCGAGCCGATGTCCCCGCCACGGGTGAGTTCCTATCTGGTACGATCCACCGCCACCGAAGTCTCATGCAGAAGCTTCTAGTGGTATTGCATGGCTATGGAGCGGGACTTGGCTTCTTCACACTCAACTTCCATGCTCTCGCTCAATGGGCCACGCGGCGCAGCGCACCAGTTTATGCAGTCGACTGGCTCGGCATGGGCCGTTCCGCTCGTGTGCCGTTTAAGGTCAAATCCAAACTCAGCGACACCGCGGGTCGCGTCAAGGAAACGGAGGACTTTTTTGTGGAATCTCTCGAAGAATGGCGAGAGAAGATGGACCTCGAGAAGATGACACTCGTTGGGCACTCCCTAGGTGGCTATCTCAGTGCTGCCTACGCATTGAGATATCCGCAGAGAGTGGAACGGTTAATCTTACTGAGCCCTGCCGGTGTCCCCGCGGGCAAGGATACAAGCGTTCCTGGCGAAGAGCTTGACCAAACTAGGAGCTTACCCGGTGGCGTCCCTGGGGAGTCGGAGCCCCTCCCTGCGACTTCTGGAAGAATAGAGGAGATCAAGCAGGATCAGGTCGAGGAAAAGAAGAAGGAAAGTTGGCAGCGACAACTGGTAAATACACGAACTCTTGAGGTGGTACCCTTATTGACTACTTTTAACCGATCTTAGGCCGTCCATGCTTGGGAGTGTGGGATTTCACCTTTCAGTGTCTTGCGTGGTCTGAGTGTCTGGGCACCGATGCTCGTGGGCTCGTATTCCACACGTCGGTTCCCTTCCCTAGACGAAGAGCACACCCGAGATCTGCACGAATACATTCTCAATATATCCCTTGCCAAAGGATCTGGCGAGCATGCGTACTCGCATCTTCTCGCTTTTGGAGCACAAGCTCGTCTGCCACTCGAGCACCGGATCGATCAGCTCAAAATACCCGTAACATTTGTCTACGGGGACCAAGACTGGGTGCGTCTTGCTTGGCCCCCCCCTTCTAGAACGAACGTTGATCGACTGACGTGTCCCCGCAGATGGACCCCGAGGGTGGTGTTCGCAGCGTTGAGAACCTGAAGAAAGCGGGAAATCATCGATCGCAAACTGTTCTTATTCCTCGGGCTGGCCATCATTGTAAGTTCTTGGCTTCTTTGGTTCTTTCCCCAATCACCGCTGACCGCTAGCGCCCAATCGGTAGTGTACCTAGACAATGCAACTGCTGTGAATCGTCTGCTCCAAAAGGAGCTAGACCAAGCACTTATAGACTACCGTCAGCGACGTCCTAATTAGAGCCCTCTGGATTTTTGGACAGCATTATTATACTCGCACCTAATATCGTGTCATGACATTAGTGAAATAGAACAGATCAGCGGGCAACACTAGTTTACTAGCAGACCTCCCCGGATCGCTGTCCGCCGGGGCAATCCGGAACGATTTAGCTCGTTCAGAGAGAGTGACGTTTGTCCAAAAGGGGTATCGTAAGGGTGGTTGTCAGAACAGGGTGTTCCCCGTCCTGGTGGTGGTTCTTGAGATCTCAATAGAAATGCAACTTGCATAAAGGGCCGTATCTCCGAGCACTTTTCCAGGAACCACAGCCAGTCGGGTAATTATAAAACCGAGGCTGGTGAGTTTATTTAGCGCACATTCGGATAAAGTAAGGTACACACAACAGAAAACATGCAATACCGCCTCATCGACAGAGCTAGAAATTCACGACCCGCATATGATATATATGATACATATGATACGTGCAATCGAGATCAAAATCCAACAGGTTAATATGCCGGGCTCTACTCCAAGTAGAGTGCCCTTTCCTTCCGTGCTTCTTGCTCGGCCTGGAGCATGTGCTCTTCTCTGTGTACTCGGTCAGTATTTTGGATTATAATCAAGTAGCGCCTACTCGATGCTGGGAGGAAGACGCTGCGACCGGTCGTGCCGATCCTCAAAATTCTTTACCTGGATGAAAGAAGTCGATCGATTTCCAATTAAATGACGGCTCCGGACGTAATTTCATGAGTAGGGAGTCACCGGTCCCTGTGGGCTGTCAGCATCCCCTGATGCCGCGTCCGGTCATCGCTGCGGTGAAGCATCTGAACCGCATTTCTGCTGAGTAACCTAGAGCCACGACACCCGGAGTCCGTGTTCTTTACGTGCCTTTGTTAGTAGCACTTGGAACTGGTCGGCCTAACGAAGCTTGCCTCACATCACTTGCAAGGAAGGGTATCGAGTGACTGCTAAATGATCGGCGAGTAGACGAACCAGGTTAACAAGGATAATATAGGTACACTTATATATAGCTTATAAGAACTGATACACTATTCATGGGGTGCGAGCTGTCTTGTGAGACCAATGGTAGGTGCAGGAGAACTACGGGCGTCAGCGGACTTCCGAGCTTTCCCGTATGAGACACTGACACCTTTATGGAGGTGTACGATGATAGCTGGAAGGATGTAAAGTCCTTGCACACGAATTGGCGGTTCAATGGTAGTACGTGGACAGTAAAGTCTTTTAGACGGAACATGATAGTACTCGCGATAAGAGCTAGTCTCAGTAGCACAATAATCAAGTCATGAGCCTGGTCCGGCCAGGGAGGAGAACCCTGTGTGACGGTTAGCAGGCACAACGGTCGAGGTTGACTGCCAGGGATGGCGTTCCAAGTCCTCAGCTATATTTACCCTTGCACATTCACAGAGAATGCAGGCACTGGCGTCACATACGGCGCGTAAAACGCCGATCCCTAGTACCATCATAACACCGGACAAAGCTTGTTCCAGAAATCCGCAACCCTGATTCTCGGGTGTGTTCCACTGTAACCCCGAGAAGGTCGCCTTGCTGTGGGAGGGTGGCTGACCCACCTTCGCAGCCAGGCTCCGGAAGTCGGTCACCTACTCTCGTTGTCGGCCATTGGTATATCACGTCCCCTGTAGAGTACGAGTGTTGTTGAGATCGGCGCACTTTGGGGGTGCACTGGCCAGAGGTTGGCTGCTCTTGCTTCCTTTGAGGCCGAGTGGACAAACAAAGTGGAAACGAAGGTCGCCGAGAAAACCTAGAGTCGGTCATTTGTATGAGATGCATAAACCTCAAACGCCTGCACAACGCGGCATCCCCCAATTTCCACCTGAGCTTGGTCCGCCGTGTCTTGCTTTGTCCGAGCCACTCCCTCTTCTTGCGAAGGACTTGAACCAAAACCATGGTCCGCATAAGAAAGAGTACGCAGAAACGCCCAAAATACCCAAGAAACCACGTCTGAGTAAATTTCCTGGTACATTGCAGAAACTTCCAACCGTGGATCGACAAACCAGCGGGCAAGAGTGAAGAAGAAAGTGAAAGAATCCCGCAAAAAGGCGAAGAGAGAAGCCAAGAAGAATCCACAACAAAATTCAAGTGCGTCCAGTTTCATGCTTCCCATTCTTCCAGCTCACGGTACGATGTCGGGCGGGGGTCGAGAACAGAAAAGAAAAAGGACCCCGGGATACCGAACAGTTTTCCGTTCAAGGACCAAATCCTCGCGGAGGTAGCACAGGCACGAAGACAAGTACGTTATGCCGCTGTTTGAAGCCTCGTCCGCGCGCCGATCCATGGCTTATTTCCCGCAGGCTGAAGAGGAAAAACAACGACGGAAAGAGGAGAAGAAGAAGCAGGCGGCGACCACCCAGGCAAAAGACGATGTAGAAGCAGAAGTGGCCGGTGTCTCTGCCCTGGCTGCACCGGCGATGAAAGCCCCCACCGCGGCGATGCAAATCGACGATGTGCCGGTGCTCATTGACACGACCGTTCCGAACCTCAAGGCTGCACTTGACACTGCGGGTGTTGTCGTACACGTCTTGGACGCGAGGGATCCACTGTCGTTCCGAAGCGCGTTTGTGGAGCGCGAATCGAAAAGCAAGAAGCAGGTGTTCGTGCTCAATAAAATCGGTGCGCCTCCCCTTACTTGTCCCCTTTGGCACACCAAGGGGTTTGTGCTGATGTGCTAATGATACAGACCTCGTGCCGGAGGAGGCACTTGAGCGCTGGGCGAAGATTTTACGAGCGGAGCACCCGACATTCTTCTTCCGCTCTGCTAGCAGCTTCATAACCTCTGGACCATTACCTGGAGCAGCAAACCAAACAAAAGTAAAGTCGAAGATCAGCACTGATGATGCAGTGGGCATCGAACCGCTGCTCGACTACTTGCATTCTCTTTCTAACCCAACCGGGCCCGTTATTACTATCGCACTGGTCGGGGTTACAAATGTATGTTGTCTTTCCCGCTTCCCACCTTCCCGCCTCGCGTTCTTAACTATGGTTTCTCCCCTCGTCATTCGTAGAGCGGCAAATCTGCCCTCCTAAACTCCCTTCTACGCAAAACTGCTGTACAGGTGTACAACCCAAACCCCTCCCCATCTTCCGTACAGAAACGTCCTTCCGTCGTAGACGCACCATCGACGACTCCGCACCCACAATGCCTCACCCTCACCTACCGAAAGCTCACCTTCAAATTGATCGACACACCCGGGCTAAGCTTCATCCCCGCTGCGCCTGCGCCTGCATTGCCATCATCATCCGCCTCCGACGCCGAAGACGAAGATGAGGAGCTCCGACGACAAACGCGGCTCGCGCATGACATCCTCTTGCGGAACAGGGGGAACATCTCCAAGCTGAACAACCCGCTCCCCGCTGCGTCGTACATCTTCCACCGCGCGGCGC
>Ga0307513_10007338_pt1 | contig 14313 bp, 15 predicted proteins | sample 15_EM_MG_FD_202174 | JGI IMG/M metagenome (GOLD analysis project Ga0307513, IMG submission 202174) | Populus trichocarpa ectomycorrhiza microbial communities from riparian zone in the Pacific Northwest, United States - 15_EM | ecosystem: Host-associated > Plants > Roots > Unclassified | place... | reverse complement strand
CGTTCAGGCCCGTTTGATGGATTAAGAACATGAAAATATACGAAAATCTTCTTGCGGAGTCCTGTTCGGGGCCCAGCCGTAGACCCGTCCCGAGAGATGTCCAAGGAGGGACACGGGACCGTGCGGGATTGCGGCGCGGCGCTGAGGGGCACTGTTCGAGTATAACGGAAACGCAAGAAGGACTGCAAGAAGGACTGGTGGCTGGTGGATGACTAGTCGGGGGCCGTCGGAGATTGGGAGTGGTCGGGTGGATGGAATACGTACGTCCCCGTGGCGTACTCCGTGTTACAAAGCTGGTGATTGGGTGCGGAAGCGGCCATCTGCGACGAGCGAGCAGCAGCCATGCGGGCGGCGGAAGGAGGCGGGGAAAGGCAGCAGCGGCCAGCAGCGGCGACGGCGGCGGCCGAGTGTTGACAAGAGGGACAAATTGAACGAAATCACATGTGAACCGAATATAAAGAAAGTAACCCCGCAAAAGAAAGCAAGCTCGGCTCCTGACTGTCAAACAGCCGAGAGTCTTGGTGTCTCGTCCATCCTACTTCTTGGTCCCTTCCACTCCCGCTCCAGCTCCCAAACAGACCCCCCAAACAGCCCCAACGCTTGGCGTACGTGGCCATGTTAACGATGAGTTCCCTTGACTCGCAGTACTTGGACCCCACTATTACCACCTCCGCGATGAGCCACCCTTCTTCGTCCTCGGCCATCTTCAATCGCAACGAGGGTCACAACTTTACCGACTTTCTTTCCCACGTAGAGGCGATCGACGCTTTTGCTCTCACCGCAAACGAGTGGGCTGGCTTCAATGGCGCGCCCACAGCCCAAAACATTGGCGGCGTGGGACCAACTCCAGAAGAGTTCAAGTACACGACAGGTCGTGGCCACTCCCAACTTCATGTCCACCGACATGCGAACAATCCCAGCCCCGCCAGTGAACTCGAGCACGCGACACGCTCTCTCATGTCTCTAACCCTCCCTGTGACCGTCGAGCACCCTGCTGGGTACCAGCACACCCCCACGTCGCTCACCTTTTCCTCGCCAGCCACCCCCATCGTCCCCGCTTACCCTGCCGTAGCGACCGCCCGTGCCTGGCGTCCTTACGAGAACTCGCCGTCGACGACCCAGATCGACCCGAGTTCGATCGGCCAGGGTGAACCCTCTTCCTCGCTCAGATCCACCTCTACATCCTTAACCAAGTTATCGACCACCACAAACAACACCACCGGATCCTTAACACGCAAGAGACCAGCACCCACCTCGCTCGCAGGCAGCGCACACCCCAACAAACGCCCTCGATCGCAGAGCCAGTCTCAGCCTTCGCCGCCCACCAGTGGGAATGGCAACAGCACTTCAAGTAGCAAACCGCCCCTGCTGACACCCGCCCAGAAGAAGGCAAACCACATTGCCTCGGAGCAGAAGCGCCGTGCAAAGATCCGCAGAGGATACGATGCACTGTGTGAAGTCGTCCCAAGTCTCAAAGCGGCCATTACCGCCGAACAGGAGGCAGCCGCATCGGGCTCGGGAGGGTGGAACAATGCTACTGGAGCTGGCGCAGACGGGAAGAAGGCGCGAAAAACGAGGAGTGGGAAGCTAGCCGAGGAGGTTCCTGCGCCCGCGAAGGATGGCAGTAGAGCGGGACCTAAGAGCGAGAGTGTCGTCTTGAGTCAGAGTGCGCACGCCTTCTCTCGAATCTTACTCGTAGTGAACGACATAGCTGACTTCATTTATTCATTGTTACACTCTCCGTTGCGTCATGCAAACAGCAATTGAGCACATCGAGTACCTCTTAGCGCGCAAAGAGGGGCTGCTCGCGCGATTAGAAGAGGTCAGTAGCCGGATACCGGTACAGATTCAGGGGTATGAACCGCCCGACAAACCAGTCTGGGAGCGCGAGTGGGACGGCGGGACTGGTGTCGAAGAGGGCGAGGAAGATGAGGGTGAAGAGGGCGATTGGGAGGAAGACGACCAGTGATGGTCAGCAGTAAAACATCCTCAACGCGACGTGCTTTCCGATTTTACGCGCGTTTTGCGGTTGTCAAGTTTCGTGTTGTAACACTAAGTAGTTCTCATTTCTCTCACACTTACTCAGATCGCGTTTTATTGTTTGTTGTGGTGCTAGTAGTCCCTAGTGAGTTTTCCCCACTGGATCGTGCGACATGCTTTACTGATTTGTTTGTCCTCCCGCAGCTTCTTCCGTTGTACGCACAAACCGACACCATGGGAACCGGTTGTTACCTTATTCTGTTGGTACTTCTTGCTCGTTAGCTGGCTATCTTAATTGCGGTTTGGAGCTCTATGTCATGTTCCCCATCCCTAATGTCGAGATATCTGGACCACAAAAGAGGAACACTGGCCTAATCGGGCATAGGAACGCGTTGGATGTCGATTGGCTTCCTTTAAGGCGGAGAAGCGGCACACGCCCCGGAGATCACCGGCGCGCAGTCGCGGGGATCATCGCGGGTCGAAACTTCTCATCGACCATGAGAAGTTTGTCCACGGAGAGCCGGGGGTGGCACGATCAGACTTGGGCTGTGGGCTGAAGCAAGAACCCCATAGAAGGTCCCAAGCGTGAGTAAAGACCACCAGCGCGGCTATAACCGTGCCAGAAATGGGTACGTTCCCCCCAAAGGTTGGGTTTTGGTAACAGGCGATGCTAGAAACCGGCTCCACGCAATGTGCTGCACCTCTACTCCGCAAGTATCGATCGAATCTAAGGAACGTGATTGAGGGTCTAAATAGAACAGGACGCGGCTCTCCAGGAATGGTCGACTCCCATTCTTCAACATTCAATACATAATAGAAACCCAACGACGGGCGCGGCTCCGAGGGTGCTCATTGTGCCGCCGACGGGCTTGGCAAAGGAAGCACCAATCGATACGTCTCAAATGCCCGAGTTGGAATTATATGCGCTGATTTTGGTGACGGGTTCGACGGGGTTCGACGGATGGAAGGGTGCTCGTCGTTTGCGTCCTCGTTCTGCGCATTTTCCATCAGATGGATGCGTATTGGGCTCCTGAAGTGGTCGTGCGTGTCCGCATTTAGACAGCCTGAGGGGATCAGAACCCAAGGGCGATTCGGAGGCGGTTGAGCCGTGTGGTAAGCCTAAATACCCAGCAACTATTGGCTAGTTAGCAGACATACTCACACTCACACACCCTCTTTCTATGCAAAGCCGGCATAGGATGCCGTTTGATTTGCTTTTCATATGGGCGCGTTTATGAATTGAATTGAAGGAGAATAGATGGTAGCGAGGTCTTCAGGTATGCTAGATCAGAAAATGATAATTTATGAGCGAGAAAGAATGAAATGATTGACAAAGGCGCGTGTCGGCTAGTGCAGTGGTGGGCAAAGGGCCGGTATCTGGGGCTGGCCAGATGAGGGGTGAATGAGATGAATTAACTCGAAAGAGTGAATCAAATGGAGAGAATATGTTCGAAGATGACAGTGCTTGAGCACCGCGTAAGAAAGAGGGACACAGCACCTTGGGTTTGCTGGGCAATCGGGCAGAGTAGCAAAGGCGGGGCGGAGAACTTCACAACCCACCTCTGCACAAACTCCCTTTGGTGAGTCATGGATAAGTATATTTGGCCAGTGACACAGCTGTGCTCTGGAACCGCCACGGTGCAAAGAGGTGCTGAGCGCTATAGTGGTTCGGAGGCGATTGCCGCGGAGGCGGATGTTGCGGAGAAAATACCAAGCACTGGATTGGTCTTCTATTTTGGGGCCCGGAGACACTGGAGAAAGCATTGCCGAGTAACGATGAGGCGGCTGTACACGAGTGCCCGACCCGAGGTATTGATGACTTGGAGGCGGTTACTTCAGCAAATGCCCCAATATCATAAATAGTGCAGACAGCTGCGGGCTGAAAATTGAGGGCCGGGTATTGAAGGCGACCGCCGTTTCGCAATGCCGGCGCTGTACAAGTGAGGCACCGACGTACTTGGTCCAGGCTGCGAGGAGTTGGACGAGGGATGCCAGCGTTGAAGGACGAGCCCGGTCAGAGCTTTGTTTGAAGTTAAACGCAATTCAATCATTGTGGGTCCGTTGAACGCTGCGTGACCACCCGCGTCCTAGCAGCCAAAAGAGGTAGGTACCTTGGGGGATCATCAGCTGAAGGCACACGATTGAGTCGCAAGCGCCAAGGGTGCGGGATGACATCGTAGGACTGAAAGGAACGAATAGACGCGTTCTCCTATCGAATAAAGAGGTCATCAGGCAGTAAGTTACGAATTTGGTACCTCAGGTACGTAGACATGCGGCGTGGTGGTCGGAGCGCGGGAGCGCGGGTATCGGCGCAACTGTTTCGGGAATCGAATGGGAAGGAGGAGGATCGGGTACAGATAGTTGGGGTGACCTAGAACGCCGTATCTGAGGTGCGTTAGAAGAATAGGGCGTTGAATGGGCTAGGTGTAGCACGCGTTGTCACCATACCGATACATCAGGATAGATATCATGAGATGACCTAATAACCGAGTTAGACTATTAGAAGGTACTAAGCGACTCACAGACACAGAGAGATAATGGGTGCATGTGGATGGTCTGATTTGGGGAAATGCTCTGCTCTTTAAAGCGAGAGCCTAGAATACCAAACAAGAATGATAACGATATTCTACAAGTTATAGGGACCTATCAAATCGGGAGATCGCGAGGCGAGGCGAGGTGAGCCTAAGCCTTACGGATCGAACCCACGATCTGGCTCGTACGTACTCGCTTATATTCTGGTCAGTTTATAGCACTGACCCCTTGGTTATTCATGTCGCTATGTTTTGTCCCATTTTCCGAATGTCGCAACTGTACGCCTTTTCCATGTGGGCCGCCGGGTGTAGCAGAGTTGACCATGGTCGATTGGCTTGATTATTCATCCATGAGTGACAACAATGCTTAATGAACATGCCTGGGTACACTCCTATCTATTTGCTAGTCTTGTTTACTCGAAAGCCATCTGGCCTCCCAGCACTCCTTGGCCTACCTGCTTTGTGGCTAAAACGATAGAAATATGGTCAAACTCCAACGATTTTGATCTCGCGGATGACTCAACCAGGAATGGAAAGGCCAGGGGAAATGCCTCCGGCCTTCGTGACAGCCGGGACCGATCCAAATGAAAGTCACAAAATTTGTTCTGAGAACTTAGGCAGGTACGTGAGGTGAGGCTGTGGGCAAGTGACTACGGCGTCCGGTGAATTACCGGGACCGGCTATGGAGCCAAACTTTTGGGGCACTGTACCACCAAAAGGAACCTTCTGATCATACCACCGGAAGCGAGTAAGGTCCTAATGTTACAGAATAGCAGAACTATCACAGCCCAGCGAGCATGGAGATTGCGGTTGATTGGGGGGGAAGAGAAGTGGCCAGTCGAGAATAGACGCCCCTAATTCGTTCAAATTCACCATGTTTGAGAGGTTTGAGGAGTATCGGGCAGGAAGTGTCAGTTTGAGTGGCCACGACTGGAGGCACGGAGGAAAGGCGACGACGCTTCAATATTAGCTCGATGGACATACAGGACCCGGAATATCGCAGAGCTTCCTATGTATCCATGGTGAATAAACAGCACACGTAATACGACAGGCAGAGTAGAATCCCCGGTTTAGAGTATATATGCTATGGATTGAAACCTTGTTAGCTTCCTTGTATCCACGCTCTTATACACTTTCTGGCTTGTTTTGGTCATTGAATGCATTAGAAACGAAATGCAATACACGTCGCCACCAATCGGGCCCCCCCTGAGTCTGTATGCCAAATATGTGAAGAAGCGTCATGAAAGTATATACCAGGAAGGCAGTATTGTGTCAGAGAACACGCCAAGACCGCAACGACAGAAAGGGGAAGGTCAGCAGGCTGTTTCTGAGAGTGCGACCCTACAACCTGCTAAGAGAAGAGACGGTAAGCGTAGATAGTGCGTTCTGGCCAGTGGAAGACTTACCCTTGCTGAGTCGAAACTGGCTTGTGGACTGCGCAAAATTTTGCGTCGACAGCGACCAACGACTCTCGCGGAGAAAGGAGCAAGTCATGGCCACAACATGTACACCTACCGATATGAAAGTAGCGACGGGCAACATAAGTTGTCCAGATCTAGGGTAGCGGCGAAGGGCTTGGCACCCAAGTTGCTTTTTAGATTCCGTGCTGGTTTGCTGAGGGTTCCTCTCTTGGCACCTATTTTGATAGGCCGTGGCCGTCAAAGTTTCTGATCACATGGGCGCAATCGCGATTTCGGTGAGATTCCCTGAGTTTCGGATCAGCTGGGGTTTCCCCATCACGAATTTGGGTCCACGACGTTATTATGTTGAAAACTGCACATAAATGGTTGGGGGCGTTGAGAATAACAGGATTGAAGGCTAGTATCACGTATGATGATAATTATTTAGTTCCCCCGTACTCCCACCAATGTCGCGCGGAATGAAGGAATCCCGGCGCCATATGGAGAGACGTTGCAAAATAACCAGGCCGTCCTGGCGCTGGGCAACAATTGCCGCCGCAACAGGGCCGGGCCAAAGCGTCGACGTGAACTAGGTGTTGTCCCGCCCTCTCCCAGCAACGCACACGCGCCTGCTCGCTCCGTTAACACGGTAGGAACGGTGAAGTCCCGTCTTTTTGCGATGGCTTCCTAGAATAGGAAACAATAAGACGGAAGGAGGTCCGTTCCAAAGTTGACTCACTCCTTTGCCCTCCTCGATTGACCCCGCATCGGACATAATTCTAATGTGACATATGCACACGGAAGCACTGCCCCTCGCGAGTCCCAACAGCGTGGCCGGGCCAAGACGATTCCCTGCGGTGAACCCCTTCGATCTGCTTTCTCCAGGGTTTCCTCAGGGTTCCCGGAAGACAAAAATACTTGGCTGGACCTTTACACACCATTCTAGCCTATCTGAACTTGCCTTGCTCTACGTCGGTCCGGGTTGATACACGCAACCCGGGAGAACATCGGCGATAGCCTGGCTCCGTACGACGGTAAGTCTCATCGACTGGCTTCCATTGTACGCGGACTTGCTCCACAAACCTTAACAGAACTTTCGTATAGTACTTGGAATGACTGTCGTTCCGTTTCCGGTTACTACTTCAATAGAACGCTGCGTGAAGATCGCAGTGAATAATTTTTGCCCCACTATCCAGACAATTGTTGTGTCACTTTATCGAGTCACTGTTCAGTACAGCGCCTCGTCGTACCTAGCTCTGGTATGGTGGGGGCAGCTAGCCTGTCAGCGTCTCTATTGGAAGTCCCAAAAATCCTTGTACTTGCTGTCCACACCGCTTCTATCCTGCGGGGTCATTGTGCCCGGAGAACACGGAGAGAGACCGGAAGAGAACCTATAAGAGGTGCAAAGTCACCTTAGTCGCGTTCTAATCCCTCTCCAAGGCGCATATCACCACCTTCCGATGTCATCCGAAACAGACGCCACCGACGCGACACCCATTCTCACCCTCGACCCTGAGACGGGCGCTATACGGGTGGCTTGGACCCAAGATATGCGCTACCCACCCCTTAAACGTGAGTCCTACCAGGCACGAGTGGGGGGATTTGGAACAGCTATCACTCGTAAGGCAATGCGACTCCACCATGCCCTTGTTGACCATACATATCACAGAATTCGCACCACCCGACTGTCTATTGGAAGAGGGACGTCTTCCAGCTCCACCCAAATGGTCTTTGCTACCGTACGTTCATCTGCTCCTCCTAGGCGGGAACTCAACTCTGTACAGGACATCCATTCCAACCATGGGGCGTCCAGCGGTGCACTCGGTCACACACTCGGTCACAAGTCCCAACGAGGCGATTTCAAGCGTACCGAATGCTTCCATGTTGTTGGCCCAGCCTGAAGGTTTCTCTCCTACGGCCAGTGCGCCGATGGCCACGTACCCGGTATTCTTCCCTGTCAATAACGAGGTCTCTCCGGAGTTTCAAGAAAACCATTCACCCCACCGGTCGCAAAGCATCCCCATCCTCTGCTCCCCTTTACCTGACCAATCAGTCTCTCTGTCCCCGACCGTCTCATCTCCCCCCCTCACGGCGTCATGTTCCGCTCCCTCGTGTCGCAACCCGGTCCCAGTTGAGCCTAGTGTTATACTTTCAGATCCAAAGCTCCAAGCATTGGTTCTCCAAATATTCTCGGAACCTTGGTTCCTCAACGGACAGGCGGAAAGAGACTTGATGGATAAAGAGGCCAAGGACGGACTAGGCTTCAGCACCACAGGAAAATCTGTGTTCCTAGCATTTGCCAGTCGTCTCCGTAATGGATCTGCAAGGGCGGGAAAATGGAAGTGCTTGATATGCGAAACACTCCCAGTCACGCCCAGCAGTGGAAAGGGGTATACCTGTACGCGAGAGGATCGCATCCTCAAACATATACGCCATCATTTCAGGCATCGACCGTGGGTCTGCCGGGGACAATGTGGAATGGGGGAATGGTGAGTTGTATGGTTGATAGTGACACAATCATGGGTATACGACTTAATTGGCCCTCAGCTCGATGAAGTTCTTGAGTAAGGAGTCGCTTGATTCTCATCGACGTTTGGACGAAACAGCTCGTTGTGACCTCTGGTACGTCTAACCGATACGCTGGCCAAGGACGTTCTACGTGGTGGCTAACCCGAAATCAGTGGTATACTTATCCTTCGGCGAAATCTGTCACGTCATCGAGGTACATGGTGTAGGCAGAGATATATACACCAGCCTCTTTTGGAGAACGAGATTCAACACTGGCGAACGCAATGATAGCCAAATACTCCTTCCCCCTCTTTGCAAGGCTCTCTGATGGTAAGGCAGCCAGGGCATAGTGGACAGTTGGATTTCTTGCGCAGCGACCTGGGACCATGCCTCTGAGCATATTGAACCTATATGAGTATGCTCTCTGGTGTATTTAACATCAAATTATTGTGTCGACTATTTCTCATTGCGAATACGCGACGCCGGGGCCGGTTGGTTATGTAATTAACTTGATTACTTGTACGTCAAACTTGGCGTATTTATTATGATGCTACTATCTGGACTCTGATGATGACGTGCAGATCCTTATACTGTCCCGGATGGTAAACGGGGCATGCGTGGTACCTGATAGTCATCGACCAGAGAAGCACCTCAAAACCCTCCTACTTCCACTTCAGCGAAGCATTGTACTTTATTTTCAACTCTTTTCCATAATGACGACCAAGAAGCGGTCGTTGCCCAGCGAGGTATATTCTCGTCGCCGCCCGCTTGGGGGCTTCGCCTTCGCCTCAAGACTGGTCAGCATCCCCAGTAGCTATACCCGCAGGCCGTTCCTTTCTCCGCGCTTGCGCACACGGAAGACCCAGACCGCGACACGGACGAGCTCCGCAGTAGCGCAATCGTCTGGTGCACACTCCAATTGCTGGGGAAGAGTCCAGAAGACATTATCGTTCACTTTGTCAGCAAAGGGCGCTCAATTTATTCCGACGAGGAGGGAGCAACATTGGGTGCCTTCGACGCTGAATGGGTCGTGGTTATGAGGGCTCTCGTCCAGGAAGAGCAATCGTAGAGACAGAAAGAGAAAACGAGTGCTTGGTAATCCGATCATCACTGGTCGGAGGAGTTCCCTGGTTGTTTCCGCCTGCAAACATGAACCTGTCGCCACCAGCTCACTCCTAACGTACGAAATCTGCAAACCGCTTCATCCGCACGTCAAGGGACATACTAGCTGGTTGGCCGTGACGGGAACATATGGCGATCTCTACAGTTCAACAAATTTCCTGCCGCCGTTTCCTGTTGAGCTGGAAGTGACAGTCAAACAATACCCTAAAAGTACCCTTACGATGCTCGTTTCCCTCTTAAACGCTCTACGAAGGAGAGCAGCCTGCGATACCTTGACAGTATGGTATGCGCTCTGTCCTCCAAACTCGTCTCTATTGACGTACCCAACCCCACCTTCAAATTTAGTATCGCCAATTGCCACCAGATTGAGGAAATATCGGGAGGACACCAACGCAGAAGTCGAACGATACACGCCCATAGCCCCCATATTCTCTTCCGATGGCCGTTTTGCACTGCTAGAGATAACGAACGGGTTTCAAGCCCACCCGCTGATCGAGAAAACGATGGTCGGGGACGCTCGGTCGAAGCGGTAAAGTGGTTTGTGCATGCGTAGCCAATTGAAGGTATATCTAAATACGAGTTAACTTCAGCTGTCGAGCCATTCACCACAGACGAGCAACGCCTAGTCCCCGGGGAGCCAAGGCTGCAAGAGGCTCAAAGCGCTCCGCTATTCCTATTATAACGCACCTGGGGATGACAAAGTTGACCTCATTGCATTACTCAAAAACTATGCATCAAGTGACCAGTGGGTCCTCGCGCGGATGGGGACAGACTTCACCAACGGACATAAACAAGCGGCCGGTGGCAGCCTCCCCGTGGAGGTGTGGGAGAGGTATAAGGTCACCTGTCTTGAAATCGTGACGAAGGAAATGCTAGCAGAGCTCCGAAGATTGAAAGACAATGGAAGAAGATCGGACGGCGCAATACTCTCGATACCTATCTTAATAAAGAAGTAGCACCAGAATGTAATATGTACATCAATCCGTTGAGGCTCAACCAGAATCACGTTTGACTCCTCCGACATTACTATTATAGATTAATACGAGGTAGCAGTAAAATCCTTTAGTGTACCTTGGGAATCACGGATACAAACTGGAATCTCGTATCCATGGCCGACTCGGAGAAGACTTGACATGGAATTGGAAAAAGGACGCTCGTTAAACCAGAATACGAGCGCACCGACTGACTCACAGTATGATGATAACCAGAGACGCTGTAGCCAGCTCTCGTTTTTCCGATGTGGGCGAGTCGAGGCCACTCACATATTCATTGTTCCTGGCGAACCTAGGCCACGCGAACTCACAGGACATCAAAAACGAAGATATATCAGCGAGTGAGTTCGATACCACCCTGTTTAGAACCATGAAGAGACTACTGATTAGGCTCCGCGGCAAGGCTCGAATATAATGACCAGCCGATCTGCCTACAGAACAGTTTCCGACGTGAACAGAAGGCACAACGTACTTCCACTTCAACGCTCAAAGGTCGACTGGAATACATTGGGATGGTGATCCGGCGCGGCCAAAACAAGTGGTCAAGGACAGTAATCGAAAGGCCAGAATCGCGTCTTCGTCCTGGACCATGTCAGTTACTGTAGAAAATCCAGAAGACGCACTGCGAGTAAGCAAACACTCTGAACTTGTGGTATATATACCGTTAGAAATGATGGTACTTCAGGCTGCTTTGAGCGCTCCGTTCGCTCCGTTCGCACCAAACCATATTCCACGAGCAGTCGCACAAATGCCCGCACAGCCAGCGGGACGTGAACAAGACGTACCGAGTGCGTCTTCAAAACCCAGCACACGAAGCGCGGAACTAGACGCCGAAGCTGCAGCTGCAAGGGACGAATCCTGGAAGGCAGAATACGACCGACGCCTTGGTGGCTGGCGAGAGGAATCCGCTGTACGACGTGAAGCAGCGGAAAAGGAACGTGAAAGATGGGAACAGCTCAAAAAAGACCAAGGGACTCCGGTTTCGGAGTTCGCAGGTGTGTTCAGTCCGCTTACATGTACCAGCACCAATGGGACTCATGCTCACCTATACAGTAAATACACCAAATCCTGCAGATACTCGTAGTCTTGTTATGGGCGAAAGGGAAGGCGGTCACAGTGTGGAGGCTCTCAATGTGGGTCGATTACAAACCTAGTCGATGTTAGGTCGCTGACGCCCTTCTGCTTTCCTTAACTGGCGCGTAAAACAGGCTGTAACGGCGCCTTCAGCAAACCAGCAAACCACTCAGCATCCAAGGACCGTTTCTGGTTCTGGGGACGACCCGACTACAAACTCACAAACTTGGGAACAAGTTGGCTCAACTGAATCCTCGTACCCCTCATTATCCTTCCCCAACACGCCTCCACACGCCCCCCAGCCATACGCCCAAGGTTTCCGTGCTCCAAACCCGCCACCGCCACCGCCCCCGGTTCATCCAACCTCAGTGACACTTTCGATATTTGACTCGTCCCTCTCTCGTCGTGCACGTGTTCTCGCATTGGTCTCCTCCCTCGCTATCAACCTTCTTTTGCCATTCATCAACGGAGTCATGCTCGGCTTTGGTGAGATATTCGCACGGCATATCATCAAATGGAATGGATGGAGCAATGTTGCATCATTTGTTGGCCTGCGATCTCCTTCGCCTTCAAAAGTCGTCCCTCCGCTCTCAGGTCCACCTCCACGACGTCCGCGATGAGCCTCGTTGATAGTAGCTCTGCTGGAGGGGTGTTGACTTGGGATAACCAGTTTAGGGCAATAAGCTCTACACGGCCAAGATGTAGATACTCTCTCGAACATAGGAATCAAGCCTTTCATACAAATGATTCCCATGAAAGGTACAAACTATTTGTCTTTCCCTCCTAAGCGCGACCACAACCACCAGAAGCGCGACGGAACAATGGCAGCGCCATGGGTCAGCCCAGACGACGTCTGCCCTTTGTACACAAGGTCGATTTGAAGGACGCCCTGATCTCTGAACATTAACCTATCCTCTCCTGTCTGGGCAGAGTTGATCCCACTGCCACCTTGGCACTTTCTGATCCCGCTAATGGTACGGTTATCTTAAACCTGCGTATTCAAGGGAAGGAGGCTGCTCGGCTCACTAGAAATTTGGCTCTTAAGTGGATGTTTGGAGAACATTCTTGTTTCAGTGGTATGTATTACTTGCTATGCAACCGCCGTGCATCCATTGAGCTCAGCAGGGCCTCTGTGGACAGCCCTTTCAGTATCGCTCCATACGCGGCGCCCTTAACACCTGCCTGTTATCGGTCCCGCCTACATCAGTAATGCGATGCTCCGGCTCTACGACCTTTAATCTGTATCTTGAAACCAAGATGCCCACCATACGGATTGATTCTAGCCCAGATGTCCCAATCTCGCGAATGATGCGTGCACAGCTTCCTGATGGAATAGAAGAACATCGATACCCAGCGTGCCGCGGGGACGCTGGCGTTTATCGCTTTGTATGTACTCTACCCCAACTTACAAGAGTACTCACAGGGAATCAACTGTTGTGGGGGCTTTCTGTTACGGTGAACCCGCCCACTGATGTCTGGATTAGGAACCGGTGTGCCCCAAGAAGGTGCTCTTTGTCTTCAGCACCCCATACGTATGTCGATTGGCAAGCATTGGCCTTGCTCTATATCAAATAGCACTGGAAACTGAGCAGTTCCATAAACCAAATGTAGTGATAAATCAAGAGTCCCTGATACTAGTACACGAGATGCAGGATTGCTAGCGCGGTGGCGGCAACACGGACAAGGCCCAATACAGCGCGCTAGAAGAGCGTTTAATAGTTATTATCACCAACTCTTTTGACGGCCGGAAATTTCTCGCGTAAGTGAGACTTGCGTTGTTGTGGACATGGAAATCAGGTACTTACAGCATCAAATATTGGCGCAAACCATATATAAGAGCGTCGCACCACGCTCCAATATTTGCAAGGTGCTCCCACCTCGCAGGTCGAACTGCAGGTCGAAGGGGCCATCAAGTATGTCGGGTTCTCTGGCTGGTAGTTAAGGTGCCTCGGAGGAAATTTGCTTCCAAGCAGTACGTGTAAACTACGCGATTTTGCCGCGAAGGACGGGGACAGCCACCTCTGAAGTCCTTGTGGAGGCTTCACGAGAGCATACCGCCTCGCCTGCCAAGCCGCCATTATCCCCCAATCTGTATGTATGTATGCTCCATTTCTTTTCATCGGCGCCTCTGCCAACGATAACCATCTCCTAGAATAGCGCTCCGCAGTTTGGTGTGTTGCGACTTTCATTCACACTACATCACTGCCTTTATTTCTATCCTGTCAGGTGCTTCTCGGTGTCGTCATTGATGCACCGTAATGGTGCTTGATCCGAGTTCTCGACTCCTCAAATACACGGACCGGATGACCTGCGTTAGTCATACAACGTACTACACTAACTATTATACATTTGTATATGACTGGTCGCACGCCTAGGAGTGAAACGGGATCACTCCCTGACTGAGAATGGGGATGGGAGAGCTGAATCGTTATGTTGGGTTGTCCCCCATCACAGAGTACTGGGAATTTCGCCTGTACTCCATGGGTATTCCACCATTTGAGATGGAAACTTCCCAATAATATGGGGAGAATATTCGAGCGATAGATGGCGGCCTGTACATCGCATAGGGAATCCTACTTTGAGGGACCGGCTCCCGACATAGATAGGTAGGGATCCCCGCACGGGGAATGGGCGGAATTACTATCCAGAGCGACGCTTGACGTATCAGTCATCCGCTTGTACTAGTGCGTGTGGGAGAAAATAAAC
>Ga0307513_10007337_pt1 | contig 14314 bp, 13 predicted proteins | sample 15_EM_MG_FD_202174 | JGI IMG/M metagenome (GOLD analysis project Ga0307513, IMG submission 202174) | Populus trichocarpa ectomycorrhiza microbial communities from riparian zone in the Pacific Northwest, United States - 15_EM | ecosystem: Host-associated > Plants > Roots > Unclassified | place... | reverse complement strand
GTCGACACCCTTGTATCGAAGAAAGACCTCGACAATTTCTACTTGACTTTTTTTCGCAGCGAATATTAGAGCAGCGTTCACGTGCTGGACCTGAACATCGCCGTGGTCGAGCAGCTGTCGTACAATGTGAATGTCACCGTTCTCTGCCGCGAAGGAGAGTGGACTCCGCCCCCCCTTATCTATCATATTCACGTCGATCTCTTTTATTGACAGGAGAGCACGCACAACGAGCTTGTGGCGAAGAATGCAAGCTAGATGTAGCGGTGTAATTCCCTGTATGTCCGGCTTGTTCAGTCGGTGAGGGGAATGATCGTGAAGGTCGGGAATGAGGTGATAGAGACCGGTTTCGGTTGCAAAATGGAGATAAAATTTCCGGTTGCTTCGGCGCAGGACCATGCCGACAGCGTTCATCAAGGGAGTGTCAGCTAAAACTGCTACTGCAGCTCGCTTTGCTGGCTCATCCTCCGGGCAGTCAATGGCGTGATCTGTCCAATGATTCGCCGAGTAACGAAGGAAAGGACCGACTTGACTGTAAAAAGTTGTCAAATCCTTAAGACGGTAACAGACTTGGATGCAGTCCAGGCATAACAGGGTAATGTCCGCATGCGTTAGAAGTGAGTTTGAGACAAGCTTGGAAAAGTATTCTTTTGTTGTGTAGTCTATCAAAAAGGTCAGCCCCAAAGTTTGAAGCAGAGAGAAGTATACGTACGAATGAAGACTATTGACTTGCAGTAGGCGCTAGGTCTCCAAGGTCTTCTATTAGGAAGGCAAGTTTGTTCAATGGTCACAAGCCCCATACACAATGAAAGCAGCGACTCCTCGTCTTCAAGATCACCGTCATTCAGGGGATTAGTAGCTCCCAAGCGCCACGCAAAAGCCTCTTGAATCTCGCTAATGGTTAGAGGTCGTTTTGCCAGTAAGACCAAGGAAAGAAACCGGAGAGCCTTTGCTTTATCCGTGCAACGGTCCAGTGTTTGGGTGTACATCTCGTCAAGGGAACTTGGGAGTTTGTCCAGGGCAGCAGCAAGGCCATTCGGAGTAGTCTGAGCACGTAGCTGATCCATCATCAGACGGCCCATCAAGAACCTGCGGGAATAGATTAGTTTGGCGCCCAGATATACTGACAGCTAAGACTTACATCCCGGCTGCCCTCTTGATGACCGTATTAACTACCTCATCCCTCCGTGGCCCTTGCTGAGCAAGCCTGTTGAGTCTCGGGTTCTCTTCAAAGACATGATTGATGTAAATCTTCAAGTCCTCGCCTTTTCCAGTGATGAGCAGACGCCGTACATTGTGTTGCTCCCTGAATAGATTGGCTATCTCGGGGAGATCGCGAAATGTGAAGATCATCCTGGCTTTACTGGGGAGATCCGCGATGAGATGATTGATGATACTGAGCCGGTCAAGCTCTGGTGCCTCGTCGAGTGCATCGAAGACACAGTAAACGCCGTTGTCGTACGAATTGATCTCTTCTTTCAGCATGGCTAGAATGTCGGAGTCGGACGGTTTAAAATTTTTATCCTTAAATGCCTTGAGCTTGGCTATAGTGGTGTTTAGTGCGCGTTGCTTCACGAGCTCCGCGAGGAGGTATGCCATGAGTCGGGGGACGGTGATATCTGTGGTGGATTGGTGGTTGAAGTAGAAGTGGATTGTTGTCCTGGCAGGCTCGTCCAAGTACGTGTGTTGAAGATATTGAATGACGATGGTCCTAAATTGGTTGTCAGCATCCATGAAAATAGAAAAATAGAGGATACGATACATCAGCGTGGTTTTTCCAGCACCAGCTGTAAGGATCGGATGAGCTCTGCTCGTCATGTTGTAACAAACAACGAAAGCGTACCATTGCCAGGGGAGTAGAGAATTCGGTACTTGCCATTTTCCCAGTCGACAAACTCATCGGACTCGAGGTACCATTCACCCGTACCGCTGGTTGGAGTCGAGGTGGGAATGGCGGACGAGAAAGGCGCAAACCAGCCGGCAATCTCCTCTCTGTCGGTACCTAGGCAAATGATTGATCCGTACAGCTAATCGCAGATACGAAAACATACCACTCATCTGCGAAAGAATGGCTGAGATAACCCTACTCAGTTTCAAAGAACTACCCGAGTAGAGAAGACATACCCGCCATATCTTTCTGGAGACCAGCCGTCTGCAACATGTGCCCTGAAAATGTTGTGAATATCTGCTCGTCAATGATAAGATAGCCAAGACATACCTTTCTGGTCGTTCTTGAGACTAGTTATCCCATCCTTCACCTCGGAGATCTCGCCCTCTAGCCCTACCCAGCCCTTGTGGATCTCATTCGAAATTGGCCTAAAGGAAGATGAATACTTAATGGAACAGATCAACTTCTAACAGCAAACGTTCAACGTACCCGAAAGATTGAGAGGCCAAAATGAAAGCAACCAAGGACTTAAATCTCTCGATCCGTCCCAGCTTATCCTTGATCTCACTGAGAGTAAACGGCCACAAGAGCTTCTGTACAACTCTTTTCACCGTCCCTTTCTCGGCCCTTTCCAATTTCCCATTGAGAGTCGTGAGCGACTCGATGAATTGATCGAGTGGTCCATTTTTGACGCCGAGAGCAACGATCGCATCTTGATAGTCCTGATCCGATGAGTGATTGGCTGGCGCTCGCGATAGTGCTAAAGATGTCCATCCTGAGGAGAAAAGCGGGATCACCGAGCCCGTAGCTTCTGAGATGATGTCGAGGACGAAGGGAAGAGGTGCGGTATTACTATTAGGATGATCGGCAGTTCGCAACAAAACGTGGTACGCACGGAAGCATTTGGTTACCTAGGTTCGGTTCACCGGACCGCTTGTTTGGCTCAGTCCTGCTTTTGGTAAGAGATTCCATCTCGATCTGTTTCCTGCCTTTGTAAACGCGACACGTTTGTTTGGCCGATCTCAGACATCTCGACGCGACTTCACCGTATAAATATCTCGCCTCTTCCCAGGCTCCTAAAAGCAGCCGCTCGTCTCGCGAGCTTTCTTACTCTGAGGGGCAAGGGGGTGACAGGGAAAAAATCCAAGATATCATGTTGGTTAGTTAGTTCAGCCCAGAGGACCTTAAATTTTTTTTGACCCACTAAAAATATTGTATAAATGGGCTATTTTGTAGCTATTTCTCACCTGTATGCTGGGTTTTTTAGATGCCAAGCACTGAAAGCATTGCAAATTATAATGACAAATGACAATCTGGGAGCCAATGTTAAGCTCAGGTGTATAAGAACTAAAGAAAATGTATTTTATCTTTTATTGGCTGGTAATTCTATAGTAGATAAATGAAATAATGATGGAAAACCGTCTAGGGTGGCAAAAAAAAGTTGGAAAAAAGAGAATTTAAATAAACTAGATTAGATTAGATCAAGGAAAAATACTATATATGGAAGGTAATTCCCACAATCAGTTAGTTAGTCCATCAAATTGTTCCTTAGAAAAAATTTCGACATGATATCCTTATTTTTTTTAGTGTCACCCCCTTGGAAATATTTGTTTATGGCTTGTATAAAGGCATATTAGATAGAATAACAGTGCTGTTAACACATTTCACTGTTCAAAATTAATAAAGTAATTTTTACAAGGTGATTTTACATTAAATTAGGTGAATACCCTTGGGAATTAGGCAAACCCATGGGTTTTGAAAAACCCTTACCCTGACCCACCAAAACCCTTACCCTCATCAAGAGTAAGGGTTTTTGGAGGGTAGGGTAGGGGTACAGCTGAAATACCCCAGGGTTACCCCTGATAATCCCTAATTATACAGCCCAGAATGAGATACAACTGCATCCTGCATTGCTACATCATGAGTGGTTAACTCAGAAGGAGGTGCAACTATATCCTGCATTGCTACATCTTGGACAATAACTGTACTTTCTGTGCCTTCCACTGGTGACACATTTTGAGCAACTACAATTTCTTCTGAAGCAAGTGAAATGGTCTCTATCAGATTGTTTGAAATCCCTGGTTGGTGCCGTTTTGCTGGAGGGAGTACATGAGAAACAAAGTTGGTAGATCATATTCTTTTCTCATGCGGTTGCCTCTGTGGTTGACTTGCTAACATTGTTTGCTTTTCCTGGCGATGCTCACTCCAAGTTTTGTAGTATGTGGCTAAGTGTTCTCGCAACTTATAGAAAATTACTTTTCCATCTGCTTTTTGGGACCACCATTGAGCCATCTGGTCAAAGTTTGGCTGTCCATGTGCAGATGCCCATGCACCACCAGGAGACACAGTATTGTGAAATAAAATGAACTCATCCTCAGTATGCAAAGGAGTAACAGCATATTTGGTTTGCTGGGCAAATGCCAAAAAGGCATAATTGTTTTTTCATTTACCAGTGAGCACTGAGCTTCGATAACCAGAGTTTGTTGGATGTAAAATCAATGTTCACATCTTTATCTGGGTTTGAATGGAACTCATTTGCAATTCGTATAATGGGTGGAATAGCTGTTATCCCAAATCTTTCTGTTGTCAGTGCAAAATTGAGAGGATCTGTGTCCTGAATTAGTCTTGCAGGTGAAATTATTGGAAAGACAGTCCATGCAATATCTTCTCACAACTTTAAAATTTCATGATCTAGCCAAGGATCATAGTGCCCTGCATATTGAACCCCTGCTTTATGGAATGATCCAGCATCTGTGTTATGTCTGTGTCGAAAATCTGCAATGAGAGCATCTGCAAGTTCTGGAGATGCATTTAATGATGCAAAGTTTCTTCTGATAGGATTATGAATAGCCCCTTCAACTGAGTTGGTACCTCGTATGCAGTGGTAAAGCAGTAGTCCATCTTTGTCTCTGCCCTCTTGTACATAAACAGAAATTGATCCTGGGTCTGACAACCAGCCTTTTTTTACATCATGCAAGACCCCTTGTGTTTTTTTCCAGGTTTCAGCACTAAATAATTTTTGCTGTGTCACTGAACATTTGATATTTCCCTAGTCTCGTCCCCATTCCGTTCTGGGTAATTCACCGTGGGACATCTGAATGATGGTGAAAATGATGGGACAGTGATTCCCCAGAACGTCTGGTGCATTTCAAAGGCAAAACCAACCATGGTAACGCCCCATGATCTGGTCACATCATGTGGAAACGCGATCAGGCGCAGAGGATGGTTTTAATCTTCCAGCTTAAAGACATTCCTGTCTCCAGTTAACCTTTTTTACCAATGAAATAGCATCCAAAGGCAGACCCACATGTATTTTACTACTAAAAAGATGGATTTCCATGTAAAATTCAGCCAAAAAAAGACAATGTAGGATGTAATAAGTAGTTGAAGTTGAATGTTGACGCTATCTGAGACAATTGGATTAGAGCAATGAGACAAAGCTAGCGGTGTTGTTATCCCTTACCATGACACCCTTTGCTGAACCGGTCCAAAATATTTTTGATTCTCAAGACCAAGATGGAAATGGGTCTCCTCCACCTTTGGCAGACTCAGAGTATCACACCCACACCATACCATCCAAGGAAAAAGATATACTTCTCTTGCAAAAATCCTATCATGAGGCGGGGTACCATGAATTCTCGAATGGACGAAAAATTACCCAAGACCAGGACAAAGCAAAGGACTATGCTACAAGGGGATATAAACATATGCATAGGGGAAAGGTGATCAAGCGTTGATTGGTATCATCCAAACTTGTTGAAGGATGACGATGGGGGCGCAGGCGAGGGCGAGGACAAGGACAAGGAGACCCTATGAGCGGTCGGTTTCATGGTAGGATGTAACAAGTTGTCAAGATCAAGGTTGAATGTTGATGCTATCTGAGACAATTGTAATAGAGCAACAAGACAAAGCTAGTGATGTTACCCCTTACCATGACTCCCCTTGCTGAACCAGTCCAAAACATTTTTGATTCTCGAGACCTAGATGGAAATGAGTCTCCTCCCCCTTCAGACTCAGACTATGATTCTTCAGACTTTGCGGATGACACCATTGAGGGTGCAGATTTGGACACGGACACTGAAAATGAGCCTGAAAGTGCACAGAAAACATCCACACAACCCACCTCTACACGGCAACAGCAGGTCAGATGTATCCTTGATCATCTTGACCAAGAAAACCTCAAGCTTGTTGACTTCCTTGATGGTTTGAGTTGGGGAGATGACGCCTGTATTCAAGACCCAAAGATTCGTGTTGAAAGGACAATCTTTCTCCAAAGTGCAAGGCTTTCTGCTATCTTAACCAAATGGGCAGTTCCGCCAAGGAAGAAAGGGTCTCTGAAGAGACGAGCCGCAGGGGCAATGGCTCCAATGTCGGAATTTATTTCGCAACACATTACCAATAAAATGGACCATGAACTAGAGGCACTGGCGCCCTCTCTTCATTCACCACCATCAGTTGATGTTGAGAAAGAAACACTTCATGGCATGTCATTCCAGAACATGTTGACTGCAATACAACAAAAGGCCCCAACACTCTGCTCTATATTCGAGTCACTTGCATACCAAGATGAACAAAGGAAAAGAAATACTCACAAGGATCCTGAAAAGGTGTGTCCTGCTGCTTATTGTTTGCGCTAAAAGCCTCAACGAGTACATACTAGATTGTCATTACCATCATTTCTATGCTCTCATACTCACGTTTGCACCACCGGTGCTGATTCCAAAAATTAATGGCAATTTATCTCAAGTTTAAAGGGATATCAGCAAAAGGGTTTGACTCATTGCATGCGATTGGACTCACTATGAGTCACAAATGGACATCTGATGCTGTGGAACGTATCTCAAACCATTGTATGAAGGAGGTTCGTGAGCGACTGGACAAGAATGCATGGACAATCTCATACGACAATGTCCAAATTCCATTTCGCGTCTTCTCACAACGCCTGGACAACAAAGACCAATTTGGAAATGGGACAGCTGCGACAGTCTACATTAAACAGGACACGAAACCCCTGTCAGATGATATGAACCTTCAGCTTCAAAGAAAACGGGAGAATGGACTAAAGAGCCCACTTACCGAACTAGAGATCATCCAACTCGCGTTGGACTCACACGCACGCATCCAAGATCAAACTGAATACATCATCCTGCGCACACTGCTAGAGAGTCCCGATTTCAAGTTCAAAACATATAGCGGAAAGGACAGTGAATTGCTCAAGGCCCCACCTGCCGTTGATCCTCTTCCTTGCGGCCGAGACCACATTACCCTCCAATACCTTCTTGGAACTATTGACATTCCTGAAGCAAGCTACGAGGACAATTCACGATTGATTAGTGAGTGGTTCAAGCAGCTTGGGTGGGATAGCCTCACGGAACAGAAGAGGATCGCAACAAGCCGTGTCATTGCTTTTATTGGAGACCAACTCACAATGGATCATCTGCGAGGTCTCTTCAAGTTCTGTGCTGAAGACGAGAACTCATTTGAACATCTTGATTTCTCTGTGTTGGTGTTTGGGTGGCTACACCTCCAGATGGCTTTTGCGACTTCACTCCACAAACAATATGGTGGTACTACCCATGGACGAGGACTTCAACAAGCATTTACGCTGCTCGAGAAGAAAGGACTTACGAAAGTGTTGACCAAAGGGCCTTTTCATCATAACCTTAATGAAACCCTCAATCACATTGCTGAGGCCCATTTCCAGGAAGAATGGCTGCAGTTGGGAAAAGTCGAGAAGTTGTCTGATCTCCGAGAGCAACCACCAGCCGAACTTAAAAGGCTAGCTTCAAGAATCGTCAGGAGATGTGCTTCCACCGAGGGCATGAATTACATCGACTCACTACCAGAGCAGCAACGTGACGAGGAACGTCGCCAAATTACGATGTGGAACCGAGATGTTCTTCAATACCTAGTACTCAATGATGTGGTTAGAGACGGAGATGTGGGCTTGATGGAGCTTCTTCTACCGCATATGTTCATTCGGTTCAATGGTGCGGGCAAAGGGAAATATGCGATTGAGGTGCTTGAATTGCTCCAAGGACTTCATAAGGAGTGGCCTGACAAAATTTGGTGAGCATCTTTGGCATTGATAAACACTGCAACTGACCTGCCACTCAGTGATTTTGCCCGACACCACTGCTGGTTGATCAACACCACTGGCAAACCACATCTATTTTGCCCGGTTGATCAGGCTCAGGAACATAATATCAAAGATATCAAAGTCACCTACCGTTCAGAGGGCCCAAACATCAAGTGGGAATACCTAAAAAAGCTTCACCCTGCCATCAACATTATCCGCGCAGTAACTGAGCACATCGAGGACGAGTTTGGAACAAAAGCGCGAGGCCAATCACACACCGTACCATCCAAGGAAAAAGATATACTTCTCTTGCAAAAATCCTATCATGAGGCAGGGTACCATGAATTCTCGAACGGACGAAAAATTACCCAAGACAAGGACAAAGCGAAGGACTACACTACAAGAGGATATACACATTTGCATATGGGAAAGGTGATCGAGCGTTGGCGAGGACTCCGAACATTTGAGCGCTCCAAAGCAGAGAGGTGGGGGAATGAACAAGGAAGCAATGATGACAGTGAGATTGAAAGCGATTGGAGTGATGGTGATGGAGAAAGAGGTGAGGAGGGTGAAGGTGATGACGATTTACGAACAGCTGAATTCCTCAAATCGGTGGAGGCTCAGCTTGCATCAGGGATTGATTGGTATCATCCAGGCTTGTTGGAGGATGACGATGGGGGTGCAGTGGACGAGGGCAAGGGCGAGGATGAGGGACTGGGGGCTCATTCTCAGATGTATGAGGAGGATCTTGGGTACGTGGAGGAGGATGGCGAGGACGAGCAGAGCGCCGTTGGAGTGGTGTAACTGTTGGAGTTGACGACGCAGCTGGGTTTTCAAATCGAATTTCGAGTGGTGTAACAGTAGCAGTAGGGGGAACAGGCGTTGAGAGTGTCTAACTTTACAATTAAATGTATTATTTGATGATAGAAAATAAAAAACACGTACATGCGGAACGACCACAGCTTTTGGGGTTGCTGGCGTAAGGTTGAGGACCAAAGTTCCATAGAGTGGCTCGCCTCAAGTGCGTTTAGCAGGAGGTTTGGCAACTGCAGCTGCCAGAACCTTTGCATTAGCACGTTCTGCAGCCTTTCTCCATTTCGCTTCCTCCTCGACCAGACATTTAGCCTCCTTCTCCCTCTTCTTTTGCTCTCGCTCCAAATCCTTTACTTGTTTCTCGGCTTCGCATTTGGCTGCAGTTGCCGCCTTCCGGTCCTCTCTCCTCTTCAATACAGCTGCCTCGTGTTCCTGACGTTCGGACTTGTCAAAATCGCGAAGGACTCCCAGAATCTCATCTCCGTGTTTGTAGGTGAAGATCCACTTCACAGATGTCTCCATATTGGCAACGGACTGAATGCTGGATTGAGAGGCGAGGGTCTTGAGCACCGTATCAGGCAAGAAAGATGCAAAGGTGAATGGCCCCGGTGTGTACTTGGTGCGAACTGTCTTGAACCTCCAGTTCTCCAGGACGAGATTGGCGTTCTCGAGATGCGTTCCCAAGCGCCAAGAGGGTGGTTTGGGAATGACCATCTTCCGCTTTCCATTTGCATCAGCTGACTTTGAAGGAGAAGCTTGGGCACTGCCAGGGAAAGGATGGGCAGAGATGGGAGTAGATGGGCGCTCAGGTTGGGAAACAAAATCTGCATTAGTGTCACCATTGATGGCTGTACCATCACAGTTATTGCAACATGCATGTGTAGGAGCTACAAAATGAGATTTCAAATGAATACGACATAAAGAAATATCACTTACATAGGCAGTGAGGCGGATTGTTGAAGTACCTATCCGCAATGTCTCGTCGGCAGCCTTCAGTCTCAATCCATTCACGAAGGGCAGGCTCCACCTTCTTCTTGTATTCGCGCTCATTGCCAAGCTCATTATCTTGTTCTTCGAGGTCACTGTCTAGCTCATCTTCATCCATGTCCAAGTCGAGGCTTTCAGCCATGTCGGTTTTGCGTCGTTTCTTCTTTTGCGACTCAAACATGGACTTTTCCACGAAAAGTAATGCCCGAGCATCGAGATCAGCACATCAACCAGCGCGACCTGCACACTGCATCCAAACTGAAAGGGAAGGTGGAACACCAAACTGGATGACTTGTTCAATGTCGGGGATGTCTGCCCCCTGAAAAATGGTCAGTATATTGGGAGATTGGGGAATAACAGTCTCGTACCATGCCCGCAGCTTCTGTGGCAACCAGAATCTTGATTTTTCCTTTTCGAAACTGCTTCATAACACGCTTACATGTGCGGGGGGTACGGAGTGCATGCAAGTAGGCAACCTGCTTGCGAAGGTGGCGTGGCAACCAGGCGTGAATTTTCTGGGTGCCAAGTTGGGTTGAAATCACCAAGTTTGTGAAGACAATACTTTTGATAATGTCATCAGGTGAAGAAGGGTTGGGTCCTCATGTGAGGTAGGGTCGTAGGGCATCGAAGTCGCTTGTGGAATTAAGTTGGTGAACCTCAAATGCGAGATTGGGGCAGTCGTTACCGAGATTGAGGAAAAATGAAGTCTCGGGGTCGATGAGTAAAGACACGCAAACCTCCTGTAATGCGGGTGGTGGGACAGTGGCAGAAGTGCCAAGAATGGGAATATGGGGAGCGAAAAAGGCCCAAAGCTTTGAGAGGTCGCTATATGCCTTCCGAAAGTCACCTCCCCACTGCGAAATGCAGTGCATTTCATCCACGACAACGGCGCAAAGGCCCTCGAATTTGGTGTCTGTGAGGTGCTTTCGAAATTCTTCATGTTTCAAACACATTTCCAGCAACGCAAAAATACCCTGATGGCGATTCTCCTTAAGTTCCTAGAGGGCTTGACGTCCATCAGTGATTCCCAAAGGTAAATGACCCTACGTACCTGCAGTAACTGTGTGCTCCAAGATTCACCATTGACTGCAACTGTGGAAACCTTGGCTTTCTCAAACCGGGATGCCTGTAAAAAATGTTCAACATAATGTAGGAGTAGTGGAAGGCCAACATACCTGATCAGCTTGGAGAATCTTCAATGGGGAGATGATGAGCACCTTCTTCTTTGGATCCAGCATAAGAGGCATCATGAAGGGCATTGTCTTCCCAGTACCAGTCCCAGCAATGACAAGGCTATTAACACCAAGCAGGATGGCCTCCGTAACATCAAGTTGCCATGGTCAGGGTACATTTCCATCGAAGCACTCACTGAAAAGCTCGGTGAGTTGCTGCCGGGTTGAGGATGAATCATAGCTGTTCTTCTTGAAGGCCTTTTGTCGAGCCTGGTCGAGAATTTGGTATGAGCGGTCTGTTTCATGGTCGTGTTGACTCGATTGAGGTATTTGAGGTTGTAAACACATAGCTAAAGTGTGTGTCGCGACTCGAAGGGAGTTCGTTTATCACGACGCATAGACACGTGAGCAAATAAACCATCACGAAATGACGTATGGTAGGTCACATGGGCGAAATGCACCAGACGTTCTGGGTGATACTTGTCCCATCAATTTACCAACATTTTAGTATCCCACACTCAATTACCCAGAACGGAATGGGGACGAGACTAATATTTCCCCAAGAGTTGAAAAATTCAGTTAGAACAAGCTCAAGTATGTGTAATCCTATCATATGATTACGCGTTGTTATTCCCTATTTACGACACCATCCGATCGTACTATATAAGGACCCCCTAAGGGTCCTTCTACTTACCTCTCTTTCCCCCATCATCTCTCTCTCTCTCTCGCTCTCTCGTTACGCGTTACTCCAAATATATTCAAGTCATATTCGTCCCGTGTGAGTTAGTGTTTCCCGGCGTGTCTTCGTACGCCGGGTTTCCACTTTTTTTTGAATATCTATTTGAATTTTATTTGTTGTCTCCACTGCTTACCTTGGACTTCGTGTCTTAAGGTCACCGCTCTTACTGTCTTCAACGCTCTCGTTGCACCAGCGCGATTGGAAAACGGAAAGGTTGTTAACCTCTCCATCTGATCAAAATATACCCACCGTCTCATCGCGCTTCTATAGCGCCCACTGTCACTGTCAATGTCTCACTGTACATCGGATCTCTCGCGACCGTTGCCTATCGTGGCTCCTCATCTGAGATCTAAGGCTCCAGTGGGAAAAATACCCACCGCTACTGCTACTACCGACACTCGTACTTCTCCTGTACCTTCTTCGTCGTTACAACACGCGAACGGTACACCACCCTTATCACCGAGCGCACCCAGCTCTTTAACATCGCTTCCAACTACATCTCCCACCTCTACCACCGCGGTCTCCACCACCCGTTTACCTTCGAGAGAACTCTCGTCTGACTCGGATACCGATTCTGAGGCCGCATATATTCAACCAAAACACGCATATATTCACGTTTCCATGTCTTCCAACATCGCTTTCGTCGAACACCCTGTTACGAAGCACTGTCCAATCCTTACCGCGGGCGATGTCTCCCCAAAGGCTTTAGTCGACCTCGTCGACGCCCACAATGAATACTTTATCGCGAAGGATATCGACGACAAGGACAAAGTCAAGAAAATTCTGGGCGGCTTCAAAGATGTGCACATTCCTGATTGGATCGCTAGTGACAGGGAATGTCTGCTTACACTGGAGTATTCGGCATTCATGGCCGAATTGCGTACCAACTACTTGCCTGCGGACTGGGAGGACAACGTTCATACTGAGATACTCAGTATGAAGATGGACAAGAATGCGAAATTCTGGGACTGGTGTCAAGCGATGCGTGCCTTGAACATCGTTCTCCGTGGCACGCCCTCTCACCTATCGGATACCGCTCTACGTAACCACCTCGAGGCCAATCTCGAACCGAGTCTCCGCTTATACTGTGTTCACGAGAAACTTGGGAAAGTCACAGCGCTGAAAGATTGGATTGCTGCAGTGAAAGAAGCGGATGAAAAGCTGAAGGACGACCGTAAACGCAGTCATGAAATTTTCCGAGAGGAAGCGGCTTTACGCGCGGCTAAACGTCCTGCTCTCTCTAACTACTCCCATGCGGGTAACTCTGACGCCCGTGCTTCGAGTTCCGGAACCTCGGAAGCTCAGCAAACGAAGCGCTGCCCAAAGCTGGATCCTGAGGAGCGTAATCTCCTTATGAAGCATAACGGATGCTTCAAGTGTCGACGATTCGACCAAACTCATGGTTCACACAACTGCCCATACGGCTTCCCGGATGGAAAGTCGTATAAGAGGATTACTGCGACTTGTGACGCATGTGGAAATGCTCCCAAGAAGGAAGGAAAGCCTACCCCCTCAACAAAGGGGAAGGCCGTTGCCGCTATCACCGCTGACGACATGACCACGGGCTCCGACGACGAAGACTTCGTTGCCGCTGTAATGCCCAGTGCCGTTCTTGGTAACGGTTCCTTCTCGGAGAGCGACGTAAGTCCTCCACTGCGCTCAAAACACTTTGTTGCTAAGTTCCAGATCTTTGCGGATCACTTAGACTTCCCTCTAACCTATGCGTCTCTCGTCGACAACGGTGCTCACCTTGTCCTCATCCGTCCCGAAGTTGCCGATGAACTCCGATTGCAGCGTCACCCCCTAAAGAAACCCGAAATTGTTAGCGTCGCCATCGAGGATGGTAAAAAGAAGAAGAAAATGACCCTGTACCATTTTGTAAAATTCACTGTTACGTCTACGGATAACGTTTGGACTTCAAAAATTATACATGCGCTTGTTGCCCCAGGGCTTTGTATGCCAATTATATTAGGACTCCCTTTTTTAATTCACAACGACATTATTACCGACCATGCAGAACGTTCCTGTGTGGACAAAAAAACCGGTTACAACTTTCTGAATCCGGCTCCAGTATCTCCTCCTCCTCCCCCACGCATGCGGGCAAAGGAACAAATTAAGTTCACTAAAGCGGCCAAAAAGAAAGTCCTTACAGAACTAACTGAGGTGTGCCGTAAACGTATCGCAGAAAACAAATTGACGTTCGAAGAAGTCAAAGACGTCGATGTTATCGCCGCTATCCGAGACGCTATCGAAATTATTGCATTGAAGGATCAACTAAAAAAGCATGGTGACGACATTAAAAAGGATTTCCGACCGATATTTGAACCTATCCCCCATGTCGATGACCTTCCACGAGACTATATGGCTCGTATAAAACTGAAAGAGGCAGAAAGAACAATTATTAATAGAACATACCCGTGTCCACGAAAATATAAAGAAGCCTTTCAAACGTTGATCCAACAACATCTCGATGCCGGTCGGATACGATTATCTTCTTCGGCGTATGCTTCACCGTTGTCAGGCTTGAATTATGTTTCGAGTAAATTCCCCATAAATCCTCCACATTAACTCAACACAAAATAAGGGTAATTCAAGAACTGTACAATTGGCGCTACCCCCAATGAACAATAGCAAAGGCT
>Ga0307513_10007336_pt1 | contig 14315 bp, 3 predicted proteins | sample 15_EM_MG_FD_202174 | JGI IMG/M metagenome (GOLD analysis project Ga0307513, IMG submission 202174) | Populus trichocarpa ectomycorrhiza microbial communities from riparian zone in the Pacific Northwest, United States - 15_EM | ecosystem: Host-associated > Plants > Roots > Unclassified | place... | reverse complement strand
TACTTCAATGGGAATCAAGTCTAGGACCACACTCGTGCAAAAACAAGTGATAGAAAGATCCCCGGCAAGGATGAGATGGTTAATTATTTCCTTTTTCCTACTAATTTTTTAGTTTCTCATTTCTTTTTAAATTTTGGTTCCACCTAGTCCCTATTACCCTCCGCCCCTAGACTGGAGGTGGAGGTTGGAGGGTCACTTGCAAAAACAAAGAAGTCCCCTAGACCGTTTGATGGTGAAGCCGATCAGGAGGTGGACAAGGAATAGGGGTGGTGTGTGCATGAGGAAAAGGATAAAGATGACAATCCCCTTTACCTCAAGCTCATTCCTAAATTTTAATTACAAATTCCAATTACAAACAATTATAAGAAATAAATAAATAAATAAGGAAAAACTACAGTTATTAAACCCGGACGGGCCCAGCAGGTCGACCCGGTGGCTGGACCGATCCGGGTAAGTTGAAAGATCGACAAGAGCAAAAAAATGATCAAACTCGATCGACCCGCTAGGTCAACCCGTGACCCAAGGGACCCAAACAAACCCCATAGAGACCCCCTTTTTTTTTTCTTCAAATATGTTTTTTCTTCTAGCCAGAGACCCTTATTTTCATATTTTTTAGTTGGTTATTAATCTTTTTTAAAATTCACTATATAAATACTAGAAGAATGTTTTATTTTTTTAATGTGGATTTGAAGTCCTTTAATATATATATTCTATCTTCACAAGAAAAAAAATTATTTTTTCAATGTGGGATTTGAAGCCCTTTAATATATATACTATATATTCACAAAAAAAAGTTATATTTTTTCAATGTGGGATAAAAAAAATTTTTGGTTTAAATACTTCAATTTAAAAGGATATCATAATATCTTTTCAATATGGAATAGAAAACATTTTGAAATAATCTTTTAAACTTTATTATTTACAATATGTATAGTTTATATTCACATGGATTGTTTCTTAATTTTTTCATATGAAATATTAAAATTTCAAATATTTTTTTTTAATTTTTCTTGGTTGACCCGGATCAACCCGTGTAACCCGGAACTCGACCAGGTCAACTTCCAGATCGGGTTTAATAACTATGAGGAAAACACCCAATCTCTTCGTACAAAACACTAGATCATAACAGTTTTTTTTCTTGAAGCATTTTCTATTCTAGTAACTAGATATTTTGTTTTCAAAACCACAAGTCCCATCTTTTTGGTATGGATGCTTTGCCACTTTCTAAATTTTTTTCCAATTGTTTTTTGAATTTTGATTGAAATGCAATATTAAAAAATGTTTAACATGAAATTTAAATTATCTTTATTTTTTATGGTTCTTAAAATATATTATAGGTTTTTACTAGAGAGGTGACCTGAGCTATGTTATGGGCCAAGTTAACTTCTTCTTTTTTAATGTTAAAAAAAGATGTTCAAGTGACACCAACTTTTTAAAAGAAGCAAAAAAAATATGAGACCTAGGTTATTGACTTGGTTAGGTTCAATAATCTCGGGTAATTTTATAATATGATTAAAAAAAGCATTAACAATAAATAAAGAGAACAAAAAAAATAACAATAATTAACTATAAAAAAACGAGCTTTCAATATTATACTCGGGAGGAGAAGAAAGAAAATCCCACTGGAGATTCATTGTCACTCTACCGTGGACACCGTCTCATTACCAAAAAGAACTTATTGAGACGATTATAATGTCACTGTAAAAGGCTGCATGACAACACTAAAAGTGGTCACACACGCCATTAGAGCAATGACCCAAAAATCAAACCAAATAAAACATCATGAAGTGAGTATCTCATACTTATATTTAATCAATCAATTTAATTTAATTTTAAAACAAAATTTCTTAAAAAAAGAGCTAAATTTAACAAAGTAAGATAAATAAAAAGACCCACAATAAACCAGATATTTTATAAAATTACTAAAAACAATCCTATAAAAAGCAAATAATAACAATAATAATGGAGCCCAATCTCCTATTAAGTAAATATTGAAGAACGAAACTGAAAAATCATAAGCTTAACAAAAATAAAGCAAACTTAGGTGAATTTCCTAAACCTGGATGAATCTCCCACACTCATAACTCATGAAATTCTAGACCCTGACTCAATTATTATTCTCATTTCCCAACTAATTTAATGTTGAAGAATGAAATCGAAATTTTTTTAGCAAATTAAGAAAATTATGAAAGTAAAAAAAAAAAAGCAATAAAAAAATAAGGATGAAATCATTAAAAGAATCCAATTTTAAAAATTATCTCAAATATAATAAATAGCAATAAAAAGAACAAAAACTAAATTTGATACATGAACAAAATTGAAAAAACAAATATGGTTTTCTAAATGATTTGAAATATAACAAATAGTAATAAAAAAAATAAAGATCGAATTTGAAGGAAAAAAATATTGAAAGGCTGTTTTGAAAATTTAGATTGTTAAACGTGAAAATTTAGAAGAAGAGTGAAAAGAAAAAAAGGTTGTCGGTGCTAAACTAGAAGTCAGTAAGCTACACACACCACCTAGGAAGGGAGGGATGCCAAGACGATTCTAACAATGTCAAGGGAAGGCCATCTTTGGCAGTCGGAATCCACCACAAGTGTTGCATGAAAATGGCGAAGTAGCGGAAGTACTGTCGCATGCAATGCATGCACCAACTAGTTTTTTTTTAATAACATTTTATATATATTAAAATATCAAATTGCCTCTGACTCAACTTGATTATAACTAAAAAAACATATTGAAAATACAAAAAGCTCCTAGATGCTAGTTAAAGAAAAAAATAAGGGTAATTTAGTCATTTTACTATGCTTTTAAAAAATAAAAATTAAAAAAAAACTCTGAACACCAGTTTAATAAAATCTGATTTGAACGTCTCTGGACTCCAGTTTAATAAAATCTGATTTTAAAAATAATTTAAATATTTTATTGTGCTTTAAAAATATAAAAAGACCAAGTTATCCTCGATCAATCTAATAATGACTAATGGACCTTGCAAAAAGATCATAATACCACCAATAGATAGTCCAATAGCTTTTTTAGAAGGGTAAAACCATCATTACATTGTTTCAATTCATAGTGTAATGATTTTCTGTGTAAAGTGAAATTCTGATCCCCTTTGGTTTTTTTTTTTTTTTTAAATGGGAATGTTAATAAAAAAATTCAACCATTATGTGCCTTTTCATAACCCAGGTTTTAACCCCTATTTTTGTATATTTCAAAAATTAGAAAAAACATTCAAAAAATATGTCTTTTAGTAAATTTAGTTAGCATTATAATTTCATTAGTCGCTTAATTTTTATTTAATTTTTGTGAGTTAAAAAATTTAAAATAAAATATACATATATAAACCAAAAAAATACAAAAATAAAATTAAAAAGACAAAAAATAAAATGTAGTTGGGGTGGAAATTAGAACAATAATTAAGTATCACATGTAAAAATAGAGTTCTAGAATTTTTAGGTCATATTTGGTTGTTGAATTGAAGAATTGATTTAAATTGGTTTAATGTGGTTAAGATTGAAAGGAATTGAAAGTCTAAGGATGAGTTTGAAACAAATAACCAAGTTATAAATTAAGTGAAGGCTTACTTGAGAAAGAAAATTAAAATTGGGAGTTAATTTGGTAAAATTGTATAATCTTAGGAACTCAGGATGAATTTGCAATCCAGTGGTTAAATCTAAAAATCTAAATTGATTCAGTTAGGAAAGCAATAGTAAAGAAAACAAATTCCGTTAAAATTGCAGGAATTTGGAAAAACAAGAACTAAATTAAAAAAAGAAGAAGCTAAATTAGAAAGATTAATTTAGGGATTAAATTGAAAGAAAATTTAAGATTTATCCTTGTTTGAGTAAAATTGGAAAAATTAAAAGGCAAAGACTAATGAAAAGGAGAAAATATTCCAAGCACCAAATGAGTATTTATATAACTTCGTTTCAGTCTCATCAGTTTCATTCCAATCAATTCAGTCTCATTAATTCTATTTCAGTCCAATTGAATTGGATTAATTCAAACCAGCTTATTTAATTTATATTTGTAGTCCAACTGTTTCCAATTGATTCAATTCAATCCCACTTTAGTCCAATAATTTTGTCAATTTAATTCAATTTAGTTCAAATAAATTGAACCAAACAATCCGAGCAATTAAAATCAAGATCTCAATCCATCAATTCAGCTCTTCAATCCCAAAATTCAAGCATATCAGATCAAGTCCCAGAACTCTAGCAATCAAATATCCAAACTCTCCATATCGATCCAACAAGAATCACGCTCAATGATTGCAGCTGCAAAACAAAAGGTTGCCATATATAGCAGGAGACCAGCCTATGATTCCAGGGCAACAAGACCAAAAACTGGGGACAAGCCTCTCATTCATGGGGGAGTCAGAAACCATCATCATCATCATCATCATCATCAATCAAAAGAACTTCATCCTCTATTCCTCATCAACGAACACTGGAAAATCTTCTTGTTTCTCCTCCACTTGTCCCTCAATCTCTCTCTCGGTATAATCAACCCAAACCACCGTATACTACCCCAACCATACTCCTCTCCTCTATCCACAACCTCCAGCCTCCTCTCAACAGTTTCTCATCCACCATAACCAAGCCTTTCAAACCGAACCACCAAAAACTGATAAACACCATACTAGTTGCTACTGCCCCTTGAATGAAACACCACTACTATCTAGAATATCAAGAGCAATTCTAGGAAAAGTCAGCCCCTAATTCATTCGGAAGGAAGAACAACACTGGAAAAGCCCATCCATGCAAATCCATTACTGTCCTCTTCAACCAATATACCTTCGACAGACCTCATCTCTAACAAAAAAATCACTCCAAAATCTACCACTTAAACCGTCATCGGTGAAACAGCCCACAACCCATCATCTTCCCTAAACCAAGCCATTCATCACCAAGACCATCAACTACCGAAGATTGCCCTCTCTATAAAAAAAAACTCAACCCATTAATTAATCATACCTCCAATCAGCAAACCTTACTGCCTTTCTCCTTCTTTTCAATAAAACAGACAACCCCCCACATCCTCATGGTCGCTGCCATCACCACCAGCCGCCAGACCTTGCACCAGTCATCCCCACGACAACAATAAAAAACACAAGCAGATTGGTTTTCTTCTCTCCACCAGTATTGGCAACGGGACCCATCCTTGCTCTCTTCCTTACCATCGAATAAACACTCAGCCCCGGCCACACTGACCCATGGTCTCCCTCACCCTCGACACCATACCCAAAAAAAACCCAAGCCACCATCCTTTGTAATCTCAATTAACATATTCCTTGGTTAAAAATAAATAAATACTAATATAAAAAATAACTTATTAATATAAATTTATTTTGAGCAAATATGATATAATACTTTAGATCAGTCGGATCAACGTGATCTCATCATGATCCATTAAATTATAATTAATTTAAAAACCAATCAAAATAAATGGATCAAAACCTATTCTATTTTTACCATCTTTATGGATTTAATATTCATTTTAAAAGTGACTTAAATAACAAGTCTTTTATAGGAACCGATATCAAAATCTTGCACAAGACAAGTTTTCTTTTAAGGGACCAATAACAAATTTTCCATGAATGATCAAATTAACAAGTCTCTGCTTAAAAGAGACCAATGTCAAGATTAGATATTTACAAATAACTAAATTGATGAATCTCTTATTTTAGGACCGACATCTTTTAAAAAAAAAATTATTAGAAATAAATTTTAAAAAAGCTAAAAGTAATTGGGATGATTAACAACATTCAAAAAGAAAAATTTAAAAGAAAAATTCATAGTAAATGTAACTTTTTGTAAAAAAAAAAAGATGCGATAAGAATGATGTTGTTCTTTTCTTAAATATAATTAATTCTTTACTTGAATATCTGAAACCAATGTTAATTTTTAGAATCCTTAACTTTCTTTAATTACTAAGTTGCGACTCTCAATTCTCTACGATATACCTTTCCCCTCGATTTTATAGGAGCCCCGGTTGACTATTAAATAAATAAATAAATAATTATGACTATTAATAAATAAATGATCATGAATATTAAAAACATGAATTATTAATTTTTTGCCTTTAATCACATACAAAATATTGAGATAATATTTTAATATATTTTAAATTTGTTTTTGAGATCATGACATGTTTTTATCTAAAAACAATACTTATAATTAAAAATTATGTTTTTGTTAAAACAATAAAGAAATATATTAATAAGGAAATGTAGTTTAGGTTACATTTATTTTTACTATTTATTTCAAAACGTTGAAATTTTTGACAAACCTTAATTTAATTATCACTTTTTTTTATTCAAAAACATTATATTGTTATTTTTAAGAAGATTAGGATTTTTTTATACTAAGAATTAGTGGCTTTATGGATGATTATATATTAGCCCAATATGCATAATGTTTAAAATAATATGCTCAATAATATTGATGAGAATATATATATATACATATATAATTTTTTAATTGTAAATTTTTTATATATTTTTTAACAATTAATTGCTCTTGTTTTATGTAAGATAATTATGAATAGATAATCAATTTATAATTTTTTTATTTTCTAATTAAAGCTTTTTTTCATGATCAAAATGAATTTCTTCTTAAAACATATCTCACAAAAAAATCATGTTTCTATCAATATTAAAAAAAAAGCTTGAATAAGTAAATCTAATTTTTTCTTATTAAAAAAGATGCACTTTTTTTCTTTCTATTTTGCATTTTTGTATTTTCTCCAAACATCCTTTTTTTTTTATTTGTTGTTGCTTTTTATTGAATGAGCAATGCTACTAATAAAAAATATTTTTTTGTTGTAAAAAAAATTAAATGAATCAAAAGACAATTTTGATGAAAGAAATACATTTTTTCTTCATAATTTTATTCTTTATCATGTAAGAAAATGTTTATTTTTATAATCGTTAAAAACATTCTACAACAATTTGACCTTAACCATTGATTGGGCGGGTTAATATAGTTTTACCTAAGTCAATTTAAAATATTATATATATATATATATATATATATATATATATATTTAATAATAAAAAGTTAAATCAATGTTGTTTTTAAGTTTTTTGAAATTATTAAACACATTTTGGCCAAGTTGATTAAGTTGTGAGTGTAACTATCATGTCAGCTATGCAATGCAATCCTGAGTTAATTTTCACAAAGTTTTCTTTGAAACCCAATACATTCCAGTTCAATGGCCAGTAAATGGGACACTATATTAACTAACCTAGTAGGCTTAACAAAATTTAATAGTATTGTTGAAAAGTTCTCCGTGGCAACTGACTAGTTTATAACTTAGGCAGCGTTTGGACACGGCGCGCGCCAACCCGTGTTTTCAAAACAATTATTTTTTTTGTGAAAAATTAATTTTTTTATATGTTTTGGATCGTTTTGATGCGCTGATCTCAAAAATAATTTTTAAAAATAAAAAAAACATCATTTTGATGCATTTCGATATGAAAAACACTTTAAAAAACAACCGCAACCACACTCCCAAACATGCTTGCCTGTCTTCATGGAGGGGAAGTATTGTAAGTGGACCGGCAATTTGGAGGAGGTGGGATCCTTGATGATCTTGATAGGCAAGCGATGAAGAAGTTGTTTGTGGAGACCAATCACTAGAGCTCGACGATGTTTCTCCCAGTCAACTATCTTTTTTGAGGGCCTGCTAGAAGTGATGATCTTATGCTTGGTGTCCAATCATAGGAATGGAGAATAATTAAAATAAATTAAAATAAAATAAAAATTAAATATTTATTACAAATTTAAAATTTTATCAGTTCAAATATAATTCATTTAGAAGAGAAGAGATGAAGAAAGAGGAGGCAGATCTTTTCCAGGACCAAGGGCGATAAAGGGGAGTGCATATACCACTCATGTGTGATTTCAGTTCCATGTACAATCATCAGAGTTCGACTATGTCAACACTAAATCGTTATGTCTTTGTAGCAAGAGGGGTTGTTCGAGCTTTAACTTGTTGCTTTGAAATCGTCTGAAACTCTAGAGTTTGAGTGTTTAGAACCGATTGTGAGTATCCAAAAGTTGGAACACTTCAGGCTGTCTACAAGTCCTCAGCTATAGAGTTTGAGATACCATAAATTTAATTTCTATTAGGTTCATTGGACGATCCTACCTCCAACCACAATTTCAAATCGAGTTCTGGATGGGTCGAATGATCATCCATGTATCTCTCCTGCAACTGGTGTTATATGTTTCTTGAAAAAAAGTCATAATTATGTAAAAATAATGAGTTAAGAAAATAAATTGTTGAAATCAAACACACCATGAACTTCTGAGCTCGGATATCTATGAGCTGCTGCACCCTTTTCTGACGGTCATCATTTTGCATATGAGTTTCTACAAAAAACTCCATCAGTCTTGGTTTGCGTCCAAAAATCATAGCCTGCAAGAGAAAATTATTTTTAGTTAAACATATTCATATAAAACAATAATTAAAAAAAAAATAGATGTAATAAAAAAGAATATTACCATTTGCTTCGCATGCGAGACGAACGAAATAGATCTACCGGTATGTGTGGTAATGGAACCGTGAATCTCTCTATTTTGGTTCTCTACACCATATTGTAACCGTTGCATAAAACGCTCGAACATCACGTGTTGAATATACTTTGCCTACATAGCCTTCGAGACGTACAGAGGTTTGAAATCCTTTCAAACCGCCAAGTCTTTCCAGCCTGAAAGCTCTTTTTAATTATCATATTTTTTGGCTTTTTTCTACGCCTCGTACCAAAAATCACGCAACATATATGGTAGTAATGAATTATCGATTAATAAATGAAAAATAATATTTTAACATTTAAATAAAAAAAAATAATATTTTGATTTTAATCTTACCTAGTTGCACTGTGATTCTCCAAAACTCTCATGGCAACAACGTTGTCATCCATATCCTAATAAAAAAATTTCTTTGCACGTCAAATTTGTAAAAGAATTAATTCATTAATATTAATAAAATAACATAATTAACATGTTAAAGAAATTGTTTAAGTATATACTAACCCTGAACTTTTTGAACCGTGCATGAATAATGGGTTTCCATTTAGGATTTTTGGAAACCTGACTCTATTGAAACAATGACACTTCTATCGATGATTTTTTCATTGATATTATCATTCGAACAACCTCAATATTTGTAAACCTGAAATGACATTCATTAATTGAAATTAATTTTTAAAAAATTATTAACTATTCTTTATTTTTTTTAATAGTTCATGAAAGAAAAACAAACTTATATTGAGTGGTCGGGTACCACTAGGCAACGTACTTCCTAGATCCTGCTCTAAAGGGATCCCCTCTCGACATGGTGGCTTCACACTTAACGAGCCGGCATCGAGAGAGGTTGCCTATGTCTCAGGTGCCAGTTCATGGTCGGCACCTAACGACTCATGGAAGCGCTGCTAGAAGAATTAACAGCAATCCATTCATACGACGCGCTACTGACTTTCCCCTAGAAATCTACACAGATTAAATGATTGAAAAAGGTAATAACATTTCTATTTGAAAAAAAAAATCGGCAACACTTTCCCTATACCAAATATTTCTAAGGGAAAGTCTACCAAATTTATTTTTACCTCTAAATACACATCAATAATAAGTTGTCATAGATCAATTGATTTTATTGCCATTACTTTCTATATTTCCAACATATTACTAAAACTAGTAAATCTTTAGAAATCTACATTACCATATACCAAATCAATTTTAAACCTCTAAGATTTATGGGAAATATCATTGTCACCCAAAAATATTAAAACAAAAATAATTAATTAATTACAACTAAAAATTTGAAATAGAAAATCACTATAATCAAAACCATCTACCTATCCTTCCTTTCACAATTCTTCAAAACATCAACTATATATTGTTGCAATAATTCCCCTCATGTCTTAATTTTTTATTTTCATGTATTTATTGTTGTAATTTATGCATTTATTATGCTCATTGTGACATATTTATACACTTACAAACAATAACATCCAATAAATTCCTTTAAGAATATTTCATTTTTTATAGCCCTAAAAAACATAAAGAGAGAAACAAATTAACCAAACAACAAAATTCAAATATATCAACCAGGATTGACATATCAAGTTTATCTTAAAAGAAAACAAACCCAAAACCCCTAATCAAGAAATCCTCTTTAAATATTCAAAGAATCAAGAAAAGTAAACCCACAATAAATTACCAAAACCAAACACTATAAAAACTAAATTAATACACATCTATCAGAAGAATAGTAAAATAGTAACAAAAATAAACAACACACATTTATCCAAAGAAACAAAATAGTAACCAAGATTAGCATATAAATAACACTTACATCCCAACATCTTGTTTTTAGAGAACCTAAAAAGAAGCATCAACTAAACACATCAACTATCAAAATGAAATTCAAAACAAAACACATTAACCCAAATTGCTATAATGAGAAATCTAAACAATTAAACAAAACTTACATAAATAAAACTCTATCATAAAGTACTACAATAATAAGAGTAATTGTTGTGAAAGAATACATTAAATTTCATAATTTTAAAAATGAAATGTTGGTGTATGACTTCTAATGATTCATCAAGTTGTATATTCTCTCAAACTTTAGCACAAGTTTTTAACTATTGATGTTTACTAAATAATTATAATCAAAATAAAAATTTAGAAAAACCAATAGATTAGTTATTGTTAAATTTGTGTTTCAATATCTGATTATACATATTTTAATTATATTGCCAATTAACTTTAATTCAAGTTTAGTGATTGGAGTATTCAAAAAGGTATATTCATTAAAAAAAATAGAAGGATATTTATAATATTTACTTGAAATCAACTTTGTAATAAATAAGATATGTCAGGTTATGCATTTATCTTCTAAAATCATTAGATGACAATTATATTATAAAAATAAAACTAAGACGTGAGGTGTTTTTACTATGTAATTTGCATTATATACTCTTTCACAAATCATTGTGCATCGGAATAGTCAGGTTTTTTAAAAAACTTTTCAATTTGATTATTGAACTTTTTTCTTGCACAATTGAACCCTTGTGAGCCCAAATTTGATTTCGATGTAAATAGAGAACGTTGTCGTTTACACCTATTTCGACCACCTAAATGGTTGATTTTCATGTCAATGAGTTTTATTTGATGAGAGGAGTTTCACCTAAGTGTTTTTTTTTTCATTTTCTTTGCATGAGGAGGTAGATCTAACCGTGAAAATATTTTCATGTTCGGATTGATTTCGAGTTTTTGATTTGTTTTTTAGGTTGTTTGAAGTCATAAATAGATTTATCAAGTTGTTTACTATGTTTTCTATGTGTTTTAAATAAATAATAGATTGAAAATGAATTTTTTAAGCAAAAAAAAAAAAATCAAAGCCTTATTTTTCCAACGACCCTCCGGCGCTGAATTTTGCAAATAGAAGACAACACATCTTCTGCCTATTTTTGTTGGAGAAAAAGGTGGATGATTGGCCATCCTCCCCCTTAAGAAATAGAAAGAATAGAAAAAGCCTAGGTGCATGGTCTGGGCAAGAAGGCCCACATGCCCGGGCTTGTTTTTTTAGAATGCCCATACACCTGCGCTTATTTTTTTTATATTTTGTTATTTTATATTTTGTTTCAAAATTGATTTAAAAAAATCATTAAAACCATTTAACTTCATGATTTAAGTCACAAGTTTAACATGTTAGTCCACAACATCCAGGTCGATACAATATTTTATAATCTTGATATTTTTTTTTAAAAAAATATGTCTAATTGAATTGTTTTTTAAGAATTTGGTTTATTTGAATTTGTCTTCATGATGTATTTCTTCTTCTTCTTTTTTCATGTGGGATTGCTTTTTTCAAATTTTATTTTTACATAATTGTTATGGTGTAATTAAGTCATGAAACCTAGATTAATCTAATATGTTTTTGTTTCTTTTTATTTTTTTGAAAAAAAAGGCAATGCTGAATTTTTTATAAGCATTTTTTTTTTAATTTGAATTGGTCTTCATGATATATTTTGTTTTGGTTTTTGTTGGATTAATTGGTTTCAATTTTTTTATATGGTTTTTTATCATCTTGGTTTTTTTATAAATCCAAGTCATATTATTATCGATTGTCCATTTTGTCAGGTTATATTAATGCCTCCCTCTTTTCTCTCCCCCCTTGAAAATCACACTGGCCATTCAAATTTTCAGAGTTGTCTTCTTAGTTGTTGATATTTCAACTTTGCTTCCTATTATTTTGATTTCTAATTTTTATTTTAGGCCCATTTATAGAATTTTTATTTGTTTTCAATTTCATCCTTCAATCCTGATTTATTATGTATTTTTTTCGATTTGTTCCTTATTCTTTTGATTTTGATTTTTTTCTTGTCTTTTTTGTGAATTTTCTATTTGTTTTCAATTTCATCCTTCAATTCAATTTTATGATATATTATTTTTTTAACTTATTCCTTATTCTTTTGATTTTTTCCAATTAAAAATTCTATAAAAGGGCCAAGGAAAAAAATAACAAATTATTTTTTATTAGAGGGTTAAATTGAAAAGAAAAATAACTCCAATAAAAAGAAAAAAAATTAAAAGAATGAGGATAAAATTAAAAACAATAACACACTATAAACTTGGATTAAGGGGTGTAATTGAAAACTAATAAATTTTTTTTTTAAAAGGGCTAATGAAGAAAATAAGAAAAAAAAAAACAAGGACCAGATCTAAATATATATAAATTGGAATTGAAAGGCTAGATTGAAGAGAGATAAAACTTTCAAGAACAAAAATTAAAAATTAAAAGAAAAAGGATCAAAAGAGAAATGTCAACAACAAAGAAGGCCAATTTGCACAATTTAGAGGGGAGAGAAAAAACAAGAAAAAAAAAGCCCAGACAAACCACCCACCCGCCGCTGACATGTGTCGAATGTGGCGGTGCTTCTAACGACATGATAGAAGAGCAGGTGTCACCACAGGGAGGAACTGCTCGCGCCGATCGAAGTGGGCGAGTGTCTCCCATACGCTGATAACTTCTCAAATTTAATATTATTTTATTTGCGTTAAAAGACCATAATATCCTCAACAAATCAATAAATAACAAAAAACCGAACTTGAAAAGGCAAAAATAACCCTTAATCAAAGGTATTTTTAAAAAAACTTTTTAAAAACATTTAAATTATTTAACTGTACATCCAAAATTAAAATACAGATACTATCCCTAGATGCCAAGCATATTTTTTTTATTTCTCTCTAGGGGCATTTTAAGACCTTTACTACCTCCATGGACAAATATTATTCAATTTAAATGTAAAGTAGTCAATTTATTGTTATAATCTAAAGCAAAATTAATCTTGTACTACAGTAAAATACTGTTTAAACTCCATCCCCTTTTAGTTTATTCTTTTATATATAAGCAGGCTTTTTTTGGATTAAAATAAAAAGACGTTTATGAGAGGCTGCCAATTGCCATAAAAACATAAGCGCACTGGTAAAATATGTTTAGTAAAATATGTTTAAGTAGGAGTTATTATTTTTTGTTTGGTTCAATTTTTATTAAAAAAGGTAATTAAATTGAATTTTTTTTTTAAAAAAATAAAACCAGTTCAAACCGACTGGTTTTGGTTCGGTTCGGTTTTTTAAGATAAAAATCAGTTCAAACTGGTTTGGCTTGAATTTTTTTGTTTTAGCTCAGTTTTTTTCGATTTAATTTAATTTTTTTTACACTTATAAAACCTAAATCGAATCAATTCAGTTTTTTTACTGACACTGTATCCAAGATATAAATATCCAAAGCTATTTCCGGAAACGTTAAAAAGGGAAAGCTCCGTCATAATTGAAACTTTGAAAGTCTCTCCCAAAGTTTACTTTGATTTTGCATCGCTACTCTTCAACCTCTTTTGCCGACCTGCGCATTTAATTCTGCACTCATATGCACCATACGAAACATCCATCCTCTATATTTAAAGGGAGAAGGTTATAATTTTATAATATAATTAATTAATCAATTAATTTGTTCTCGTGAATTATCATGATAAACAAGCATCTGGAACCCTCATGCAGCAATAAGATTTCAAAGGGCGAGCTTTAATGACCCTGATCAGACCTTTTCAATTCCATTTCTTTTTTCTTTTAAAAAAAGAAAATAATAAATACGTCTCTGTTTATTTTATCTGTGCCTATGCCAACTATATATCTAGATATCAATTTCCCAAGGATGATGACGATTTTACCGAGAAGTGAATTTTGTATTCAATAATGTAAAGAAATATATATATATATATGGCATAAAATATTGCAGCT
>Ga0307513_10007335_pt1 | contig 14315 bp, 5 predicted proteins | sample 15_EM_MG_FD_202174 | JGI IMG/M metagenome (GOLD analysis project Ga0307513, IMG submission 202174) | Populus trichocarpa ectomycorrhiza microbial communities from riparian zone in the Pacific Northwest, United States - 15_EM | ecosystem: Host-associated > Plants > Roots > Unclassified | place... | reverse complement strand
TCGAAAATAAAAATAAAAATAAATAAGAAACCAAAATATTAAACGGGCTGCACATTGCCATGCACACCAACCTGAACAAGAAAATTGCCTGTAACATACATTCTGGCTCACAAAACCTTCCACCTTCACCTCTTATGGTCTCTACAAATTTTGCAAACGCCTGAACACGACCGACTTATAGAACCTCCTGGTCCGAAAGAACAATAGGAGAGCAACAAGAACTCCAAAGAAAGCAACAGATGCCATGATCATAAAAGATAACATAAAGCATCGACTGCCGAAGCATGTATTATTTTCACCGCTTCCTACTTTATCGTAAATGAACCCGATGACTCTTACAGAGAATGTATAAGATCCAACGGGACTTGCTATGGCAATGGTGTTGAATATAGTCCCCATGTGCCCCACCCCAAATATCTCAGAAGTGATGGTAGGCATCAATGACCACTGTGAACCGTAAGCAACACCAACTAGTACCGAACCCAAGTACAAGTTTTTGGAAAAACCAGCAGCAACAATTATATGGCCAATGGTCATGATTGCTAGAGTAACAGCGACAAACAGTGGTCTTGCCCAACCACCTCTGTGCAAGAAAATATCCGACACAAAGCCAGCTCCAAAACGGCCAAGAAAGTTCCATATGCTCAGCAATGAAACCAAAGAATTTCTTTCAGTGGCCGTGTAACCCAGAGATTCTCCTATTTGACTGATGTTGTTTATCATAGCAAGTCCAGAACCTAAGCCACAAAACATAGCGATAAATAACAACCAGAAGTTTACGCTACATAAGGCTTGCAAGAGATTCATGTTTCCTTCATCTGACAGCCTTTCGTTGTCAGAAGCAGCCTTTGCTTGACCTTCTTCACTAGGAAGTTCATGATATTCTATAGAATCCTCTGCTGTACAGATCTCAGAAGATATCACTGGGTTCTGTTTGCTACCCCTCTGTTCCAGTAACGCTTGTGCATACCTATCAGAGTCCTCTCCATGGGCTCTGACTGCAATTCCAAGAGGTGAGGCAACTAGAAGCAGCAAGACTGTGAACGTAATTATGCGCGCCAATGATGACAGACTACTGATGTTTTCCAAAATTATGATGATTGTGAGATAAGCTGCAATAATCAGAGAAACTGCAGAGAAAGCATTCAAGTACTTCTTGTCATCTTTTGTATTTGTGTCATAGTTTCGTACCAGACTCATAAACAAGAGAGAGACTAGAGTTGGCGTCAGTGCAAGAAGAAGAAGGAAAGTGCCAGGATCACCATTGCACACTGTTTGGTAGAATTGGATTAGTATTGCTCCACTCAAACCAAGAAAGCCCTGGACAGGAAGTTGAAATGGTAAATTAATTACATGAAACAGTAGAGCATGGCATGCTTCGAGCACAACATTGAAAAAGAGAGTAATCTCTGCAAATGCAGATTCAGGAATATTACATCGAAGAGGACAACACATTCGGGGAGCATTGAAAACCACACACTTGAATCTTACATACAATGTCGTAGTCCTATAAGTTTAGAGGACAGCAAGTAGGAGCCATTACATGCAAAAACAATGCTAATCGCAAGGAAATATTCACTTTCAGACTGCTAAAGGATGTGAGTCAATTTTGTTCTTATGCACACTTGGTGATTTTACAAAAATATTTTTAATTAAATTAAAAATATATTACAATAATACATTAAAGTTTTTAGTTGTCAAAACACCTGATTTACTGTCATTTTATTCACAAAATCTTATTCATAATTATTAATTAACCTACCAAGTTAAGAATCCTATTAAAATTTAAATGCAATACAACTAACCTATTAAGGAATCCTATTGAATTTTAAATTGAATACAGCTAGTTAATTTGATTGATAATTATCTAATTATGAATTAATCTAATAAGTTAAATAATCATATCAAGATTTAAATAGATCACTATAGAGAATAAAATGATGTTAGTCATTTAAAAAAAAAAAACTTGTATATTTAAATAAAAATTTCACCCTTAATTTTTTTTAGATTCTTTTATGTAATTAATTTTTTTAAAATTTTATCTTTTAATATTTAATTTATTAAAAATTCTAATTCATGCGATTATATCATTCTATATTGATTTTGTATAAATTTATATAAAAACACATTGAAAAAATATATATATCCTATAACATTTAAAAAAAAAACTACAACCCGCAGCAAATCACGGGTTAAATGGCCAGTTTGATCTAATAATATACGAAGTATGTGAGTGTTTACCTCTTTTAGAGGTAAATTCAAAAGGAAATAAGTATTAGATATGAGCTCAAGCTCTGATGAGCCACGGACCAAATCTTAACGAAAGATCAGCAGAGCAGACGTATTCCTTGATCGTGTTGCCATATGGACACGTCTGGTACAGTAGGTGTCATGAAAACGAGTCCAGATATTTCTTAGCGTAAAGAATAAATGCAGTGCAAGTTAGCACCTTTAAATGATGTGACGTGAAAGAAAGAAAGAAAGCAAGCAAGAATGATTCTCTTTTTTTTTAACGGTAGGTATCCAGCGCAGTTTATGCATTTATATGCAACTAATTCCTGAGAATTTAAAGTTAATAATTATATAATTATTAGTAATTCTGAGATTTATAACATTCAACTTGATTTTTAAAATACAAATTCAAAATCCAACTATTTTATTACTTTTAAATTTTTTTTATAAAATCCAACTATTATAATTATAAATTTTTTAACTATTTTAAAAATCTTTATTTATATCTTCATTCAAATTGTTACTTTTTATAAAATAATATGTAAAAAAAATTAGCTTTAAATTAAAATTAATTTAGTCTATCGGCTAATGTTGGCGCGTAATGAATGCGGCCATGAATCAATCTAAGTACACCAAGTGAAAGCGACGTGCACAAAAACAAAATTGTGAACCGCATTTTACTGTCGGTTAATAATTTTTTTATATCAAAAAATAAATATATAAGTTTTTTAAATGTATTTTTTTAAATCTAATTATAAATTAAAAACATTTAATTAAAAACATCAAAAACCATTTATACCAATAAAAAAAATACTAACACATCTATTTAACTAACTAAAAATAAAAACATAAGTCTTGTGTTATTAATTGAATTATGATAGCCGGAAGCAAACAAGAAAATAAAAAACAAAACCCAAAAAGTAGTCAAAACGAAAAGGCAGGAGAAGAAGCAAAAAAATGGTAACAAGAGACATACCTTCATGATCCCGACGATGGTCCCACCATAATCGCCGAAATTGTGAACTCCACTCACCACATTCGTCGTATTAGAAAACGTCTGCGCGTGAGCAGCCATCCACGTGAAGAAACACATCACCGCCACCGGAAGGCGGCGAATCAACCCAACAACGGATGCCCACATCACGAAATACCCCAAGAAGCTCTGGATTGCACCGGCCAAGAGAACAACACACGGTCCGGCAAACACACCTAATCTTCTTCGGTTATTTTGCAGAGTGAAAGCGGAGTAAAGGAGACCGGAGAGGATGCCTGCGTTGGCACCGATGTCTTTGAAGACGGAGACGGTGTCAAGAGTTGATTGGTCGTAGCCTTGAGAGGATTTGAGGATGGAAGAGTAGATACCGAAGGTGTAGGACGCACCAACGCTGCTTTGAATCCATATGCTTGCAACCGTGGCTATCCATTTCGTGTTTACAATCTCCATCTTCATCATCTTCTTCTTCTTCTTCTTCTTCTTACTGAGTTTAAAGCTTTTCTTTTAAAAGCTGATGGTCATCAAATCTTGAAAACAAGCTGTTTACCTATTTACATGGAAAAGTTTGTTTTTTTAATTTTAAAAAATTAAAAAAATTATTTTTTATTTTAAATTAATATTTTAAAATAAATTAATGTTAAAAATAATTTTTAAAAAGAAAAAAAATATATTATTTTAATAAATTTTTAAATAAAAAATAACTAAAACTACCCTACTAAACTAAAAAACAAAAAAGAAGAAGAAAGGACGTTTCACAGATAATCACAACCTGTTTCTAAGCTAGCTGGCAATGTTGCTTTCAGATGGAGGTTGGCCCTGCTTGAATTTGACCTCCAATACGGACACGTGGAAATATTTCTAATTTCACTAATATTTATCCTCTAAGAAGCATCTTTCTCGTATAGATACAAGCTAAATCATTGTTCTCGGATTTGATTAATTTTCTTAATATAAAAAACATTTAAATATTACTAATATTATTTTCGTAAAACAAGATTTAAAGCAATTTTCTAAATGACTTGGATGACTGATTTAAAATTTATCTACATGATTAATAAAAATATAATATAATTTAAAATAAATATTTAAAATGATATTTTTATAAATATTAAGATGATAATAAATTATTTTTTAAAAAAATGCTTTTTATGTTAAAAAAGAAAAAAGATGGTAATAAATTGGATTGTTTCGTGTTAACCCAGGTTAATATGTCAATCCATATTTGGGTTATAAGACCATAATAACCTCATATAAAGCAAATTAAAACAAATTATAAAGCTCAATTTTCAATAAACTCAATGTTAAATGATGAAATAAAAAAAATCAATTAAAAAAAATCTCGATTTAACATTAGTTAACCTGTCAAACCCACGACTCAAATCATGAGACCGGTATAACCTTATAGAAAGCAAATTGAAACAAATTATAAAATCTAATCTCCAATAAACCTAATGTTGAAGAATATAACTAAAATTAAAAAAATCAATAAAGAAATGACATAAAAAATAACTTCAGTTAACCCGAGTTAATATGTCAAGTCTGTGACTTGAGTCATGAGATAAAGATAACTTCATAGAAAGCAAACTGAAATAAATTATGAAATCTAAGTCCTAATAAAGTCAATGTTGAATGATGAAGTTAAGAGGAAAAAAAAAGGTCAATTAGAAAAGGAGAAAAAAACTCGAGTCAACTGAGTTAATCGATCAAACTCGTAGTCCAAGTCAAGGACTGGAATAACCTTATAAAAAGTAAATAAAAAACATTATGAAGTTCAATCTTTAATAAATCTAATGTTGATAGATGTAATTAAAATTGAAAAAAAATATATAGCTTAAAAAAAAATGAAGAGAAAACACACACACACACAAATAGTAAGTGAATCTATTAAAATTAAAGATTAAGTAAATCTAATAAATTTGTTACGTAGTGTAAAAAAAAACCATGAAAAAAGAGAAAAAGAAAAGGCCAATAATGGACCTGATTTATTTTTTAATTAAGCATAAAAAAAAGTGATAGATAATCGCATGTCACAATTTAGAAAATAATTATGCCCCTTACACTCGTGACCTCTGACCTACCACGCTTGTTAACCGACTAAACTACAATACAAATTTATTATAAAACATTTTAAAATAAATATATTAAGATTAATTATCATTCTTATAAACAATAAATCATCATCAGAAACACCTAGGCATGTGACTTATAAATAATTTATTTTAATATAAAAATATCCATATTTTAAATAAAATAAATAGTTCAATTTTATTTTCATATGTTGAGGACTGTTCAGATAAATAAATAGGGATGGAAGCGAAAGATATATCTTCCTTGAGAAATTTGAATCCGATTATGTTTTGTTTTTTTGTTAATTAAGCATATTTTTTAAACACAAAAATGATCTTTTAAAATATTTTTTATTGAATTTATTTTTTGATTATTTATGTTTAACTATATATTAGAATTATATTAAAATCAAATAATAATAATTTATTTTTGTATTATGCATTAATTCTTAAATGTTTTTAGTAATTAAACAATATATTTTTAATTGAGGGGGAATCCTCTAACCCATCCCAACCTTATGGGAAAAAGAATATTTACCCCCATTGTGAACTCGATAAATATAAAATGGAGATGGATAAGGTAAAACCAATCATATTTTCATCCCTACTCCCTATATATAGATATGTTCTTGATTTTTATAGAAGGAATGTTAATTTTAAAAAAAAAACTCATGAACTATGTGAAATTCACTAGCATATTCAACTAATTTAGATGTCATGTTCTAAAAACAAACTACATTGTGATGTCTAAAAAACATGTAACTAGGTATATTATTACGATTAAACATGTTTTTTTTTCTTTTATTTACTAAATATATACTTCCTCTTTATTTTAAAGAGATTGTCATGTTTGATATTTTTTAATAGATGAAGAGAATCACTATTAGGAATATGATTTAATGTTTTGACCAAAAAATCATTTTCACACAAATAAAAATAGAAAGCCAGATAATTTCTTTAATACAATAATAATGAAAAAGATCATATATATATATATAGAAAAGAATACACAATTACTTGTCTACCAATAGTTTAAAAGACTGTGTTTTTCTAATGGACATGCCTCGAACATATCAAGGTTAGTGAATTTAGAGGATTGCAAATTGTATGCAATGAAGAACCATGACTTTCATATGTTTATGCAAACACTCATTCTATTAGCTTACCGGGATTTATTGCCAAAAAAGATATGGGATGCACTCACGGAGATTAGCCACGTCTTTAGAGATATAAGCTACAAAAAGTTGCAGACACAACACATGAAGAGGCTTAAAATGAATATCGTCCAGACAATATGCAAACTTGAAATGATATTCCCTCTATTTTTTTTTTGACTAAATAGAGCATATACCCATACATTTATCGTTTGATGCAAAAGTTAGAGGCGCAATCTAATATAGATGGATATATCCATTCGAGAGATTAGGGTTTAAACATGCATCATAATTAAAATTTTATTATCTTTTTTTGCATATTTCAAAACATTCTTTTAATTCCATGCAAGTATTTGTTCAACTTTAAAAGAAAAGTAAAAAATAAGACACAAACCTTGATATGTGAGGCCTATATTATTGAAGAGATCTCAACATTTATCTCGTAATATTTTAAGCCTTAATTAAGAACATGAATCAATCGTGTTCCAAGGCATGACGATGGTGGGGAAATATCTTTGAGTGAAAATTTGTCAATATTCTCGTGTCCTGAATAACTCGTACCAAAAAATATTGTGAGGAAAAGATATTTGTCAAAAATAGAATTCAGACAAACATATAATTATGTGATTTAATTACGATGAACTGAGACCTATTATTCTATAAGTACACTGATTAACATGTTATTTTTAAACAATTTATCTCTTATAATACCATAAACTGATATATTATTGAATTCCTTGCAGGCAACATTTACTATCACAAAACTTACAAATGATTGAATCTCAAATCTTTCGATTACAAGGTGAACAATATTTCACGTGGTTCAGAACACATGTAAGTACTATTTAATTATTCTTATCTCTCATGATACTTAATTTCATTACACATTTATCGTTAACTATTCATAGTTATACTTCATGTACCAGGTTTATCAACCAGAAGTGTTATAATGGGTATTCCATCAATGGATATGTGTTTTATACTGAAGAATATTGGCTGAGCAAAAAGACATATAACTATGGGGTTGTTTTTGTTAAGGGATCGACTTCAAATGAGTTTGAAGTTGACTGTTATGGGAAGTTGGAAGAGGTTATTGAATTGTAATATCATAGTGAGCAGGATATGTTTATTTTATTCAAATGCAAATTGTATGACACCATTGATAGAGAAATTAGAGTAAATCATCATTATGGTTTGGTCGAAATTAATTCAAAGGCTAGACCCCGCAACGTCGACAATGTATTTGTTTTCGCCAAGCAATGCTAGCAAGTTTGGTGGTCAAACGCTGCCTTCCGCGGTGGCATAACGGGTTAACCATGCATTTGTTGTATTGAAAATTTATTTTTTTTTCAATTTAATCCTTCAATATTTTTTTTTTGGAATTGATCTTTGATTTTTTTTTTCACTTTTCTTTATAAGGAGCTATCTCAATCATGTGTCCATTATCACAAGGTTAGTAGGTTAACCAAGTTTTTTTTTTGTTTTTTTAATTTTTTTTAATTTTGTCATTCAATATTAGGTTGTTTGATAGTTGGGCTTCACAATTTTATTCAATTAGCTTTCACTAATGGATTTTTTTTTACCTTTTTATTGGCACGGATAATTGTTTGATTAAACAATTTTTTTTTTCTAATGAACAAACTTACCAGACACAATTGAGTACATGTCTCATGTTGCGAGATCAAATATCTTAATCTTAGTTATCTCTTTATCAAATATCAATTTATTTAATTAGATGCATATATGAGCATTTTGGTTTATAATTGAGAATTTTTTATATCAAAAAATATGTTGGAAAAGCCTATATGTTATTTTTTTCTGAAAACAAATTATCTGACCCATGACGAAGTGTTGATTAAATAGCTAGTATATACATGTTTTTCGAGAAATTGTAGAATTCATCCCATCATTTAATTTCTAGGGTTTTTTGTATGACTATGCTTTTCATATCTTGTCCACCGATTTCATTGTTAATTTCCCTCCACCACATTTCACAATCTTAACATACGCACCATCCACTTGTTAAAACATAAATCGAACTCCCTAGTCTTGCTTCGTAAATTGATTAGGGCTTGTTTGGGATTGTGGTAGCGATTGCAGTTTAAAGTGCTTTTTGTTTAGAAATACATTAAAATAATGTTTTTTTTCAGTTTTAAAAAATCATTTTTGATATCAGCACATCAAAACGATCTAAAAACATAAAAAAAATAATTTTTAGCAAAAAACAAATTCAAAATTTGAGGAAATGCAGTTTACACCGCGTTTCCAAACAGGCTCTAAGTCAAGGAACTGAGAGAACGTTGGTTTTATCAAATATGTTGGCTTCTCATGGTCTCATAGTAATGAACTAATTGAGGAAGAAATTTATCCAGACACCAAGTCTATGAGAATTAAATGTATAATCATCCCAATTATATTTTGATTTTAAAGCTGATTACTTAGGCCCCGTTTGTTTCACGAAAAGTGGTTTTCTGGAAATCACTTTCCAAACTTTCCTGCGTTTGTTTGTTATTAGGAAAGTTGGTCAACGAAAAACACTTTCCAGTCAAAAGAAAATTTGGTTTGGTTTTCAGGAAATTATTTTTCTTTTATTTTGGGCGGAAAACACTTTTCAAAAGTTGTGAAAAATTTAGAAATGTCATGTTATTTACTGATTATATCAAATTTGGTCCTCAAACTTTTGATTGTTACATATTTTGTTTTGAATCTTCTTTTTTTCAATTTCATCCCTTCGATATTGATTTTTGTATCAATTTTGATCCTTATTTTTATGATTGTTATTTGCTTTTCTCTTATCATTTTCTTAAGTTAAATTTTCTATCTATCAGATTTGGTCCTCATTCTTTTTATTGTTATTTATTTTATTTGAAATAATTTATGAAATTATAAATTTTTTTAATTTCATCATCTTTCAACTTTTTTTTATCTATTAGATTTGATCTCTATTATTTTGATTGTTATTATTTTATTTGAGATAATTTATGAATTTAGATTTTTTTTTAATTTTATTCGCATTCAACTTTTTAATTTATAAGATTTGTTTCTCATTATTTTAATAAACTTGAAAAAAAATATATTAACAATTTATTTTCCAGCTCATTTTTCATGACATGGCCAAACACTAGAAAGTGTTTTCCAACTTATTTTTCATGATACTACCAAATATCAGAAAATAATTTACTTTCCAAGAATCTGTTTTCTAAGAAAACCACTTTCCAAAAAAAAATTACTTTTTAGCAAACAAACAATGTCTTAGAGCTTTCAGAAAAAGAAAATAGTTGATTATCATGTTTGATTTCACGGATAGGGTTAATTTTGAGAGACTCAAGATACATTGAAGATCTTTTGCTTAAATTTGATTTGATTTCAACGGCTAGTGCAAAAACTTACATAATAAATAAATTATATTAATATCTTTTAGGATGAAGAGTATTTATTGCAATTTGATAGTTTAGAATATAATTGCTTAAATCTTAAAATTTGGGGACCTAATTGAAATTGCATATATAAGTGGGGAATGTCGTTGTAGTTTTTTTTCATGTAAAATGGTTAGATGAATCGGGGAGTAAATTATAAATTAGTATTTCTAGTTTTACAAAAGAACATGAAAAGAGGGAAAATGATTAATTAATTAGTTTTTTTAATTAGAGATATTATTTATTTTGTGTTACAAAATTATAGGGACTAATTTATAACTTATGAACAGGGATAGGATTTGTTTATAATATCAGGGACATTAATTGAAATAAGGTATTTTTTTCTGCAAGATGATGTGATGTATAAACACAAAGATGACATGAAAAGAAATTACAAGACCTTCGATTCATGGGATAATTTGGAAATACTTTTTTTTTTTGTCAAGAAAAACTATGCAATAGTATAAACACAAGGATTGACTGTAACCTACCAGAGAGGATGTAACGATAGAATTTGAGTACGACCTATGAAATTTAGGTTTCGAACTGATTTTTGCCGATGATAATAAGTTGTGAATCGAGTCAATTTATATTTTTCTTAAAAAAATATATTTAAATGTTTTTAATATGAAAAAAAATATATATGCAATTGATTCAATATGAATCGGTTGACTTAATAAGTCTAAAAACAATCTATATAATCAATAAAAATATAGTTTGATTCAAAATAAATATGAGATGTGAGATATTTTTTTTATAAATATTGAAACGGAAATATATTGAATCAATCTGGATCAACTCAGGTTAACTTGCTTATCAGTATGCGGGGTCATGAGATCATAATAACCTCACAGAAAAAAAAATCAAAACAAATTATAAAATTCAATTTCTAATAAAATCAATATTAAAGAATGTAATTGAAAATAAATTAAATTAAAAAAATAACAATAAAAATAACTTGAGTTAACCCGGGTTAATTTACCAAAACCGTAACTTGGATCATGAGACCGATATAACCCAATATAAAGCAAATAGAAACAAATTATGAAAAATAAAAAAAAATAGATTAAAAAATGACTTAAAAAAGCAACTCAAGTCAACCTAGGTTAAACTGTCAAACATGTAACCTGAGTAATGAGACAAGGATAATCTCATAATAATTAAACCGAAACAAATAACAAATCAATTCAATATTAAAGAATAAAATTGAAAAAAAAATAAATTACAAAAAGGGCAAAAAAACTAGAGTCAACCAAGTTAACTCGTCAAACCAACAGTTGGGTCATGAGACTGAGATAATATCATAAAAAGTAAATTGCAAAACATTATGAAACTCAACCCCCGACAAATCTAATGTTGAATGATGAAATTGAAATTAAAAAATTAATTAAGAAAAAGGACACAAAAAACAGCTCGAGTTAACCCACTAAACGTATGACCTGATTCATGAGACATTGATAATCTCATAAAAAGCAAATCAAAATAAATAATGAAGCCTAATTGTCAATCAACCTAATATTGAAAGATTAATTCAAGAAAAAAAATTAATAAGAAAAAGAAAAATCTTGAGTCATCCTTTCAAACCCGTAGTCGAAATAATGAGATTAAAATAATCTCATGAATAATAAATTGAAAAATAATTATGAAGTCAAATTCTCAATAAACCTAACATTGAAGAATGTAATTAAAATTGAAAAAAAAACATTATTACAATTAATAGTGTTTTTTGTGAGGAGATATACAATAAAATCTCCTTCTCTTTTAATTTTTTTTATTAATAATAATAACTTCATATAAAGCAAATTAAAACAAAAAACAAAGTTTAGTTCTCAAACAATTTAATATTAAATGATGATTTAAAAAAAATTAATAATAATAAAAAAAACTTAAGTGAACTTGTTAAACCCAATAATTCAGATTATAAGATTAAAATAATCTTATAAAAAATAAATTGAAAAAAATTATAAAACTCCATTAACAATAAACCTAATATAAATAATATAATTAAAAAAATAAAAAAAATACTATTATAATTAATAGTATTTTAAAGAAGAAATACAATAAAATTCTCCTTTCTTTTAGTTTTTTTTTTTTTTTTTTTTTTTTGTTAATTTTCCTTTCACATTTTTTTTCAAACAATCGTTTTCCCTTTGATTGAGAGCTACTTGTCGTGTTCATAGCTCAATTTCAACCAATAGGTACACCGATGTGACTATGTACTTGTTCAAGATCATTATAATGATATTTTCACACAAGAGGTCATATTAAACATGGACCTGGGCCTAATTTTTTAAAACTAACGAAGCAAACGTGATGGGCTCAGATTTATTAAATACAAAATTAAAAAAAAAGGAAATAAAATGATGAGCTTCGTATTAAAAGAAAGAGTTCAATTTTTTGCTATGGTTATAGACAAAAAAAAAAAATTGTAGATTCAAATACTGTAAATATAATTTTGTCCTTGTCAAAAAATGATTAAGCCTTTAGTGGTAAAATGTTTTTATATAGGATACATTCGTCATTGCAAATTTTATTAGGGATAAAATAGTTTGAACATGTTTTTTTTTTTTGTTATAGTGTAATGACTATATTTCCTTCAAAAGCAAAAAAAATAAAAAAAAATTAGGTGAGGGATTCTTTTATTTTTTATTTTTTAAAATAAACAGTAGAGTTATGATTATGCCTTTGAAAAAGAAAACAAAATATACATGTATAGAGGGGCTTTCCCATCTTTTTCTTTTTTAAAACAGTAAAATAGTGGAATTAACCTTGCAATTTAAAAAAACAAAAGCTATTTGTGAGGGTGTTTTGATATTTTTTTACTAGTTTTGTTGTAATTTTTAGGTTTTGTTAAGGATAGCTTGATAATTTTAAAATTTTAAATATTATTAAAAAAAATTATTGATGCACACTCGTTAGCACATAATGGCCTATGTACCATTCAAGTGGCGTGCGAGAGATCCTGCAATAGCCAAAGTCCTACTTTTGTCACGGTGTTGGGAGGGGTGTGTTGTTTTTTTCTGATGGTGTAACGCGTGCTCATGGAGGAGACCCAGTTGGGTTGTGGTAAAGTTTTTTTTCTTTCTCTTTTCTCTCTCATTTCCTAGAAAAACACGCCTGAAATTCCAAAAAAAATTAGGTCCTCTGGTTTGTAATCTTATTGATTTTAGTCATCCTTCTTTTAATTATTGTTTATTTGGCTTTTAATGCTTTTCAAAGTTTGGATTTTTTTTCAATTTTATCCCTGGATATTTTATTCAATTTGATTTTTTTATCTGATTTAGTCCCTCTATTTTTAATTGCTCTATTTCTGTGCTTTATACTTTTTTTAATTATTTTGTTTTGCAATTTCATCCATTTTAATTATTTTGCATTTGTTTTTTAATTCATTTTTTGTCCTCATTATTTTGATTGCTATATTCTTATACTTTTCTTGATTTTTGTTTTTCAATTTTGTCCCTTAATATTTAATTTCATTTGGTTTTTTTTTTATCTAGTTTCAGTTCTCATTCTTTCAATAACTTTTTTTAATCATTTTCTTAGTTTTTTTATTTTTCAATTTAACCCCTAATTATTTTCTTTCATTTTTTATACCATGTTTAGTTTGTATTGTTTGGGTTTCAAATTATTTTACAGTTTGATATTTTACTTTGTTATTTTTTCGTGGTTACCTTCAAATAAAATAGTTCTTCATTGAATTTTATTTTTTCAAATTCATCATTTGACATTTGGTTATTAAACCCTTAGTTCCATTGTTTTTTGCGCTTTTCTTTTCGTTAAGTTATCACAATTTCATATATCGAGTAATAGATTAGTCAAGTTAACCATGTTGCCTCAAACTTTTTCCCCTTGTTTCTTTATGAAACTGAATTTTTTTAACAATTTCCTTCTTTGACTTTAAATTATTGGTCATTGAGCTATGTGATTCTTTTACTTTTTTTTTGCTGAGTTATCCCGAGTGTTGGTTATTCAAGTTAATTTGTATTTTCTTACTTAATGTTTTATTATTTAACTTCGGTCTTTTTTGTTCAGTTTTTCTTTAAAAAGTTTATTTTTTATCCCGATCTCATATTGCGAAATGTGGGTCAATCAAGTTAACCCCGGGTTTATTCTGCAGATGAGAATGATAAAAATAGCAGCATAACACTGAAATCCCAACTTGATAATAGACTTGGCCTTTCCAGAGTATGAAGCACTAGTTTCTACAGAACCGGAAGGAGCATAAATTTGTTTTATATATATATATATCTTTTTTTTATCTCTTTTTTATTTTGAACAGCATAAATTTATTTTAAAAGGTTATTTTTATATTTATGTCTTCATTTATTTCTTGTCCTAAACACATTTATATCTTAACTATATCGAAAAAATAATAATGAAATGCTGCCTAATAAACAACAAGTGCAAAGCACAACACTTCATCACACAAGTAATAATTGGACCAGATGTGAAC
>Ga0307513_10007334_pt1 | contig 14319 bp, 14 predicted proteins | sample 15_EM_MG_FD_202174 | JGI IMG/M metagenome (GOLD analysis project Ga0307513, IMG submission 202174) | Populus trichocarpa ectomycorrhiza microbial communities from riparian zone in the Pacific Northwest, United States - 15_EM | ecosystem: Host-associated > Plants > Roots > Unclassified | place... | reverse complement strand
TACCTGATGCGAGAGCAGTAGTGTGAAGACCTGCAAGGGTGATGAATTGCCAGCAATACCCGAGCTTGCCAAGGCGCTTGATGTAGGTTTCTTGTTCGTCGGATGCCATGGCCGCTGTGGGAGGGTGTTAGCGCAAGATTAAGATTTTACAGAGACTAGATGGAGGGAACATGCCCTTCCAGTTGAAGCTAGGCGAGAGATTGTAAGCAAGTTTCTGTTCAGGCCAAACGGCATGAACACCCTCGGCGAATTCGGCAGCTTGGGCATAATCCGGCTTCTTGCTCTCCATCCATAAGCAGTCGGTGTAAGGAGCGTATGCCACAGCTCTCATAATAGCACATTTGGTGCCACCTCTGTACCTGTAGAACCCTTCTCTAGTTCTAGGGCTCTCCCAATCCCAGAAAATGTCTATCCCGGTGATGCCTTTGGCGATGGCTCGTGCTTCGGAGTTCCTCTTTCCCTTTGAGACGGAAAGGTATTGTTCAATCAACCCGGACTTGTTCGGGTACCTGCCGGCATTGATAGCGTCAATAACGGCCTCGTCAAAAAGCTTGATGTTGGCAGACGCTAGCCAGGAATCTTCAATTGCTTGGAGTGCATCGCCGGACTTGCCGGAGGCTTCAGCAGCGGCCATCAAATCGACAAGGGGTTGGAGCGATGTGTTTGTGCATCCGAGAATGAAGGGGTGGTCTCGGTGATCGATGGTTGAAGTGATCAGGGTTGCAGCTTCGGAGTCTGTGCGGGCGACGGAAAGAAGATCGACACCTGCGCGTGGGTGGGTAAGAGATATGGCATTAAAGGAAGGAAATTATAAGGCTTACCCATGATATCGGCCTGCGCCCTGATGGCTACCAACCGATTGATGTGCTCACCCACAGGTACCAACACCTTACCAGCCATATGCCCGCACTTTTTAGTCCCAGGCGCTTGGTCCTCAATGTGAATTCCAGCAGCACCCCTCTCAATGAACAGCCTTGTGAGCTTCATGACAGCCGTGAGTCCACCATGACCGGTATCAGCATCAGCGATGATAGGACGAAGGTAATCGACGCTCGGCTGATTGGCACGCTCCAATACCGGAACAGACAGGCGTGCTTCTCGCTGTTTCCTGTCGTGAAACAGTTGCGCTTTGAAGAGGTGGTCGACTTTGTTCGGAACGGTGTCCTACTGCACGTGAGTCACATGCCCAGGAACACCACACCCCACATTCCACTCCAAATGGCATGTAAAAATCAAACTCAACCACCACAACAAATATGATACAACTTACCATAGGGTAGTCCGCGAGATCAGGGCTGGGTTCGTTCGTGCTGCTAGCGGTAGAAGAGCATTGCCATCCACTGACATACACTGTCTCTAGGTACTTGGCCATCTGAGTGACCATGACCGGGTCAAGACATCCATATGTGTAACTAGGCTCTTTTGAATTAAATTTCGTCTCCAGAATACCCCAAAGCTTCTTACTTTGGTCGTTGCTTGGGTAGAAGATGGGCAGGTTTCCTCTCTTGGAGACAATTTGCTCTGCCGTGAAAGGCCTCTTTGTGTAGCGCCAGCGTGGTGATGACCACCATTGCTTCACGACTTCAACTTCGGCCTCGAAGGCCTTCTGCTCCGCCTCTAGAGCTTCTGAAGACGACATTTAGCCGTAAAAAGGCTTGGGGAGTATAAGATATAGAGGAGGGTTTGAGGAATTCTTAGGGAGGAACAGAGAAGATATTCAAGAAGGGAGGAACATATGGAGGAGGGGCGCATAAAGAAAAGTATTCAGGAATGGGCCCCTCGGAAAATCTCGGTCCAGCGGCTGCTGGCCTGTGAATGACACGGCCCAAGGCTCTTATGAGACACCCATAGTTGGTGGCTCGACGAATGGAAGCAGAGTTGTACGTATTAAAAAGGCTAGACCTTCTCATCACAAACGCATTGGTTTGGACGGAGGGGGTCCTCAACACCGGTAACAGTCCTCAAAACCATTCCCCGCGAGTCCAAAAGTAGAATGGTAGATCGTTCTCCAGCCTGAGAAGCATGTGAGAAAAGGGCCGGTGTCAGGGAATAGTTGACACCGGATCTATCTTTCATTTCCCATCTCGACCTTGCTAGTGCCGGCGTTAGAGGCATTGAGCCCCGGAGTTGAAAAACGGTTGCGCATGTTTTTCGAGTCGAAAAACTTTGGTGTGTGTAACCCTTTGTCGAGTGCAAAACTGACAGGTCGACAAGAAACTTGGCAGTCGAAAAACGCCTTTTCAACCCCGGCGCTGAATACCTCTACTGTGGGCTACCCAGTTCATTGGGTTCGAAAGTATCCGTTAACCTGTTTTCAGGCATCGGATTTGTTCCATCTCCTAACCCCAAAGGGTGTAGGCGGTGCTTTATCTTCAACTATGGGAAGGTCATGTTCGTTGATTGGCTGGGTCAACTGTCTAGTGGGCCTATTCCTTTAATAGGCGATATTCGAGCTAATCGGGCGATGGCCCCGCCTATCACTGGACTGAAAGTGAGTGAAGCTCGGTGCAGACGGGGGGGCAAATTGCCGTATCGTACCAGTATTAGTCTATGCTCGAGCGCCGGGATGGTATCATAGTCAGACTGGGGGCCGACCCCATTAACGCCCGAAGAATTGGCTAGGGATGCATCACAAGCTGTTCCGGGGCTCAGACCTCGGCAACGTTGACGGAACATCAACATTAAATTCTCGTCACGCGAGTAACTCAGAATCAACCTCTGTTCTTCACTCTGTTGTTAGCTCTGTAAGTGTGGGCAGAGGGCCGTATGAGTAGTTATTGTATCATGCCTCAACTTCTTTTTTCAGCCTGAGGAGGTACAGCGTGTAAGTTTTGTAGGTTCCACAAACGAGGACTGCCACCCTCACCCCCCGTGTAACCTACAAGACTTACACGCTGTATCTCCGTATGTTAGATTACCAACTTCTTGTCTAGTTCGTCGTGGCGTAATCCTATCTCGCATTAAAAACCATGCAGCAATTGTTGCCCATCAAAGACTGATGGCTAATTAATACCTAAATACAAAGCTCCGCTTGTTCCCAGACATAAGGGAAAACTTATGAGATAATGACATTACTGGAAATAGAACTGGTCTACGATATTATTCTCCTTCCTGGACCCCACTACCAGTAGCGGGTTCTCCTGTAGAGCCCTCTTTTGTTTTAGGCTTTACGCCAGGTTGCGTCCGTGGAGTATTCCTCCTTTCCCTCTCGCCTCTCGCCCGTCTTTTATTGACAACCGGATAATACCTTTTCCCGTCAGCCTTAACCAAGAGAACAGAGTGCAAAAGTGGACATACTCATTGAAGCTCAGCAATACCCCCAGAAGCCTCATATCCATGTCGCTCTGATACGCTAGATCACCTAAAAGGATCACTACCCTCGCCTGAAAATCACCCGACAATGTCTTTAGTCTCTGCCGTAAACTCGGCAGCATCATATCTTCGGGATTAGACCCTCTTCCCGAAGTCTCTCCTTCCTCATCTGCTTCTCTGATACCCCATTCACCTTTCTTTGTTCTCGTTTCGATCCTTTGGCCCCTCTCCTGTCTTCGAGTATATTCCGCGACGCTATATCCATAAAGGCCATCTACGGCATCTTTATAGGCGAGCATTATCTTCAATATTTCGTGAAGTTGAGTCATGAAAGTATCATCACCATCGGCACCTGCCCTCTTCCCTTTACCGCTACTCCTAGAACTGGTGCTCCCGAGCAAGCCTTTATGTGTGATATGTTGCAGGTATTTCGCATGCGCCTCGATCAAGTCATCCAGGGTCGCCTCCGGTTTAGATATCGCCGTCTGGAGAGTATCCCAAGAAGACTCGATAACCTTCATGATAGCAATTGATGTGAGAAGACATTCCCAAACTTACACCGGGTCGTAGGGGCTTACCTCAAACAAGATATAGTATTGTAGTTGGTTAACAAAGTGAACCATCTCTGCGACAACACAGCGAGCCTTTTTCCAGTCGGCTCCTACCAGATCCTCAACTGCCTTCAGTACCCCACGTGCTCCGGCCATAAATCGCCTCCAACTACTCCCGAGAGCAAACTCGACCCTCTTTACTCTCCATAAAAAGTTAAAAACCTTTAAATACTGCCTACTGCCATAAGGCGTAACGACAACATCCACAGGTGCGTCGATCTTGTACTCCAATGTAAACACGTCCCATCCGATCTCCCCGTGGCTTAATTCCAACATTCTCGCGTCAAGCCTTCTCAGGACATCGGGAGAGTCGAACTGTGCATTTGACCCACGGATCGCATGTTCTAGCTGGGCTGTTAGGTTATGACGGTATAAGGTATTTGCTGGCCTCTCCAGGCTGGCGGACAACCCCTCCATAAGCAGCGCAATAAAATCACCCTGGCCAAGAAGGAGATATTTCTTAAGTGCTCGGAGGTGATCAAATAGCTTAAATTTGCTCCCCATTAATTCAATAAGCCTGGCCATCGTTGTCTTATACGCCTCGTCGATGCTCATTTCTAACCTCGCAGTATCCCCATATCCCAATTCCTTAGATGTCGACTTTGAGTAGCTTTCTACCCACTCCGAATCACTGCAACCATGTCGGATGAAGTTAAGAGACTTTCCGATTAAAAACACTTTTTTTGCAAATGACTCGGTCATAATAGTGGGAACTTGAGGCGAGTGGATGGTGTATTTATCCTCCCATACTGAGGAAGCACCCCCCTTGTTGCCACCTCCATCTGGAAGATTGGGTTGCTCGATAACGAAAAACTCCAAATAGGGGTCTGTGAGCTCTCCATCATAGATCCAGTGTCGAAGCATATCGTAAAAGGGTCGTGTAACGTGGCTCAACAGTCGTTCTGCAAACGCATGCACGAATGGGTCCCCATGCGACGATGCGAAGCTGTGGATCGTCGAAATAAGCTGACCCCCTTTTTTATCTATTCTAAGAATTTTAATAAACTGTGGTTGGGAAAAGGGATGGGAAATGGCGAAATCCATTGACGCACCATTAGTTTGCTCCACTATCAAACTCATTAGCCGTAGACCCATGGTTGCCTCCCTAGTCCACACAACACATCTTTTCAACGTAACCCCTGCAGTCCTTACACCAATAGTAGTCTCGGCAGCCGCAACTGCTCTCCTGATCTCATTCTCCAAACAGCCAACAAGATTAATATAGCCTCGAAGCTCTATTCCAATTGCAGACTTGAGCGATTGGCCTACTAATCCACCGTCAGTGCCGCCCTCAGATGACGATTGTACAAACTCGTTGAGACATCTATAAAGAAGCGAAGGTTCTGCCAGAGTATGTAGTAATGACACAAGCGGTAGTGGCAAAGTTGGTGGTATTGAGATCGCGTACTTTTGAGTTGTCGAAATATCGCCCCCAGAAGGCGGAGCTGATACACTCGATTCTGTGAAGGGGAGATGGGAAGAAGAGAGTCCTAGCAGAGTAAAAGGCAATGAGGATAAAAGGGCCTGCTCAGTTGGCTCTGGATATCGCGAGGTTAGCTGTCTCCTCGAAATTGGCCAGTCGGAGGAAAAAGTACCAGAGTCCTCATATTTCTCGGCGAGAAGCTCAGCTTTAGTTTTCATAGCACCTTCTTCCCTGCTCCGTCCAAAACTGTTCCACTGTGACCCCAAGTCACCCCCCGCAAGCCCACCAACTCCCGGCCCTCGGCCAGAATCCCGACCTGGTAATCGATGAAGGCCCATATAGCTGAACGCCTCGGAGAAAGCATGCTCTCCCACCGGTTCCATCCCCCGAGCCCCGATAATACCGGTTTCCGGGAACACATCATCTCGAATTCCTGCCGCGGATGAGGAAGGCGTGGCTTTGGGAGAGTCTGAAAGTTCGTGGAGTAGGTAGAGAATAGCCCATTTCTGCGACAAAACTCGTTGGTTCAGGAGCCTCGTGTATAAAGTCGAATACTTCAATGCAGGTTCAGGAGTCTTATTATCCCTAACGACTGATGTCTCAGCACCCGTATTAGTGTTAGCCGCTGCCAACATCGTGGGGCCGCGGTATAGGAGGTGTACGTTTCTTTTTGATCATGTCACTGATATGCTGCACATCCGGCACAATGCTGGGCTGTCCGTGGCTATCATCCAAGATGTCAATAATTCTCTCCCATGGACAATGTTCAATTCTCCGTGAAACTTACCTCTTAATTATATCCCTCGCCCTCTCCAGGAGTGCTTCGTGTCGCTCATCAGCTATCTCATCATTTTCATCTGGATTTGCTGGTATTATAGCTTCCACTATTGAAGATAACGCGCTATCGATCCGCTGATTTCGTTCTTCCGTCATTGTAAGCGGTGGTGGGGTTTATGGGGTGGGAAGTTTGACAGGGAGACATGTGTTTTCCCCCACAGGGCATGTTACACAAATAAGGTTTGCCAAGGTCTGATTGGGCCATCCGTTTCACATTAAATCACTCGGATTTGCGTTTCACAAAAACTCTTTCTCAGCTACATTCGCTACCCCATGGGCAGTTGATGGTACTACCCATGGGAGTGGGGGCCAAGCGCGGCACGCTATTAACTAATATTGCGATATTTTGAAACTACGGGGGATATTTATCAGAGTGTCTAGACTCTTTAGCGGCTCTACCGGGGAAAGCCCCCTTCCGAGAGGGAGAGGTAAAAAATCAGTCTTTACCACTGGACTGCAGATCTATCGAAGCACCCCACAAACCCCGAGCTAGATCCAGAAGGTTTCGGGTACCTTTGGTGCAAGTACGGTATTAGCCTGGACGCACATGGCAAGATATTTGGACTGTTGCCAGGTAGGAAACCATCCGAGATAGCAGCGCAATAGTGTACGCGCAAGAAGGGTGGGTTCCCCCCATGAGTGGAATGGACAATCCCTTGAGTCCCGCCGTTCGATACATAAGCAGCGCTGGAACTATGTCCCCACGCCACCGACGGTGGAAGGTCATGGGAGCTGGTGCCAAGCAGGGGGCTTGATGTAGCTGCGTCCGGTCATATTTGATAAACAATAGGGGTGGCAGGGGGTTGTAGAATATCAAGCTAATACGAAATGGGGCGCCGCGGGAGGTTGCTCTGGTAAGGTGTTGAGGAGAGCGTCCTTCCTTGTTAATAGCAATGGTGCAGGGGGATATGTATCTACAGGACAGGAACCTATTAGCTGCATCGGGGAAGTTGTCAACGCAATTCCTTGTAAGGCTCTTGTAGGCCATCTATCATACTCGAGCACATGTTCCACAATTATCCCCCTCTCTGGCTGACCCATGGCCCCACAGGATGAGCCAAACAAAACGTACTATACAGGATATGACTAAGAATAAACACTAGCTCGTTCACCAATAATATCCTCAGCTTTGCCTTTGCCCAATTCCTTCATGTCTTATACCTTTGTGTAGCAGAAACCTAGCATGACTTATAGAGTATAGTATCTCAGCAATCCCGATTCCATTCTTCAGCACCCTCGCAATAAGGTATGATAAAAGGGTTTTTGCATCAAACTTCTTTGTAATTCCTAAGCTGCCCTTCTGCTTTCTTCTGTGTTCTAACCTGATATCCTTTACTACTTTATCACTCTTACTCATGAAGTTTATATTATGGATGGATCTCTTTGCCCGCCCTTGTAGGTACTTTTGGCGGTAAACAGCCCGAGCTCTGGGACATTTACGGCCAGAACCAAACGCGTGGCCCGAGGTAGAAATTGCAGCATAAATTAACAGCGGTACGGCTCCTATTCCTATCTCCCACCACTCGCAGGAGTGCCTCTAAACAGAATACCCTTAGCCTTCAGTCAAGATAGGGTTATTGCCACCATTCCTATCAAAAGCCCCTTGAGAATTGCATGCCGTAAAAACTCTCGATTCCACTATCAGATCATCAGACCCTTGTCTTGTGATATGGTTAGTTTGGTAGGTCGAGAAAATTGCGAACTCTGATTAATGAAATCCAAGTCACCCAGGGGGCCGATCCTATGCAATGTCACTAATCCAGGAGCTTTTTGACCCGGAATCCCGAGATTGGATGGCTGGTCGAGGCAGTGGGTTCCGGGAGTTTTCACTGTACTTGGCTACGCCTTCAGAGTTGACACATCCAGATCAAGGAAGGGTTTCGCTTCAAATATACACGAAGAAGTGCTTGCCTTTTCTCTATATTCTTCCTCCGGTCATATCATACTGTACGTATATCCAATCTCCTCTTCATTTCAAGCTTCGACAGGCATTTTGATTCTTAATTGGGTGTTGTTGATATATAACGGAGTTCAAAAGGTATGAGAACGCGGTACTGTGTAGTTGAATGGGTATGAGGTCGATGAGGAGTATTATGTGTCTCCATCTAACTACTCGAGTACTCCCTATGCGTGTTTCATCACGCTTGGTTTTGCCTCACACCCCTGCTCCAATGTCACATAATGTGCGAGTGAGATTCTGTAATTCTGCTATGAGAGGAGCCATGTGGCCCAACGAGGTTAGTCCGAGAACTCTGGCAGTTGGAGGTAACTCCTAGATGCTTCGGCTTCACCCATCAGGTGTTGTTAGAGTTCTCACCCTGCTCTGGGAAGCTTTCAGGGCGCCTTGGATCTGGTTGACTGGTACTCGTCCCAGGGAAGAAGTATTCGAAAATACGAGTTTTGAGTTTGTATGGGCGCTCAGACAATCGCAGGGGTTTTACCATATATATTTTTAATCCCTGTTTCCGGATAATTCTTGCCTGGGACGAGTATCCTCAATTCTGTTATGGGCTGTTCCCTGCTGATAATTTGATAGTGAATTTCACAAAATCTTACGGTGTTTTCGCTACGGAAGCTGGTGGGAAACAGGATTTTGAAGTAAACTTCTGACACCAACGAAATCGGGTGATTCAGGTATTTTTTGGGGCCTTCCGAATTTCCGTAGGTCTATCGGTTTTGGTACGGCATTAACTTGCGAAACCGCCGGAGATCAATTGAACGGGGCATGGCCAGATGCGGGAGTGAAGTTGGTCTCCCAACCGACAGGATACTCTTCCTTCTGAAAAAGCATTTCCCTGCGACAGAACCTGTCAGTTGCCCCCACACGAAAGCCGCCATTCCCACAACCACACGACAACGCCATTCTCACCTCAATTAATTTTTGTGTCACTCTGGGGCATTATGCGTAGTTACGGATTTCACAATATCTAAATTCCAACTAAATTAGACACGCCTTGCGTTGTTGATAGGCCTATGAAAATTGGCATTTTCAAATTGGGTGCTTTTTACCTATGGGAGTCCAGAGAAATTTCTTGGCTTGGAGAGAGCATTTCGCACCTCAGGCACCTCCTGCCTGAGTAGGAGCTAATTCACAATTAATTGCGACCAAAGGGGTATGTAGCAAATCGCTCTTTTCCTGGATAGCTACAGGGGTATTTGGATAATTGGTCATAAGGTTCTTATAGCGCTACCGATCTGCTAGTAGATGGGGTCAAAAGTCGTGTGTTTTCACTAATCCAATACTTTACATGACCAATAATGACTTTTGCCTAAAAACTATGGAGGCGGCTCACCGTGGTGAATTATCGTAAAGATTTAACCTTAGAAAGGAACTCTCCTACAAATACAGTTCGCCTATCGGGCCACATCTTCTAACTCCATCTGTGGGGGCCCTCGGCCTAATGGCTTGAAAGGAAGTGCTGCCACGGTTGTGACCACTCTCACTCAGGCAAGCTCCCACCAGGCGAGCAGAGGCAGGATCAGAAAATTCTAAACCGAGGGACGGTGTGATACAATGGGAGAGACTTGCCACGTAGGTTCAGATCTAGGACGCACACTACGGTTCAAAGGGGCTCGTTGCAGTAATGGTGAGACTTCCTAGTTCACGATGTAATTTGGAAGCCAGTTTGACGGGATTTATAGACAAGAGGCCGTCAATAGATTATACTATCAGCATGTCAACATGTGTTTTGTTCTGTGAGCCTTCTAAAACAAGGGAAAGAAAACTTACTCCATTCGGTTAATTAGGTTCTTTTACCAGAACTTTGTTTGCAGTAATTTAATATAAAGGAAAAACATGGTTGACCAGCCATGCTTATACTAAGGGTATTCAAAGTTGGGAACGGAAAATGACGGTAGAAGAGTAGAGCAGAAAAAAGGGTCTTGGCCTGCATGGACCATGAGAGTTGGATGGCCAATAGGTGGCCAGAATGGGAAATTTTGGGAGTTGAAACTTTGAGTAAGCTGGGAGTGTTGAGACGAAGGTAAAAGGTAGAATTAGGGGCAAAAAGGAAATATTGGTAAATCATAGAAGGGCTAAACTTTTTCCGGTGGCAAAGGAAGCTGTGAACACTACAACTTCCTCCTCCCACATGTCACAATGCCCTGACAAACATACAAGAACCAGATCCAAAAAGATACCAATGCATTTCTGGAAGTGACTTTGCTTCAAAGCCTGGTGTTTGATGATGATGATGACCAAGATCAAGAGAAGCGAAATATAGGCGATATCAGTCTCTTCCAAGCTTCAGTCACTAGTATTCTTCTGTGGTATTGACATGGTGAGTTTTGAGATTGGTCTTGAATGGGGTTGCGGTTGCACAGTATCGCTATGATAAAAGATCATGACGACATAGTTCCATTCCAGCCAGCTCAACTTACTGTCTACGGAGCTCTCCACCATGAGTGCCTACAAATATTCCTGTTCACAAATTTTTTGTCAACCTAACTTTATTAAGCCAATAGTGCTCACGCTTATGCACCTTTCAACCTCCAAGTTTTCAACAAAAATTTCCGTTGATCAACTCTGAATACCCTTACTAAGTAAGACAAAGAAAGTTGAAAGTAGACCGACCTCCATAGGCGCTAGCAGGAACGCTTGTCCGCTCGCCTGTCTTTCTGCACTTTACCAGCGCGGTTTTGGGGACGAATAGCTTTCTTCACATGTGAAGTGTAACAGTGAGCAAGGATTTATCCCATGGACCGATGAGACATGCAGATTCACCGCCTTCCTAACATGGTAGGCAGAGGCGGAACCCTTGGCGCTTGAGGTTGATAGAACAACTCACGTGATATCAGAATTTAGTTCTTCTGAAATGCGCATAGAGTACAGTCTCACAAAGGGTTGCGAGAGTCGTAGTGTGGGAACGGGTACTCGAGTACATGCTTGAACTTAAGTCAAGGCTTAGCCTAACAGAGAAACTTCAATACCAAGAGCAAACAAGAAAACTATCAAAGAAATTTAAAAGCGAGGTTGACAATGGGAGATTTCATGCCGGGTGGCCAAGAGCGCCGCCACTCTCGCAACTCGAGAATCTCCGCGACCCTTTGGGAGACTGTAGAAGATACAGAAGAAAGTAATTATATAAGACTAGGAGACCGTATGAAAATCCAGAAAACACCGATTCCGCTTGCAAAGTGGTATCTCACATAGTGAGCACCAAATTCCCGTATCGCTAACCTTCATTTGTTGTAGTACTGAGACCCGATTCCGTGCCGGAGGAGGATTTTTCGGATTTCCATGGGTTTTCTTATAGCGGCAGTACCAACACTGCTGTTTTTTGTTGGCTTGGAAGATCTGCTGATGGTTACCAGTAGTGCGAAAAGAAAATGGAGGCAATGGGGTTTTGGAGGTAACATAAGATCTTGGGTCGGGCTTTAGTGGTGAGTTGAGTGGATGTAGTTGAGAAGTAGCCGTAGTAACAAGCTCCAAAGCAAGTTCACACCGGAAGACCTTGTAAACCTTCTTTGGGTTAGTAAGACGAGTAATTATGTACATATTGGTAATTGTAGTATCAAGTATCCAGAACCATAAGGGTAGCCAATTGCATCTGCTACTCTGATGGCAGGGGTAGTTGCTTCGCAGCTGGTCGGCAATGTCTACTCCACCCATGTACTTGTTATAGTCGTTAACAAGAGTGGGAATTGGGAGGAGCTTCTCGTTTTCGTGGTGTTCGAAGGGCTTCCGAGCAGCACTTGCATTACTACTTGTTTTTTTGGGCTTCTTCCGCTTGCTGTAGGAGAGCTGATGAAGGTTGTGAATTGTAGTTAAAAACAATACAGTATTGTTGTCCTGCCATAGGGCAGCGCAGACTCCATTTACCACTATACCTGAGAGGTGATTCCACTCCAGTAGCCGGGATGTTACCTCCTTGCCAATCGCAAAGGCAGGAGGAAAGTCATGCCGCTTGGCTCGTGTAGTTCCTGCAGCTCCGATTCCATGATCTCGTAGGTGTTGGAATAAAGGAATGGTCGTAAAATAATTATCCATATAGATATTAAACTGGTGGGAATGGAAGGGAAGGGAAAACACAAGACGGCATACTGCCTGGGTAGTTGGAGAAAAACCACGGGACAGTCTTTTCTTTTCTTCCTTGGAGAGGACTCTACCACTTGAGTTGAATAAAGCAAGCGCTCGGTCTTCTGTAAGCTGAGTGAACGAGTCTGTTTTGTGGGTAAACTCGCTAACCTCATTGCCAGTATGGCCCGAATAAAACAAAAAAAGGTATGTATACCCTTGATCACATAAGGCATAGATCTTATACCCTTGATCTATTGGCTTTCCATGTAATTTGATAGTATGAGCTGACCGGCCTTTACAAAGTACCATCATCTCATCGAAAGAGAGATTGGAGGATGGGAGGACGAAAGACTGGTAGCACTATCGAAGATGGGAGGCTAATGGTTCCATCTTCTTCAAGTTCCACCAATTCGCCTGATTGTAGGTTTTATTGGGAGGCGATATATGAAAGTAGCGTTTAATTTGGAGATACCGATTACATGACAGAAAGTGCATTATAGGGTCCTGTCTCTCCCGCTTCCAGTGGTCTTCCAATGCTGGCTCCGGATGAACACCCATCCATATCTGAAGTCCCATAAAGATTTTCATTTCCGGTATACTAACCGGACACCATGGCCGAAGACATGACCCTATTCATATTGGTACTTATTCATTTTTAAAGTAATCGGAACATGAGTTACCTGACTGAAGAGATGGACTACTACTACTACTTCCAGACAATTAGGTACCTGTGAAGGCATTGGTTATACCATAACTGGATCACTCATATTTTCTCATCCGGGTTAGGCAAGGCTTCATTACCAAGCTGGCTCGTGACTTGAGATTCATAGATGAGGGGATCAGTCAGGAGTCTAGTAGGCTGGCTATCTGGGAGGCAAATTAACTTGCTGATCGGAGTTGAATCCTGATTTTGTCCCCCAGGTGGTTCTGCTATGAGTGTACGCAAATCGTCTGCTAACGCTTTCACAAGCATCGTTAGTACGTCTTATATATTTGGTATACGGGAGCTGTACCTGCTTGCTTGCTCAAGAGAGACCGATGAGGAGTATTGTCTTGAGCAATATACTCCGAGCTCTGTGCCCAGGCAGAGGGCATACCATCACTCATCTCTGCCAAAGATAATGAACGCCTATTCTCGCCCACTCTTTTAAGCTCTGCATACCGATTGGTATTAACCACCATTTGGGCTAATAGGTCATTGCTGAAAAAGAGATTGAAGAGCTCTAAAGGCTTTGGGTTACCTGCAATTGATGCAGGAAGAATAGGTGTTGTTGAATGCTCAGGAAACGGACTTTCGTAGTCCTCAAATTCTGGCGGATCAGGAAGACTTTCTAGGATTTTTAAATCCTCTGCACTTCTCTTTTTTGATTTCTCTTCTCTCTTTTTCGCATCATTTCTCTTTTCTTCTCCCGCTCTCCCCACCGCTTTAGTCTTTTTGGCCTGCCCAAGTAGACCCAAGAGAAGATAAGCTACATCAGCAAAAAAAGCGTTTGCTTCAGACGGATAGGCATTGCGTCCAGAGGCAGGAAATCCGCCTGGAGCATCCTGTCCGCCCAGCGCACCCTCAGAGGGCCCCAGCAGAATGGTTGCATCCTAGTCAGTTGGGTGCAATACAACTCGCATCCTGTCCGCCCAGTGCACCCGGATGGGCCATTTCACACCCTAATCTCCCAAAGAACACCAAGGTAAGCGACCAGTAGGGGTTTGCATTGGGGATCTCTCCCTGCCCCTGATCGCCTCTACTTACAACTGACTACTTCATCACTAGACAAAGGCTGTTCAGACGAAAAAGGAGCTTAACATAGGATGACTGACCATCTATTGTCCCGGTAATGACCCAAAACATACTCCTTATTTAATCACCACTAACAAGGCCCGGGCTCGCATAAGGCGTCTAAGTTCTTTCACACCTCGCATCAGGCTTCGTGATTGAATCAGTGGAACTATGGAATAATATCAACCTTGGGAGAGGGGCATGCTCTTTCGTCCAGCATCAGCAAAAATAATACCTTGCGTCCTGTGCGCCCCGTGCGTCTGACGCCCGGGACGTCGGAATGCTAATCGCGAATCAGGACGTAACGTCGGATCGACGTCGCGTCCTGACTTTGCGTCACCTA
>Ga0307513_10007333_pt1 | contig 14319 bp, 10 predicted proteins | sample 15_EM_MG_FD_202174 | JGI IMG/M metagenome (GOLD analysis project Ga0307513, IMG submission 202174) | Populus trichocarpa ectomycorrhiza microbial communities from riparian zone in the Pacific Northwest, United States - 15_EM | ecosystem: Host-associated > Plants > Roots > Unclassified | place... | reverse complement strand
AAAAAAAAATAATAAAAGAAAAATTACATACGGAAACAGTAGCATTAAAACACGTCGTTTTGGCATCCTGATGACCGAAAGTTCTGGTACCAGTATGTCAAAATCTAAGAAACAATATTCTTCGGATATTTATTTCCAGATATATGATTAGACAACATGTTTTAATAAGGGATTTTTTTTTACCGGCTTCTTTTCCATTTCTTCCAATATTCGCGGTTTAAAGTATTTTTTTCTTTTATGTTTTAATTGTTAGCATACCGTATGCAATCTCTATTTTGAGCTTTACACAAGATATATATATATATATACAAGAAAAGTTTCCTTCCAAGGCTATATAATCTGTGAGGTTAAAACCACTTACAGCCTGAGTAAGCACCACACCAAGGGCTGAGAGGTAAAATTTCTTTGACATACGAGTGCTGGGGTCCAAAGCTGTTGTGGAGAGAGAGAGGTCCAAAGAGTACTAACAATTAAATTCGGAAGTGTTTGTGATCATCCGACGAGGCGTATATGAACTGCTATCAGTAAATTCACTTAACGATATGAAATAATAAGGAAGGTGAATAAACACAACTGGAAATACGAGCTCCGAGTTAAAATCTTATATAGCAATGATTACATTCTCTAATAGTAGAAATGACTGCAAAGAAACCTAAGAAAATGCAACGCCTCTAGCATTGAAAAGTATCTCTAGCGCACGTGCGCAAACTTGCATCATTACGTCAAGTAGAAGCTAAGCAAGTCTGACCACGAACATTATCAAGGGATTATTACAATATATTAATGCGCAGAGCATCTATGTGAGTGTTACAATCGTTCTCAATTACAAAGGTGCATTCTGCTCCCACAGAATCGTAGTTTTTATTATTGACTCATAAAGCCTCCTCCAGACATGTTTGCTGGCCCTTGTGAAGAAACTTGTCCTTGAGAAACTAATTGTGAACGACCTGGACCTTGAACATAAGTTTGACCCATTCCTGTTCCAACCATTTGCTGCTGCTGCTGCATTTGCTGAAGCTGCTGCTGCTGCAATTGCTGCTGCTGCTGCTGCTGCTGCATTTGCTGCTGCTGCTGCTGCTGCTGCTGCATTTGCTGCTGCTGCTGCATTTGCTGCTGCTGCTGCATTTGCTGCTGCTGCTGCAATTGCTGCTGCTGCTGCATTTGTGGAAGCTGCTGCTGCATTTGTGGAAGCTGCTGCTGTTGAAGCTGTGAGAGCTGCTGCTGCTGCTGCAATTGAGGTAGCTGCTGTGGCTGCTGCTGTTGAAGCTGTGAGAGCTGCTGTGGCTGCTGCTGTTGAAGCTGTGAGAGCTGCTGCTGCTGCTGCTGTAGCTGTGAGAGCTGTTGCTGCTGCTGTAGTTGTGGGAGCTGCTGCTGATGTTGAAGCTGCTGTAGTTGTGGATGTTGTTGTTGTTGCATCTGTTGGTGATGCTGCTGTTGCATTTGTTGCTGCTGACTGGATATTTGTGGCTTAAACACAACCATATCCTGGTTCCACACAGTTTACATCAATTTATAGTGCATATGATAAGTGGTTCATTTACGTCTTATTTTGATGGCTTAATCAAGTATTCACAACAATTAAAAAGGAAAAAGCACATCGATGTGCAAGCCCTCAAAACAAAAGGAAACTTGGTTATGCTACTAATTTTCATAACTGATAGGTCTCAAACATCTTACCCCAGGAAAAAGCATCCCTATCAAGCGGCAGGCTTTGTCAGAAACAGAGAGTAGCAATGTCTGAGATGGTAACTGGATTACTGCACACTAGGAAAATGAATAACAACAAATTCAACATCAAAAAAGCCTATCAAATAGACATATTTTCCACGAGTAAAAGAGCATAGTCCTGAGCTAATTATATCTAAAGTAAAATAGTAATAAGAGAATTTGTACGGCTAGGACTTGAGCAATAACTGCCTGAGGGCCTTTTTCATTTCTCATTCTTTCTTTTCTTTTTTCTTTTAAGAATTAGAGTCATCATCCTCTTAGATTCATTTACATGAAAGTTTTAGAAGAGTTTACAGAACTTCATTGAAAGAGCTTCATAAGGGTTTCGATTATTTCAGACTTCAGACTAAGAAAAAAAGTTTAAATTATTTGAACATTAATAAACTGCAAAAACCCATGCCTATCAAACAACCACACTGGCAGGATTAAAGAACTTTCGACCATGTGTGACGAGGGAAAAGGTCCATACACCCCTGCGATTCAATTTGTTCCACAGTAGCAACTTTCACCAATGGACATTTACTCATGATTGACCCTCAAAGTAGTGAGTGTTAAATCTCACTCAGTGAAGAGATCAGGTTGAGAAAACTTCAATTATGTGAACTTCCTAGGCTTGACTTGATAGCCTCTGCGCAAACACTATCATACCCCTGATATGACTTAACAAAATCAGAGTGCCTAAGCAGACAACTTTAAAAGAACAAAATGAAAGGGGAGAAACGGGCAAGGGTAGAGGAATGAGGGAAGGTTGTTATCAACATCACATGAAGTATGGCATTGATGTGCTACTTGTTTCACATTAACTAATTTGGCAACTCTGCTTAACAAGGCAACTTCTGATTCTGCAATTCTACTCTCTTAAGTTTCTTCTTAGAAATAAAATAATATACAGAGAGTGTCTCCACTATATTTTTATCTTCAGATCCAATTCACTTTAAATCAAGCAAGTTTCAACCAGGAAAGTAATATGTAGTGAATTACAAGCATCAAGATCCATACAAAAACATCATATCACTGAAGTTAACACAGGATGCAGTAGAGATAACTGATGACTGGAATGAGAATTGACCGTGACGTTCAAGAAAATATTAAATTGGAAAGCCTTAGGCTACTTTTTTTGTAAGCATCCAGAAAACTTACAAGCTTCTTCTCTTGGAGTTGTCCAAGAAATCCATGCTGATTCATAGCCCGAAATACTAGAAAATCAGCCTTTCCAACATATTGCCTTTATCAAATAAAGCAACAACAAAAAACACATAAATATAACAAATTCAGGAAGATATGCGAGTGAACAAATAAATGCAAAACAGACATGCTGAAAATCTCAAATAAGCAGCAATTACTTGTTATTCATGTGATCCTGAGATATAAGCCGAACTATTTGCATTGTTGGCGGCCAGTTTGCTGCAAGCCTGAGAATCACACGAAAAACTGAACCAGTTGAATTCATCTTGACAAATATGTATGCTAACAAGGGAAACTAAAAATATTAAACAAAGAGAGAAAAAGATGAGAAGAGCACACACAAAAAGTCCAGCTCAAAAGTTCTGAAGTTGGAGTCGTCTTAAACAATTAAATGAAATCTCAAATATTTTGTCTGCTATAAGGGGTATTTGCAAATAAATAAAATGGTCATTTTTCATACAGTTTATCCAACTATAAATGTTACTTGGAATAGAGTTTTGATTTTCATATCAAAGCCTAATTCCCAGCCCTTGAGCAATCCATACCCTGATCATGATCAATGAGGCTGAGATTTAGGTAATTCTCAAAACTAAACCTGTCCCATTGCTGTTAGTGTTTTTTAACCATGGTTGGATGATAAGATGGACAAAATACAAAGCTCTCTGAGGTAACAAAATAGAATAATGTCCTTTGAGAAACAAAATGATTAAATCCAGCCCTTTGCAAAACATTTGCCAGATGCAGAATAATCCCATTCCAATGATTGTGGGGGTTGATGTAATCATGAAACCTAAATCAACCAGCCTGCCCTTCATTTTTAAATTCAGCCCTAGGCAAAACAGTGCCTGACACTTGAGGGCATGGGTGCTGAAAACCCTAAAGTATTAGATACCTTCCAGTATGCTAGGACATACAGCTACTAGGAATGGGTGTGAAGGACCATCTACCTCAAAGTAAAGCTCGCTGTTCCAAACTAATCATCTGATGACCATATTATGATTTTCTCAAATGTAAACCTGTATTGAAGTATAGTCTCACCATGTTTTTGTAATTCTTTTGAGTCAGTTAATACAATTTCTCTTATCTAAGAAATGTCTTGTTGTCCCAATAATCTCCTGTCAAACAGTTAATCCTTGACTTGTATAGAGCCAACAAATATAAAATAAACACGTCTTTTGGGACAACCAAAGATAATCTAAAAATTTGTTCCCAGAAAATGTAAATTTATGATGTAAAAGACTTTAGGAAACAGATAGTGTAGATTGGTTTTCAGCACAAACTATGTTACTACGCCTGAACTTACGTCTCAGAGGCCGAAGCACTCCTATAACCCTGTATCAAAATACAAGGTATAAGTTCCATGTGTAAAACTAAAACATGTCAAATGTACTAAGATTAATTACTATCAAAAGAAGACTGAAACAGCAGTTTGCATTGAGTGGAGATTTATGAGCCATTTCAAACATACTTCTAGTCTAGTGATAAAGACAGGCTGCCCTTGCCGTTGCCCAGACAAGTTTCCCTGTGTGCAGTTCAAATGTTCAAAATAAGTTAGTGAGTTCATAAAGACACATGTTCAACAGTTCCAAAAATATACATTGATATTGAAGAAAGCTTTTCAAGGGAGTTATACAATAATTAATGATAACAATAATAAATAAATAAATAAAAAGGAACTAAGCAAAATCAATCGATTACTTTAATCATCCAAAGGAGATTTTTGTTATTTAATTTTTACTATTCCATACATAAATGAATGTTCCCGCTTCATTTTGGATTATTTGACCTTTGTCTCATTACTACTTAGCAAACTATTATGAAGTCTAACAAGATGAGACTCGGGTAGTTATGATTCATTAGAAACTATCAATAGATTTTAATTTGAGGAGGTGTTCTGCAAGAAAGAACGTGCAAGTCTTCTCAACTGATGACAGAGGTTATATATCCCCATCGATGGCATCGACACTATTTTTCAACTGGCTTTGGGGTATTAAGGTTAGGGTGATTTGACTTTTCAAAATCAATGAGTCAGCGAAAAGGGAAATGAAGAGTTTTAAGAGTTCTCCATATCCTAAAAGGATGACATAGTTTCATTTTTATTTCACACAGAACAAACAGGAGTAAGGTCTCCAAAGATTTTTCACTCGTACCAGGAAAAAAAAAGGAAAAAAGAAAAGATATAAAGGATGACATAAGTTGTCATCAGATTAGTGAGTTCTGAGCATAGGTTCCATCCCGGCCCCACCCATGACCACCTGATTCAAGGATCATGACATATTTTCCCATCTTTTCATCATTTGGTGAAAATTGGTGAAAAATTGCTAGATGCCATTGCACATATTATGAACCAGGCATGCCAAAAGTCCATATGTTTAGTACAAACAACTTTTCGACAAAAGGAAATAAAAATCTGTTCTTTACTTGAAAATGAAAGTGAAAATTTCCATTACTGGCTAGCAAATCGACTATAATCTTGAACAATGCACACACACTTAGTTAACCCAAAAAAGCAATCAGACTTACCTCCCAAACTTTGACATATTTCGATTGAGCTGGTTGCAAGCCCCCTGCTGTCTGTTGTGACAATGGCAAATTAGCTGCTGAGTTATTGTTTGCACCAAGAGGCTGCATCCCAGATTGTACTTGTTGAGACATTCCTGGAGTAGGAATCATTGTGTTCGAACCAGAAGAGACACCTGAAGCACCCAGACCACTCATTGTGTTGGGGTTTGCACCCATTCCACTTTGTACCATTTGTGCTCCTGAACCGCTCATTGTGTTTGGGTTTGTACCCAGACCACTCATTGCTGATTGGCTGATGCTAACACCTGCGTGAAGATTACCCATTGGTTGTGAAATCCCCCCAAGGTTTGAGTTTCCAGGCATGTTAGAAGTTGCGGAAGTGAATGAGCCCAGACCAGAGTTTGGTGTGATTTGTGTTGTCCCAGTAAGATTCCCTGACCCTGTTATTGAAGAAACACCTGGTTGCCCAGATGAAAATACAGTTTGAGCAGCAGGCACGGAAGACGTCATTCCACTTGAAATCATACTTGACATATGCATAGCCACAGAAGTTTGATTTATTGATGGGAGACCAATAGAAGTTCCTCCACTTAGGGCTGCAGAGTTCATCACTTGCCTTGCTTGAGAAAGATTGTTCAGAATGTTCACGTTAGCTGCAGCAGGAGGCGCAGAACGTGCAGACTGTGTCGTCACACTGACATTAGGTTTCAAGTCCTGCGCATTTTCACCGTTTGTTGCCATATCTTGAGTAGTCGTGGATGGTGATGAAGTCTGCATGCTTGGAACTCCTTGAGATGAAGGGCGTGGAACAGAAGTAATATGGGGAAAAGCAGATCCATTTGCCATAGAAGTTATAGTACTTGGTTCCTGAGAATATAAAATCACAAAAGCTCTTAACTATGTCCATAATGCACAGAAGCAGTGCTATCATAGAAACAACTTTATTTCCTATTAATATGAGAACAAGAACAGAACTAAGGGATTCACTAGACTTACGACTTTCACAGTTGCAGTTGGAAGATTTCCAACTGAAATTGGCGGCCGATTTGTGATAGATCCATTCACTGAAGTTTTGAAAGAAAGTAAGTCTTCCACCAGGCAGAACATCAAAAAGATGAATTTAATATTGGAAGTAAAATAAGCCTAAAACTAGAGGTCAATACCTAAATGCCTCATGGAAACCTGACCAATTTTTTTTTTGGTTTATCTTTAATTTCAAGTGCAATAAAAGTCAACACATTAGCACTAAGATATCATCTTCCACAACAAACTTTAAAGGAAACAACAGATACAGATGCTTGAATCTTGCTGAACTCCTTAGACCTGTGAGAGGAGGTGTACTTGAAGCCTCACATCACATCAATGTATCTGTAGATTTTTGCAGATGAAAATTATGATGGATAACAAGCTAAGAGCTTCTACAACTGCGTATGACAGTAACATGCTGCCTCCATGAGAACCAATTTTACAGAGGGTTAAAATACACTCTGTAGAAAATGTTGATTGATCCGGTTATTATGTCTCTCTCTCGTGCAAAAATCATGTTAGGTAATTTTCTTCAGAAGAGAGAGCCAGCGAGCAAAAGAACTTAACAAGCCATGCCAAAATATCCAATCACACTCAACAATAATGTAGATTAGATAGCTTAAACAACCTGAAGGAATTGAAGCTGGAAGTGGCCCAGTTACTGAAGTAACTGAAGCAATATCCACTTTAACAGGTGTTTGATTAGAAGGCAAACTTGTAGCTCCAGGACGACTTAATGCAGCACGAGCCTCCATAAAGTTCTCTGAGATCAGCACAAGAAAATGAGGATTTTTTATGTTGTCGACAGGTGGATCTGCTGCTCGGCTGTTGCGCTTCCCCTACATTGTAAAGTGGTGCATTAAGTAGCCTACCCCAGACATATATTCGTGATTTCCACCAATTTCAGAAGAGCAAAATATGCTGCGAACTGTTATTTCAAACACTCTCACCCACCCACCCACACCCCCAAATGATTTTTGTTTTTTCCCTCTATGCAAGAAGCACAGTGCCATATACAAATGCTTTTGCAAGCATCAACACAAGAAAAGAAAAGGAAACCAACTAAAAGTCTCATCCTTACTGCATTGTAGATTAATCTAAGTTTTGGAAGCTGTTTTGGACAGATGACTGAAAGAGAAACCGAGCACTGCAATGAAACTAGGAGTCAGTTTTCACATGGCCAGTAATGCTCATAAACAAGAGAACAATAGTAGATTAGGTAAGAAAACAACATCAATGTACCTGAGGAAATGATTTAGCAACTGTCTCTGCATCAGATAGACGACTTTCATTCTGTGCATCGATGTTTTCAGTCTGCTCCAAATTTTGTATTTGTGGACGATAGACTGGAGTGGGCAATGGGTGAGGGTTACTTGCAGCAATAAGAATACAATTTCTTTGCCCATCTGTATTTGGTTGAGTTTGGTTTCCATTTGGAGTAATAGGGAACATCTGAATAACACAAAAAGGCACAAGCCCAAGGAACAATTTCAAGAAACGTTTTTCCTTGGTGAGACTAACAAAATAAACAAGTCTCGAATCTAAACTTGTCACTGACTCCTTGCAAACCAACCTATGTAATGTTGCAGTTGAGGATTAACAGCAATAAGAAACAGAACTCTTGCAAGTTGCAATAACTATACAATATGTATCCAAGTATGTCATCAAATGCAACAGGCAGGAAACAAGCAAGGGTAACAATAGATGGTCAAGCACATCCTACTTTGCTTAAGAATCTGGCAAATGGTCATTTAGGCAATATAATATTCTTCACCAAGCAACAAGACATGCATATAGTTACTTGGTAGCTAAGTTTAAGAGTCATTGATGGGCACGGTTACCAACCTCCTTGCATGTTACAAGGGGCTCAAGACCTGCGTTTAAGCCCAGACAGGAACAGGACTTGGGTCAGGTCTGCCCCATTTCATAGACTAGCCATTGGCCCAACGCAATAAAAAATCATGCAAAGCCACAAATTTGGGTTTATAACCAGTACTCTAAAGCAATAGGGACAAAGTATGACTGTCGCACTACTTTAAACATTTTAATCAAGGAAGGGTACTTATGAGATGATCTAGAGCAGAGCCTAGTGGTCCTCTTAGATCTTTTATAAAAACATTCCATTGAAGAGAGTATAAATCATATTCACTGCCATTGAAGCTGGTTGTATATACACTAATCACCCTTTTGTTTCCTCTTTTTACAATAGCCACCGTTATTTCATGCTATCTTATTGCAAGGCAATCTTTTGATTTTAAATTTCATGGCCAGTGTCTGTAGGTGTGGGATGTTAGTTCGAAGGAAAAAAAAACGGTGGGATTTCTTCAAGCAAAAGAGCACCATACTAAAGGAGATTATAGTTCAACTTGAAGATGCAACAACCAAAAGAAGTCGAAAAGGAAAACTGGTTGAGATCATGAAAACCATAAAAGTAAATCTTTAAAAAAAAAAAAAAAAACATGGCAGCATAAGAATGAATAGTACAAGTAAAATAAGACAACATCCTCAAAATACAAAATGAAAATCAAGAAAAGAGCATTCCGATTCCATCAACAGTTACAAAGAGACTATTCTAAGAGTTCCTGTAGCTGTACCCCACAATATAAAAAAGCAGCGACTTGACAAATAATGAAAAAATGAAAATCAATAATGATATTCTATTAGAAGGAAAAGAAAGAATAATTCAAGAGGGACAGAAGGATATCCCCCTCAAAAGGAAATAATAATCAAAACAAGCATTCCAATTTCAATCCCATTAGATGTCATCTAAAGAAACTGCTCTAGGAGCCACTTCATCCATGTTCCATAATACATTGCAGCAGTTAATTAACAGATGATATTTTCTTTTTCGAGAAAGAACCTGAAAAAATTCTAGATATAGCAAACCCATGTAAGCCATTCTCAGCAAACCTAATCCATGTATATGCCTGTTGGATTGTTGGTCATGCATGACACTTCGCATCCATGTCAATCTCCCCACACCATGGCTTACATGTTTATTCATCGTTAGGTAAAATAGGAAATAACTCAAGTTTCTAATGAAAGGGACCTTAAGCTTCTTCCACACTTTCCCTCTTAGAGGAAAGGAAAAGAAAAGCAAAGCGGAATTGTTATAATAATAAGCTACTGTTCAGGGAAGACCATGAAATACTACTAACCATTAACTAGAAACTGAAAATGTTAAACTCAATAACCTAAAAAAATAGAATACAAGAACGGCGTACCATTAGAGCTTCAGAAAGCCCTTCTGCAATTGCAGCATCATTGAAACCGCCACCAGCAAAAGGAATGGCTGATAGCCAGTGTAAGAAGATGTCAACATCTCTTGTCCAGCCACTACGTTGTACCAGGCAAGCTTCACAAGAAGGATAGAAATGAAACGGATACTCTGTTAGTTTGCCAATTATAGTAGAATAGCAGAAGAAAATCATGTTTCAGAATTAATGCAGCCATAGTACAGACAAAAGACATTCCCTGTCATGCATATAGCAATATTAATACAATTCAAACTTTGAATATTTTGCAATAGATAACAGTAATACAAGAATCTCACTGGCTAGCTAAATTTCCCAAATTAAACACATCTCTGACAGTTTTTATGACTTTTTAGATATGGCGTGAATTAAAATATACATGTGTGTGTGTGTTAAATTAAGGCAACAAGTAAAATTAAGTGCAGAGTGAAAACTTGAAGGAAGTTTGGTATACAAACAACAGGTACATGCATATGAATCTCTTCAGAAAGTTGACTTTCAAGTTTCAACTGTAACTCCAACTCACAGAATGAAATCAGTTCGCAGATTTCTAATTACTTCAAATTCAAATCAACAAACCCTCATGTGACCTTTAGCTAGCCAAAAAATCCTCATCAAAGATCGGAAGAAGATGCCAACAACAAAAAAAACATAAAAATCACGTCTTGTCCCTCAAAAAAGTAGTCCAACATTAACATGTAATAACACATAAATCATGAAAAAATGCCACAAAATATGAATTAATCAAGCAAAACACATACCAGAATATGATCCATGAGAATTAAACGTGACAAGAGAGAGCTCAGCACTAGAAGTAGGGGGCTTCTATATTTGAACAAAAGAAATCACAGAATAAGTGTCAATAAAATATGAAATTTACAGAAAAAAGAAAAAATAATCAAACAAGTACCAACAAGAAACACAAGTTCAAAGAAAGCATTCCCATTGCTCATGCCTTCAAACGAAAAGTAACCTTCTAAAATGCATTCAAGACAAAGTAAGCGGAGCAAGATAACTAGATCTAAAACCAGGAAAACACCTTTTCTATCTTTCGGAATTGAATCAGTAAAAAACCTCGTAATATTCTTTCAATAATCTAACTATAATCCAGTTTTTACAGTCAATTAATTATATGGCTAGCATTTATCACTATCCAAATTAATGCAGTTAAAATTTGACAATATAAGATTTTTACTTACCTGCCCTGACGTTTCATTACCACAATAACACCTGCACAGATTGATGAATCCATTGATTAAAAAAACCAAAAAGAAAACCCTAGTTCACAATTTCAGACTATTGTTTTCAATCAAAGTGCCTACATACCTGATAATCTTTTCAAGATAATCAGAAACGATGATCGACCAGAAAGGGCCCATGGCGGCCGTGCCTTCAACGGCCACGATCAGCTGTTTGTCCGCCATACTGACGGTTGCGTATGAGAGAATCGGAGGTCAGGTCGTTTCCGTTACTCAACTGACTGGAGACTAGGTTGAGTCATTAATGAATTGAAACGAGAAAATAATAATTAAAGACCTGGATTATTCATTAATAATTTGATTCATTGCTTTTTTTTTTCTTTTTAATTTTTGGTTTCCCACCAATGATTTAAATAAAATTAGTATTTTGTTAGTTTGTTTTTGTATTTTAAAAATATTTTAAAAAAATGAATTTTTTTATTTTTTATTTTAAATGAAATTTTTTATTTTTAAATTGTTTTGATATATTAATATTAAAAATAATTTTTAAAAAATAAAAAATAAATATTATTTTTATATATTTTTAAATAAAAAAATACTTAAAAAAACTGATATTATACTCCCAAGTATGATCGTGACTGCTGAAGTGCCTGTGGTGATCTATTCTACTTTTCGTGTGTTGGAGTGACGATTGTATGCTAAAACAGAATACGACGTGGTTTTGGTTCTTGTTTTGTACAAGAAGCAGGGGTGATTACTATTTAAAAAAACATTATCCGAATTTTCAGAGTTTTTAAAGATTTTCAAAAAATAAAAAATTCGAGTAATATTGAGAAAATAATTTTAAAGAAATTTGTATGGAGGAAAAAAATCTCGGAATTCCCAAATTTTTTTTGAAATTCTTACATATTAAAAATAGTTTTTGATTCATGTATGTATTAATTAATTATTAATTATTAACCAAAATTAGAGAAGGAGAAGTTATTGTGCCCTGGACTCGTGATACTGTTCCTTATTGGAGATGATTATTTTTTGTTTAGTTTAGTTTTTATCTATAAAAATAATTAAATTAAATTAAAAAAAAAACAACCGAAACAAGTTCAAATCAACTAATTTCGATTTGATTTGGTTATTTTAGAATAAAAACTGAAACCCAACCGACTGGTTTCGGTTTGGTTATTTTATATTAAAAACCAAAAACTATATTGTTTATTGAGGGTTTTTTTATAATTTCCAATGGGTTTGGTTTCAGTTTGGTTTTGTTTTTTTATTTGGCTTGGTTTTTTTTTCGACTCGATTTTTTAATTTTAGGTTTATGGAACTAAACCGATTGATTTTTTAAATATTCTAATCAGTTTTTTTTCAACAATTCAATTTTTTCAGTTATTTTTTTTCTAGTTTTTTCGGTTTAATCAATTTTTTTATTTTTTTCTCACCCCTAATTAGAATAGTATTACAATGACTTTGCCTCTCAAAATAACAAGGGTAGATTAGTCTTTTTAATTTTTTAAAAACAGTTAAGTTACTTAAATTCTCTGGAACAAAAAATGTGGGGCTTTATGTTTTTCAAATTTGTTTGGTTAAAATTAAAGTGATTAGTTGTCTCTTGGTGCTGAGTTAACAAATTATCATATAGGTTTTTTTTTTCTATCATGATTTTTTTTTTAATTTTAACATAATTTAAATGTATTTTTATATTTTAATAATTGTCACACGCGTGCTAAAAGGTGGGTGGCCCCCGTGCCTTTTGAACGACACGTGAAAGGTTGTTTGATTACCAAACGCTATCTTCCGCTACACCATTTAAAATGTCTCGGCACCTTTTACATGATAGAGTGACGCGTGAGCCGAACACACTTTTGGTATAGTGTTAATGGTCATTTCTTTTTTTTATCTTCTTTGTTCTATCCTCCTTGGATAGTGCACCAGCCTTCAAAATTTTAAACCAACCATTTCTATTTTCTTTCCTCGACATTTAGTTATCGGCCTTTTAATTACTGTTTTTTATTTTAAATTTTTTTAAAAAAATCAATTTCACCCATTTTATTTTTTAATCTTACAAATTTTATATTCATTCTATTGATTATTGTTTATTTTGTTTGGGATCAATTATTAAATTGTTTTTTTTTTACAATTTCATCATTCTTTGAATTTTTTTCTTATCAAATTTAATCCTTGTTTTTTTAAATGCTATTTTTTGTACTCGTACAAGTTTTTTAAATTGATATTTTTAAAACAGTTAGGGATAAAGTTTTTTAGTTGAACTCGAGTCAAAGATTTCACAAGTTGCAAGTTTTAGAGATTCAACCAGGTTTGCATGGATTGTCGAGGTTTTTTTTTTTCAATTGTTAAATCTATTTTTTTTTATGGATTCATCATTCAACATTTATTCAATTGGAAATTCGGTTCCTATTTTTAGTTGTTTTTTTGTAGAAGTTTCTATTAGTCTTGAAAATGACCCTCATTATCTTGTCTTTTTATTTATCATTATTTGTTGTTGTTGTTTTTTTTACTGATTCTTTAAATTGATATTATTTATTTATTCCATCCTTCAATTTTTTGGAATAGTTTTTTTAAACAATTTACAAGATTATAACTATTTTTCTATTCGATCCCTTAAATTTTTTAATCTTTGAGTTTAATCCACATTTTATTTATTGCTATTTGTTATATTTTTATTAATGTTAAAATTTATTATTTTTATTCTATCCTTCGAAGATTGAGGTTTTTCTACACCAGACTTCGTGATTTTTTAATGATTTCTTTTCTACTTGTCTATTATAATTTCATCATTTGGACTGCGAGATTGATGGTTTGGTTTGGTTTGGGTTGACTTGAATTTTTTTCATGGTCACTCTTTTTAAATTTAATATTTTTTTGCATTCCATCCTTTAGCATTATGTTTTTTTTTTTTTAATTAAGACGTGTGATGTTTTCCAGATTGTATTTTATTCAGTTATCTCATTCATATGATCCGGATTGCAGAGTTTGATTTGTTGAGTTTTTTTGTTTTTTTTTTAAGAAATTGACATTCCTTTCCATTTCATCATTCGACACTGGATTTGTTTGAGATTCAACTTTGGCTTCTTTTTTCTTCTTCTTATATCGCTCTCATGACATGGCTTGCATGGTTGCCATGCCTGATCAGGTTCACCCATGTCACTTTTTACTTTTTTTTCTCCATATTAGATTAATTGAGATATTAACTTTTTTGTATTTTTTTTAACTATTATTTTGTTGCAAGATATCATGCTTTTTTAACTTTCTTTTTTTTAGAAAAAAAAGAAGAAATTGTTCCTCATGCTAGCTTTTTCTCTTGATTAGGTCTATACCCCTAGCCGCATTCCAGGATGGCGTTTGATAGGTCCTGACATCCCCGACCCGATGAGACGGTGCATGTGCCA
>Ga0307513_10007332_pt1 | contig 14319 bp, 13 predicted proteins | sample 15_EM_MG_FD_202174 | JGI IMG/M metagenome (GOLD analysis project Ga0307513, IMG submission 202174) | Populus trichocarpa ectomycorrhiza microbial communities from riparian zone in the Pacific Northwest, United States - 15_EM | ecosystem: Host-associated > Plants > Roots > Unclassified | place... | reverse complement strand
AAATCGATCAGATCATGAATGCTCTGCTCGATCATGATCTGATCGAGGGACCCCTATGATCGAGGCTGATCGAGCAGACTACAATCGAGCAAAACTCGATCATGATCTGATCGTGGCCATCACTAGAAACAGCCCGGTATGGCTCCCCCAAAGGTAGCCGGAACTTTGCGGGCTGGAGCATATGTTAACTGTGGGTTACCGGTAGTAGCTTGTTGGCGGGAATTTGTGATTGGCTTGTGGGACACCCAGGGAGAAAAAGACCGGATGCATCAACGGACATAGTGGTACAAGTATAATACAAGTAGGATTAGAATAGAGAGTTGCTTTTTTTTTTAGCAATACCGGTACTCGAGTATACTAGACCAACACCTCCCGACATGCTATGATATGCCCAATCCCTAGTACTAAATCATCACCAATACCCCTACCAGCCCGCCTTTTTTACATCCTTTACGCTAGAGATAATCGAGTGTTGGGACATACAGTAAAAATTGTTGAAAATGGTGCTGCTCGCCATACCCCCACACGATACTTCCTTTGTTCAGATAGCCTCCGGGAGCGCGCTTGTTTGTGGCTTTGGATATGCGCTGAGGATTCGGGCATATGGCTCCGGCATTGGGCGTTTGGTTTATACGTTTGGGAAAGCATTGCGAATGCAGGAATGCGCGATAATTTTGGGATCGTGCAGCTTTCGGGAAAGGCGGGAGAAAAGGCGGGAGAAAAGCAGAAGCACTGTAAGGCCAGCTTGTGAGAGCTGGGAGCCCGGAGGTAGGAAAGTGTTTGTTTTCGTTTTAGTTGGCCGGGAGTGCTCATGGGGGAAAGAGAGACTCATACATGGAGTAGTGTGGTGCCTCATGGATGGATATGATGTCTTTGTGGATATATACTCCTGTGATCGCCCTTAGTTAGTTAGAGAGTTGAGCATTGAGCATCGTGGAGTCGTAGAGCGTGAGACTATTGTTGTTTTAGTGAAGAGTTTTTCCCCGCCCCTGAATGCGATCATTTTAGGTGTGTTCCTTGGCATTTTAGTTTCGTTTCACCATTCGTCACTCGCCGTGAATCGTTTCACACCCCGAAGTCTGAAAACCCCCAAATAATCGAACCATGTTCTAGGTCGTTGGAGTTACCGTCTCTGGTAAAGTCTGATGTTTTTTTGTTTTTTTGTTTTTTTATGGCTTTAAGAGGGGCTGAACACCTAGTTTTTTGCCGTGTTTTTTACTCTTATGCTAGAGTGGGGAATTCTCAACTAGATAGCAAACGGTCCTACCACTTGGGTTTTTACTGTATGATGTGCTAAGCATGTCCCCAGGAGACCTAACCAAATAGATACCGGTATTCGAGGTGGTGTTTGAGGGTTGTGTGGAACAACTACCATGAAGGTTACTCAGATCTTGACATAAATGGCATCTATCAATAGCTGGGCCTTCCCAGTTACTCCTACAATGAGAGAGTGGAGCACTACCGGAATGTCATAATTGCTTTGGTGGGTTGATGCAGCGGGCCAACCTCCCTCTCAATAAATTCTGCCGTCGAGCATTCATGTTTCCTCTTCGAAACCACCGCACCAAAGTACCAAAATAATGTATTCGACCTCTACAACCATCACCACAACCGTTCTTCATGACAATTAAAAAAATTTATTATTCTAACCATAACCCAGGAAGAATTTATCTCCGCTCCGGTGGCCACCCTCGCCATCACAAAAGCTCCTGTCGCTGATGTTCGCTTCTTTTTGACCCTATTATGAGTAGCACATCCCCACGTGTCCCGAAGCGCTCGTCCACTGAGGACCTTCCTCAAGCCCCGAAGAAGCAGAAGCCTGCTGGCCCTGCTAAACCCACCCCCTCCCATGCCAGCGGGATCATGACTCCTTTTGCACCGGGTATAGTTCGGGCACAAATCCTCGTATCAGAAGGCTTTCTACCAAAGGTAGGATTCCGACAAGAGGGTCTGCACTTGCGGCCGGATATAGTTTATATAAGTGTGCTTTGGTGTTCCTGGTGATGAGTAGATAGAAGGCTGAATGAAATAGTTCGCACTACACTATGATTATTCGCCATAGAGGGTCCCTCGTCAATACAGATATTCAAATGATGATTCCTGTTGGGACTTGTATGTACCCAGTTGTTTTCAATTGTTGATAGATGGGAGAATCGCCCCCAGAAGTGGCATTGCCTCCAAGAACTTTATCGATGCTGGTGCCGGAGCAATTGCCGCTGATGTATATCTCCTGCGTTCTATTATTCAGGAAGCGAAAACAACCAGGGGAACAGTGCCGCGGTGAAGTCAGGATCATAACCCGACCTAGAACTAATTTATTTAGACCGTCACCCCTAAGGTCGTGGCCGATGAACTGGATGAAACCCTAGGGATATAGCGGGTTCGGAAGCGCTAGCGTTCGGATAGAATAGACAGACTCCCACCTTTGTTCCCACCTCTTTCCTTATTTATCTCCCTGTGTCGCTTGCACCGTATACCCGCTTGGTGAGGTGTGCTCGCTACCTTGTGCCAAAATTACCGGCTATGATATTTCAAATGTTTTCCTCTGCGTCTGTAGGATGGCTAGAGTTGTCTGTGGTTTGAAATTTCCAAGGGGACGGGCAAACCTCAATTCAACGACTCCCGAAATGTCATATGCATGAAATGAAATTCCATATTCTTTCCATAAACTTATGCATGCCTTAATCCTTGCTCTTTCGGTTGTATTACTCTTTTATTTCTATTAATTCTTACTTTATTTCAATTTGTTGAAAAGGAAATTTAATTCTTTTATTAAGCTTTATTCTCTTCGGGCTTTCTTAGCTTTAATAGCCCGTCTGCCCAACCACTACCCTAATGAAAAATGAAAACTTCTCCTCCCACTCCATCCACCACACAGTAGCCCCGGCCCAACAACCTCGATGGATATTGTAGAGAAAGTAGAGAAAATAACAGTTGATGAGTCGAACAAGAAGTACTAATAAACGACCATGAGATAAAGCAGGGGGCAAGTCCAAGGAATGTCAGATCTTCATAGCGTTTATGAAGCTGGCCCGAATCTCACTAGCAGATTCAGTACCCGTAGCAAGAACTGGTCCAGCTACCGTATGTGGAGCTAAAGGCTTAAGGGTTGAAATTGACGTCCCCCGGTTAACTTGGATTTGGAGGTTGTATTTGCCGTCGGTAGTCTTCTATTTGATCGTCAGCATCCTCTCCTCACAGCTAGCCTTAGTTACCTGGCCCTGTTTCTGACATATGGAGCGCCAAGAGCAGGTTATTACCTGCCGATTTTTTAAATCCTCTGAATTGGACCAAAACCAAGTAAGCTAGAGCTCTCTAAAGTTAGGTAACCCCAAATCATCCAAGCACCACCAGCTTTGGTCCAACTTGGACCATTTTGTTTCCTAGTTAATCAGAATAACCTAAGTTATTTTGTCCCTGCTCCTCAAAAATTGGGCCCTGTAATGAAGCCAACTCACAGCCCTTCAGGCTACTTACGCCTTGCATATCCAGACGGAAGTCTTGATCTGTGTAAATCGTCCCACCACTCTCCTGAAACCCCGTCACTTTTGCATCCGGAATACCATTGATGAAATCTCGGAGTGCTTTCTTTCCTTTCGCCATGATAAATAATATATTCAAAGAACTAGGAAACCTATCCGAGGGTTCGAGCAGTAGTGATAGGAGTTCTGACAGACACGCCAGAGGTGGAGAGCACTGAGATTTATAGAAGACATACTCTCAAGGTGGCGCTTCAGCCCTCACATGTTTGACAATATCAATATGGATAAAATGATATCACATCCTTGACAATATCAATGTGGATAAAATGATATCATATCCTTGACAATATCAATATGGATAAACGATATTGCATTCTTGACAATACTGATGTGGATAAAATCTTATGTCCTTGACAACATGTGGATAAAACGATATCTTGTCCTTGATATTATCAATACGAATAAAACGATATCACACTTCATCTGGAGTATCAACAAGACACGCATACAATCTGTTTCAAAATCACATGTTCAATCGTCCGAGAATTTAGCTCCTATGCAATCCCAGATTTTCTATTTTAGCACGGCTACCGCTGGGCGAGGTTGTATTCGCTTTTCCTTAGTAGGTGGATGGATGGTGTGTTGCCCTGGTGTATTTTCGTAGGTAGAAATGCGCTCGTGAACCGCTCGCTATACAGGGAGATTGTGAGGATAGAATTGACCCCGATGGGTGTGGAACGCAGCCGATATGGAAAGAGCGAATCACTGATAAAGCTATTGTTCCGGAAGTCCTGACCGTGCACCAAATAATTTGGAACGGAGGACGCCTTGGCATTCCGAGTAAGCCCCCATTTCCAAAAGCGTAACTAAGTTCAACCCCAACGTAATTGGGTTATTTTTGATATGTTTTGTAGCTTGACAATTATCGGAAAAACTCTAGACTTGGCCGGAATTCATATCTAAAGTGCCTGACGGTCTGATGGCGATACGGTCTGATTAAGATTACGAAATACAGCAAGGATTTGCAATGAAGAGAGAAAAAAAACTGCTGAGGAAAGAAATTCAAAGCAAAATCTAGTATGATAGAAAGAAAATAGAAAGAGAAGAGAGAAAAGCTGGGTAGGGGGCGGTCAATAAACGAGGGCATGGTATTTGCTCCCCCTCCTTCTTGTGTTTCCTCCTTTTCTGAATAGGTTGTCATGTCTTTTTCTCTTTTCTCTTGAACGTAAATCCTTACTGTATTTAGTATATCTTATCAAATCATCATCAGACCACGTCGCCATCAAACGGTCAGGCACTTTACTCGAGTACCGTACATACGGAGGCACAGGGCATAAGTTTTGTAGGTTCCACAAGCGAGGTTTGCTGCCCTCACCCCCTGTGTAGCCTACAAAACTGATGCCCTGTACCTCCGTATTTTTTCATGCGAAGGCGTCCCCTGTTCCAAATTATTTGTTGCATGGTTAAGACGTCCCGAACCATGAGCCCAATAGAGACGAAGCGATCCAATTAAAGGGAGGTGTGTTTTTACTTTAAACTAGGATTTACGAGACGCGGGTTTTATGAAAATGTGCGTGCCAAGCTATCTACCCCACAGAGTTTTTCTATGGGGTCCCAATCCATATCATACCTGACTGCTCCGACTACTTGTCAAATTCAGAAGTATTGGGAAATCTGGTCGGTTGCCTTGGCGCCAAGTGTCCAGGAGGCGAAGAATGAGAAAAGATTACCATTGAAGAAATCAATCATGAAATTGTTAAATTACCAGATATCATGCTACGGTGTATTACCATCAGTGGGGGAACAAATTTCAGGCCTAAATTATATGTATATTTAATCGTTTCCTTCTCTTCGTCTTCTTTTCTCTCCACTTATCACCCTCCCATATACTTCCCCGGCTGTAATATCTTGGCGCCAAGATTTCCCAATACTTATGAATTTGACAAGTATGGTGCCGGCACCTTAGAATCAACCCTGAGTCTCACGCTGAAGCGAGGACGCTAGTCCCAATGTGGTAGTATAATACGCCTAATTAGGAATTTTCTTGGCTTATTATTCAGCCAAACTTTTTTTCCTCATACAAGTCTCACTGTCTTCCTTCCCATACAAACTTTGAAGGCCTCTGCAGCCCCAACAAGAAGGTTAAAAAGAAAATCCCTCTGTAAATACGTTCTAATAACTAATTAGGAAAGCTTTACAGAAGGAATTTTAAAATTCCATCTGCAGGTGCTGCTGTTGTTGGTTGAAATATTAGTCGATGTTCGTTGTCAAGAGGGTAAGTTCTAAGGTGCCGGCACCATACCGTATCCACACTTCAGAATCGGAAGGAACCAGAATACGCTAGCATGGGTAAGGAAGGTGTGGCAAACCGTTTCCACCCTTTAGAGGAAATTGAACTGCTAAATAAGATCAAATTCTCTGGATGGGTGGCGATTATCCGGAGTATTATTACCCCTTGAAGCAGTTTCTCCTCGAGCGGCGCTCTTTCCTACCATTGCTAGCGTATCCCGGTTACAGTCTGAGAAGGGTGCCTTATGTAAGATTCAGGCCTGCTTCCCCCCCAATGCGTTTCATTCCCATCTCAAACCCCTCTTCACCACTTCATCAGCTCACTGTCACCAACAATAAATGACGCCGACGCACCCCCATCAGCCATCCTCAGCCTTCGGCCTTCGTTGGAAATCCAACCTTTTCGGTCCTGTGCCCGCTTGGGCGGCAACCCCCAACATCGCAACAATTGAGGCACTATCACGACAACATCTTAGTGCGGATGACCTTTCTGTAAAATTCCTTGCAGGCGGAGCGTTTAACAAAGTCTATTTAATCACGGTCTCCTCGAACACAATCAAGGACCAGAAGTCCTACATCTTCCGCGCAACGCTCCCGGTCGAACCGTCCTACAAGACAGCCAGCGAGGTTGCCACTCTCCGACTGTTGCGGCAACGTACCTCACTACCAGTTCCAGAGGTATTCGCCTACGACTGCACGACCAAAAATGAGTTGGGCTTCGAATGGATCATTATGGAGAAAATTCCAGGAGTATGCTTGGGGGATGTCTGGCGTGATCTGAGCCTCGAGAGGAAGACAAATGTTGTTGAGCGCTTGGGGCAATTCACAAAGGAACTCCGTAGGAAGTGCAGATTCGATGCTATCGGGAGTTTGTATCAGCACGCCGAGCTCAGCAAAGCGGACTTGAAGGTCGCTGTGGCTACCGATAACAACGATTTTGTGATCGGGCCGATTGTAAACTCTTTTATTTTCGCTGGAAAGAGGAAGCCACTGATAAAGAGGGATCGCGGGCCTTATCAAAGCGACCGAGAATACTTACTTGCATTAATGAAAGTGGAACTAGAAGATAAGAAACTTCTCCTAAAACAGAATTCTGGTAAGTATGATAAATCGAATGGATTGGCCGCAATGAAGTAACGACATATTAGATAAACGTGCGGCTGGCATTCAAAAGGCGTATTCGAATGAAGAAGATTCAGAGAGTGATGAAGATGATCTTGCCGAGGATGTGCCAGAGATTGAGGAAACCATCCAACAGCTCCGGGAAATTCTCCCTTCCCTTTTCTCCAAAGACATGCAAACAGAAGAATTCGTGCTGCATCACCACGACCTTAATCGTTCAAATATCCTGGTTGACCGCACAACACTGGAGATTACCGGGATCGTCGATTGGGAGTGTATTACCACCGTACCGGCTTGGGAAGACACCTATCCTCGAATGCTACGGGGAGAAGATATGGAGGAACAACCAGAGCCTTTGGAATTTGGAGATACTGATGAGTTCCGCGTTGAGACATGGGAGAACTGGGAGAATACGAAGCTAAGAAAAATCTTTGACCAGGCTGCGGGTTCGGGCGCAAACAATGATAAAGATGGATGCGATAAGCGTGGCTTCAGAGAGCAACTTGATTTGCTTGAATTTTCGACTAGGATGGTGAAGAACTGGATTATTGAGTATGAGAAGCGAAAGCATGAGCAAGGCTGTTGAGCACTATTTTGCCATAATTATTTTGCTTACCCAGGAGCATTGGCTTTTGCATACAATAGTTAGTGAGCTTTTGGAGCCGTCACTTATGTATAGTTAAAGGGATGACATTATCAGGTAGTTTTTTCATATTAGACAATCAATTTCAGCTAGCCCCCGAGTGTCCAATTGCTGTACTCACGTCGCCGGATTGCTCTGTCACTTCCGATTATGGAATCGCTCATCCTCGGATATTTTGGCCAATAAAATTTGTTGGGAAGCAATAGTTACGTCCTAATAGCTCAGGAAGCTCAGAACCCCAAGAACCAAGACTACCTTACCTTGGCTTCAGACTCTCGCGGGACAACTTGAGCAAGCAGTTAACCGCCTGACCAACAAGCTAAAAATCACCTGTGTAAGAGAGTTCACGATGCCACAGGGTCCTGGGTCTGCCAGTCGTATTCCGCTTCTAAAGAGACTCGAAACCATAGTTTTAGCTCGCAATTAGCATGCCGGACTTAATAGATGTATCAATTATGGCGGAAAAAATAACTTTGACGGACAGAATCTGAAATTTACTTCATGAGCTTCCTCAGATTCTCAAGCACATAGACGGCAATACATGTGACTAGAGTCATGGTCTTATTTTAAGGTGTCTTTTCCCATTTCACCATTGATGCAATGGTGATCATTTGGTGGATTTTATTGGTTAGAATATCCGAGGATGATCGATTCCGTAATTGGAAGTGGCAGCAATCCAGCGACGTGAGTATTCATATGATGCCGATTAATTATTTACCAAACTGAAATTATGCGTTATATAAAACTAGAGCAGCCCTGACACAATTGTAATAAAAAAAATTCAAAAAAATTCTTCTCCGGTGGGGGTTTGAACATCTACAAGATTTTTTCATAGTCGATTTTATGCCAAGGCGTCCCCCGTTGCTTCAATAGAGGTGTTGTATATAAGCGGCGGGAACCATATTTGTTATTTTGCTAATTCATACAACTCTTCTGAGCGTATCGGGGATCAGCCCTGCTACTAGACTGAGACCCTCAACAGCTAATTTAAAACATCTCCCTACAGTTGGGTGCCACAGTAGAGAGGTTGAGTAGTATAGCCCAAGTACAAGGAGTAATCAGGGAGGAAATCTTTAACTCTCCGAGTACTTCTTTCCCCATGTTAGGCCTGAATCCCTTTCATAATAGCTGAAAAGTTTAAAAAATGAATATGAAAAAGCGGCCTTGCCCCTCAAGTGTAAGGTCAGTGGTTTTTAGTAGTAAGTTGGAAAGGGAAAAAGAGTAACATGGCTCCCAATATGTTTAAACATGTGCAAGTGCATATATCCTTCCCTGTACATCTATTAGTACATCAACTCGCACTCAAACTTCTGCCTCTGCCCCACACCAGCTATGGCTAAACCCCATATCAAGTTGCCCCTTCCCTTCTCCCTCTCCCACTATTACAAGGCTTCAAGAATCAGGAAATTTGCAACCCTTTACCTACAATTGTCCTTTCCCTTCACATATCCCACCACCTCAACTCATGCTTCTACTTCTACTCCTATGTACAGCAACATCTTCCTCTGTCTCACATCTCCTACTACGAAATACTATACCAAGTTCTTCCTTCCTTCCCGCCTCTCCTACTATGACAAGACTTCTGGAACCCTGAAACTTGAACCCCCCATCTATCACCTACCAATGTCCGAAAAATAATTATACATCCCAATACCATCTGTAAGAGATATATTAGCGGTAAGAAAGCAGGGTTTGAATTCAGCAAAGGTATTGACCACGAGGGAGATGTCCTCGTACTCATGATCTGTAATATTGTCTAATTGGTTTCAGTACACTGTGATCTCTAAGACACTATCCCTGGCTGTGTATGTGAAATCCTACACAAAGAGTGGCCTAGGCAGATTAATCAATGGAGACTGTGAAGGTTATTGTGTTCAATCTTTTTACTATCTCACTGAGAATCAGGGAAAAAGCTTTTGTTTTGGACAGATAGGCATTGCGTTCGGATGCAGGAAATCCGTCCAGATCATCCTGTCCGCCCAACCCACCGTCAGAGGGCCCTAGCAGAATGGTTGCATCCAAGTCTGTTGGGTGCAACACAACTCACATCCTGTCCACCCAGTGTACGCGAATGGTGAATTTCACACCCTAATCGGCTGAAGAACACCAAGGTAAGTGACCTATGAGTGTTTGCATTGGGGGCCTATCCTTGGCCCTGATGGCATCTACTTACAATGGGCTACTTCACGACCAGCTAAACTTGAAGGCTTTTCAGATGAAAAGGGATCTTAACAAAGGATGACTAACCATCAATTGTCCTAGTAATGACCCCAAACATACTCTTTATTTGATCACAGCTAACAATACTGGCAAAAGCTTTCTAAATTCTTGCACACCTCGCCTCACGTATCATGATCGAATCTGTAGAACTATTGAATATTATGAACCTTCAGAGAGGGGCATCCTCTTCCATCCAGGTTGAAACTATTCAATAGGCCTCAGTGAGCTGACTCCAATGAGGCCCTTCCTGGCTCTAGCAAACATCCTTGTCTGCCTGCTGAGGTCTCAGCCTTTCCCTCCCTACTGACAGCTATAGCAATGCGGGCACTTTGAAACCTATGCTATTCCATTCCCCTCGACCGGCAGATTCCAATGAAACCCTTCCCGACCGCAGCGGATATCTGCCGGCTGAGGTATCTGCCTTTCTCTCCCAGCTGACGTCTATAGCTATCTGGACGCTTAGAAATCTTCACCATTCGATTCCCCTTGGCCAGCGGATTTCAACGCACCCTGTCCGATCCCCGGTTGAATTGGTATTCACACTTTCGTACTTTTGTTCCGCCGGCAAGTACTTTCAAATTGTTGGCTACTGAGTGCTATAAACAGGCGGACACTTTGAGACTTATACCATTCAATTGCTCTTTGGGGGCGGATTACAAGGTAATCTTTCCGGATCCTAGCCGACATCTGGCTGCTCTGGTATCTGCCCTTTTCTCCCTGCTGACCTCTATAGCTATGCAGGCGCTTTGAATCCTATACTATTCGATTCCCCTTGACCGGCGGATTCGATCGCACCCTGCCCGAATGCCGTCTGACGGCTGGTTCAAGGATTATCCATACTTTTGTACCTTAGTTCTCGAGGCAAGTACTTTCAAATTGTTTGCTACTGAGTGCTACAGGTATGCGGACATCTCGAGACCTATACAATTCAATTCCGCTCCCCAAGTTGATTACAATGAGACCCTTTCCGACACTGGTGGATATCTGCCTGCTGAGGTATCTGCCTTTCTCTCTGTGCTGACCTCTACAGCCATGCAGAAGCTTCAAAGCCTACACAATTCGATTCCTCTCGACCGGCGGATTCTAACCCACCCCGTCCAGATGCAGTCCGACCTCCGGTTGACGAGCTATCCATACCTTTGTACATTAGTTCCCCCTGCTACTACTTTCAAATTGTTAGCTACTGAGTGCCGCACACTCATATTATCTAGACTAGCTTTAATAAATATATTCCTATTGTAGTATCCGAGTGTAAATGACTCAAATAGGTAAACATGAGTAATACTGGATAGACCTTTCCGGACTACTCCCCTAGTATTTGGGTACTCTACACAGTTTGCTCTAACTCATTCAAACTGCTGAAAAGAAGAGTTGTTTACTTAGGAGGTATCACTTGATGTCTAGTTACATCTCAGTACTTCCACTATTCTACTATGACAGGGGGTTACGTCTGGTTAACCTAGCTGCCTCTGGTATATTCTGAGACATTTTGCGCCTCTGGTCGGTTCAGATGGCATGGACCCCTGTCCACCAGCACCCAGTAAAAGACTGTACAAGCAGGACGCGTGTTTACGTTCAATGGGCTAAGAGAGCCGGACGTACAGGGAGTACAGGGTTCCTCCAGTTGTAACTACTGTTTTTTCCTGATGAGATCTTGAAGTGTTGGGAGGCTTCTTGCTATGATGGTGAACTAAAGAGGTAACTATTGAATGAGGTATATTGGAAGCACATTCTGCTGAAGTCTGCTGTTACAATTCTAGTCTTTCAGGGTAATACTTGCAACTGGAAATAATACTGAACTCCAAATTCTAATAAATAGTGGCTTAACTCTCTACATTGCCTTAAGAGCTGAGTTTCAGGCTCCAACTACTCCTGTAGAACCTGGGGTTCATATTCGATTCAGGTGAACATAGTACTAACAGCTTATCAAACTAAGACATAGGGTAATAGTAAAACAAGATATTATAGAAAATAACTTATATGATTGTATGAAGAGCTCATCCTTCTAGGAACCTGTGGCCCTTTTTGTGTTCAACCTTTGCGCAAACACCTAACTCTTATAACTTACTTCCTTGACCCACCTGACCTTATGAGTTCCTCAACTCTGTGTGTACAATTACACAATAGGTTAATCATGAATATAAGGGGCATCACAGGTGTTACACAACTGACGAATACCTAACCCATATGCAAAATTCATTAAATCAAAATGACTGTTACGGGGTAGCTAACATGGTAGGATTCTGGGCTAACTAGGCCACGGATATTCGAGACAATGGATTATAAGTCAGGAAGGCTCAGGATAAAATATTCGGTAAAGTAATAGAGGAATACCTTAATAACTGATACTATTGTTAATGTCTGTTCTTCATTGCTTGATGATGTTCTCAACCATCGGGGAGATCCCTACTATTTATACTAATGTTCACGCTACTTTGACTTCTCTAGCAAAGAAGTACCTTTCTCAGAATTCAGTTTGTCAGAACAAAGTACGAACACGGTTTGACCCTGAAAACTTGCCTAACTCGACTCGGAGAATCTTCCGACTGCTATTTCCTCTCAGGGGGTCCCCACTCCACCAGTAGTCACTCTTCGATCTCTTTATCCTGATAGACTATAATGGAATATGCAGTCCAAATGCCTACATACCAATAGTATTATGCATATGGAGTGATCAGATCCGATATTCATCTATCAATGGATAATGCGTATGCATTATTAAGAGTAGAGAACTGGTTCACTGATCATCGTTCTAATCAGTTAGTGATATCTTGAAACGTGAACTCTTTGGGGTTCCTGAGTTGTCTTCCAGATGCCTCTGGGCAGTCCCTACTTAGGGAGCTTGGGTCCTGATATATCCTCTCCCTCATAGTCGCATATACCTCGCTCATAATTATGCAAGCTATTCCCGCTAAGGTAATATTAGCTCCCACTAAAGGGATTTGACCTCAAACTTCTTATAGTACATTTATAGCGATAAACATAAATTCCTTTTAGTACTATACTAGGTAGGGTACAAAACCTTCCGCGTTTACTTGGCCACGGCAGGAAAACCTTTCCTAGTAATAATACTTAGCCCAATTTTTGCATATCTGGATTCTCCCTATGAAATTCTTCCACCAATTCCTTAGCATGTTCTAAATTCTCCAGTGGATCACAATTGTTTTCATCTTCTGAACAGCCTTTCCATTTTACAAAGTAACGCACTTCTTCAAAAGTTCTGGTACTTCCACAGAACTCTTCGTTCATAAGAGATTATTTCACTCTTTATTATTTTTTGCACCTCCCACTCAAGATCTCCATCTATGTCTTCCGGAGTCATCGGTGGTTGTTCTCGTGCAGGCCAGACGAAGGTTCGGTAGGGCGTGAGAAGCGACACATGGAGTACGGGATGTATTTTCCATCGATCTGATATTTCTAACTTGTAGGCGAGTTCTCCTCTTTGTTCTAGGATATGGATGGGGCCATAAAGTTATGGAGCTAACTTCTTAGAGGGGCGTTTCGTATGGATATTTTTTGCATTGAGCATAACAACGTCACCAACTTTGAAGTCTGGTTGTTGCTTAGCTTACTGATCGTAATATAGTCTCTTAGCTTCCCATGTCCTTTCCAGTAATTGTCTCGCTTGTTGATGTATCGTCTGCATCCAGTTGGAATAAAGGTTGGCTCCTGAATTTTGTGCTTCTCGTTCTTTTAACCACTCGGTGGGTGGATGATGTCCGTAGTTTGCGAAGAAGGGAGTCATGTCATGTGGTGATGTAACGTAGTTGTTGTAGGCATATTCGCCTAGGGGTAAGAGGTGATACTAGTCATCATGATCGTAGTTGACGCATATTCGAAGGTACCCTCCCACCACTTGATTGACTCTTTCAGTTTGTCCATCAGTTTGAGGATGATAAGCTGTCGATACTGTTCTGTTAATCCTAAGGTTTTTATACAATGAGTCGGAAAATTCTCCCGCAAACTTCACATCCATATAAGAGATAATTTCTGATCGTAGCCCGTGAAGTTTCCATACTTCTTTAAGCAATGCTTCCGCCACCTCTTTAGTTGTCGCGTTTTCTTGTAATCTGATAAAGTGGGCCATTTTTGTGAACCGGTCTACAACAACCATGATCTGTTTATAACCTGCTGAGTTCCGTAGCTGCCTGATAAAGGCTACCAATGTAGAGGCCCAAGCTGCATAAGGCACTTGTAATGGACTGAGTAACCCAAAGCGAGCATGTCTCGCCGCTTTCGCTTGTTGGCATGTGGTACAGGATCAGCCATAGTGGTTTACTCTATTCATCAGCAAAAATATTACTCTGCGTTCTGTGCGTTCTGTGCGTCTGACGGACCTGACGCTGGAACGCTAATCGCGAATCAGGACGCAACCACCCACCCACACAACCCATCTGACGCAACCTGACGCAGCACCTAATCCTCAGGACGCACCAGACGCAGCACCTAATCCTCAGGACGCACCAGACGCAGCACCTAATCCTCAGAACAAACCAGACGCAGCACCTAATACTCAGGACGCCATCTGACGCCAGACCACATCTTCCTGAGATAAGCGAAGGG
>Ga0307513_10007330_pt1 | contig 14320 bp, 19 predicted proteins | sample 15_EM_MG_FD_202174 | JGI IMG/M metagenome (GOLD analysis project Ga0307513, IMG submission 202174) | Populus trichocarpa ectomycorrhiza microbial communities from riparian zone in the Pacific Northwest, United States - 15_EM | ecosystem: Host-associated > Plants > Roots > Unclassified | place... | reverse complement strand
GCCTCAAGGGCGCCTTATTCCGACGCGGCGTAGCTGCCAAATTAGAGAGGTTTAAGCAAACCGGTGACCACACCCATCCGTTCTGGGATAAGTTGGTGTTTAACAAGGTCAGGGCGATCATTGGAGGAAGGGTCGAGTTGTTGACGAGCGGGAGTGCACCGTTGAATCCGGAGGTCATGGACTTCCTCAGGGTAACCCTTGTATGTAACCTCGTTCAGGGGTATGGTATGACCGAGAATTGTGGAACCTGCATGAGATCATTCTCCAGGGACCCAACTTCTGCGGGAACCGTCGGGTGGCCTCATCCGGTGAACGAGGCCAAGTTACTCGACGTCCCAAGTATGGGGTACAGCGTATTGGATAAACCCCACCCTCGTGGAGAGATTTGTGTGAGGGGTGCCAACTGCTTCTCCGGATACTACAAGAGTGAGTATTCCCCTCCTCTTCACACCCTTGACATCTGGAGCTCTAATCTGCCACGAACAGACCCAGAAGCCACAAATGAAACCATCGACGAGGAAGGCTGGATTCACACTGGCGACGTCGGTCTCATCGATGAAGCTGGGCGATTCAAAATCATCGATCGGGTCAAGAACATCATGAAGCTCTCTCAAGGTGAATACGTCGCTCTAGAAAGAATCGAAAACGTCTACGCGGCTTGCCCGGTCGTGCAACAGATTTACGTGCACGGGGATTCGCTACAGTCGTATTTGGTGGCTATCGTGATTCCGGATCCTGTGGTTCTGGCGAAGATCGCTTCGGAGGTGTGGAAGAGGGGGGTGAACGAGACGGATTTGAGGGTGTTGGATGAGGCGGTTAGGGATCAGAAGGTCGTGAAGGCTGTTTTGGATATGCTGACGAAGGATGGGGTGAGGTACGGGTTGAAAGGGTACGTGTATCTCCCTTACCCTCGCGTAAAGTGACATCTGCGTGACATCGGAGGTCTTTACAGGTACGAGTTCGCGAAGAGGTTACATCTCACAAACGACCTCTTCTCCGTCGAGAACAACTGCCTCACGCCGACCATGAAAGTCCGCAGGAGAGACGTTCAAAAGAGACACAAAACCGAGCTTGATGCTCTTTATGCCCTTGGAGAACCTGCGTGGTCTGCTACTTCGGCTAGGTTGTAGGACCCTGGCGCCTGCCATGTGATGGGGAACTATAGACCTGGACCTAGACCTAGACCCCGTGCTTAGATATGCCCGGGGGGGATCGTGGGACGCTCACATATCTCAGTGGGACCGCCCAACCGGGCCGTTCCAAGTTTTGAATACCCCAGCAATCATTAATCATCACCAGGATAATCACCCCCATCGTTTACATGTAGCCCCGGTCATGTCATGGCAATCGACTTGTGTAGCAACCGATTAATGCGGGCGTGGTATTGATTCATACAGGTTCGAAAGTGCACTTGGATCCTGAGAGGGATGATGATGATGGATCGTGACGGATTTACACAAGAAACGACAAGTATCTCGAGATGGTTTCACATTCCCCAAACCTGCATCGCCAGCCGCTGTATGTGGATGCGAGAGAGAAGTTCATGAAAAGTCATTGATTACCATATCGTTGTCCTTGTAAAATAACTTTCGAGAGGAAGAGAAGAGGAAGCAACACCGGGGCGGATGCGCCGAGCAGGGGGAGATAAAGGAGATCGTCAAATGAGGTGCGAAAGTATACAAAACATCAAAGTTCGAGAGCACTTGATATATGGCGGGGAAGAAGATAAACGTGTACGAAAGGCCGGTGCGGAAAACAAAGCAGGAAACAGATACATCGGAAAAACGCGAGGGGGATTATACGGAGCGCGGTGTGATAGATTTACGTAGAGGGCTAACGTAGGGCGGGAGGGATTCGAAGTCGTACAACGTATAGAATGATAAACGAGAGGGAGAAGGGGTCAAGCTTCACTTACAGGATGCGTGGATCGAAAACAAGGGGTAAAGTGGGAGTAGGATAGAAAGCGTGCGAGCCACTTGGACTCTTTATCGCGACTTGATCATGAGCAAGTGGTTGTGGGACGGGATCACAGCCGTACAACGGCCAGGATCTCGCCTTCGCGAAAGGAGGGTGTAGATCGGGATCAATTGACCGAGTCCAGTTCCGTGGTCTCGTCTGGGCCAGGAGAGGGCAAGGGAACTGCCGCAGGGGAAAGGGAAACCGGCGAAGCCGAGGGAGAGACCGAGGGAGGCAGAGCGGGAAACTCCAGCGGTGACATAATTCGTGTGAACATGGGGGATGGAGGAGGAGAGGAGCAGAGGTAAGCGCCGGCGTCCGCATTGTTTTCCGATGCGATTGATTGTTGACGCTTGCCAAACGGATTGCGGGCTTGCGCACGGTTCACAGGTGAATCTAAAGTCAGTCCGTTCAACAGGTGAGTAAACGGCGTGTGACTACGGGCGATGCGAAGGGGTTGAGGTAATCAAGTCACCGGGTGGAGCGAAAGAGTCCGTAAACGTTATTTTGGTTGTCATTGATGCGACGCGGATCGACGCATGAGAGGACGACAAATCGAAGACAAACAGATATGATAGAAGGGAGGTGAACAAGCGACTTACGTAGAGGAGAGTACGTAGAATTTTGGCCGCCAGCTCTCCAGTCGAACGGATACCAAGTGATGCTATTCATGTCATGATCGGGGTCAAGACATTCCGCTGAGACGAAATCGTCCGGAGTGAGGGTCTTGACGGAGTTGGTCTTGGATGGACTAGGGGGTTGAGGAGACCATGCATTTTCACCCTTCCGGGTGGTTTGTTGTCGGTCAAGGTGGATCATGACCCCATTGTTCCTACGACGCAAGATCGGCGATGTGGGAGACGGATAAAGAAACGAGGACGGCCGTAAGATGGATAAGAACTCCTCGAGGGCCTCCGAGGGCAGGCTTGCACTGTGAATATCACAATCGGAGGAGACGGGTATTAAGATCGTCTGGACATGCAGATCTTGTGTCAGGAGCTTACCGAGGTGACATGCGTGGAGGGGTCTGCTCCGGTTGACTGTCCCTGGTATCTTGGTTGTCATCCGAGAGTTTGAGGCGGTCGAGAGCTTCGGTCGGAGTAGCGGAAAGCATTCTAAAGGCCGCGTTGTTCGTCCTTGTGGCTAGCACGGGGGAGAAGCTGGCGGCGAGGCGGACGGGGCGTGGTGCGACGAGCACGAGGTTGTCATCGGTGGCATTAAAACTCATGTCGGAGAGAGCGAGAGACGGAAGATATCTACGAGTAACCACTTGGGTGGACGACGGAGGTGGGTGAGGAGAGAAGGAAGCGAGGATGCACGTGACTTTGCTGCGGGCACTTGATCGTTACATGTTAGCGGGGTCGGCTTCGTTCCTTCCGGTGGACTCTGATGAGAGACCCGTGCCTAGGACCATCTGATACGAAGACGTAACCGGATGCTAGAACTTCCCGCTGATTACTCTCCAAAAAATTTCCTGGAGCTATAAAATCCCCCTCGATTCTCATGGCTGGCCGGTTCCCCTGTCCTTGAACCGCCATGCACACGTCTTCTGCATCCTCTGCTTCGTCGATAACCCTCCGAGACGACAGCTCAGTAGAAGGCGACCATGGTCCGGCATGCGTGGGCGAGTGCGTTCCCCTCTTCAACGAGTCCACCGCCCTCCTGTCCAACGCAGACCAAAACGTCGTCGAGAGCCAGCTGTCCAAGCCCCCCAAGATGACCCCTGTTCCCAAGCTTCAGCTGGCGACTCTCTGTCTCGTTCGTCTGCTCGAGCCCATTGGCTTCACCCAGCTGTTTCCCTACATCAATGAGATGTTGGTCAACCTGGACATGATTGACGACCCCTCCAAAGTCGGCTTTGTCAGCGGATTGGTTGTGAGTAATGAATTAACCTTGGTAGCATTCAGTACCCACGGTGGATATCTTATCCGATCATCGGCAGGAAAGCGTGTTCGCTGTCTTTCAGCTGATATCCGTTTACCACTGGGCCAAATTATCAGATGTCGTTGGCAGGCGTCCGATCGTCCTCATCGGTGCTATCGGAATGGGTCTCATGACCCTCCTCTTCGGGTTTTCCCAGAATTTAACCTACATGCTCATTACGAGGAGTTTACATGGTTTCTTTGCTGGTTAGTAACGTGTTTTGGCTTCTCGATATCACTGAACAATGGCGTAATCACGAACAGGAAACATCGCGGTCGTTCAGAGCGTCCTTGGAGAACTTTCCGATCCGACGAACCAAGCTGTCATCATGCCGATCTACGCGCTCTGCTGGCCACTTGGTTCCGTCATCGGCCCCATGCTTGGAGGGGTGTTCAGTAACCCTGCCGACAAGTTCCCGTTCCTCGACGTCCCTCTGTTGCGTCAGTACCCATACGCTATGCCCTGTCTGGTTTCTGCTGCGATTTCTGCACTTGGTGCCACTTTGGCTTATTTCCTGATGGAGGAGGTTCGGCATTCTTTGTCATTGTCCTTCGGTGGCGCGTTGTACTCACGTATAGAATAGACTCTCCCATCAAAGAAGACACAGGTTCCGAAGCAACCCAAGAAGGCAAGGTCGTACGGATCTGTACCCGTTGCCCCGGCTGCTGCTCCGCTGTCTGCCCGGCAACTGTTCGCCATTCCGTTCCTGCAATCGTTGATCATCTCTGGATTCGCTCTCTCTTTCGTTTCTGCTGCCTTCGATGCTGTCTTTGTGCTATTTGCTTACACTCCTATAGAAGTCGGCGGACTAGCCTTTAGCGTGCGTCCCGGATCTCAAAAAATTCCGGATGTTCATCTGACCCGCCTTTTATTTCCAGGCTTCCCAGATTGGTTACTCTCTATCCATTGCTGGTTGCCTCTCATGCTTGATCCAGCTGTTCATCACCCCCGTCCTCCTTCGGAGGTTTAGCTGCGCGAAGATGTACCACATCTGCATGTCTTTCTGGTTCTTCCCATTCGTCGTCCTCCCGTTCTTGAACCTCGTCTTGAGGAATGGGAGGGACGAGTCTGGTGAAGTCTTACCACACGCACGTGCGATGGTCTGGTCTGGAATCATCTTGGTCATGTTCGTCTCTCGGTTGACGTGTCTCGCTTACGCGTGAGTCACTCCACCCCATTCAATACCTCAAACTTCTGACCCCCCTTCTCTTCTTCTTACCGCGCTCACAGTTTCAGTATGGTCCTTGCGAAAGAGTATTCCCCTAACCCGTCTTCTTTGGGAACTACAAACGGTCTAGTTCAGATGTCCATGTGCCTCGCGAGGATGTTCAGTCCCGCGTTTTCCAACTCCACCTTCGCTGCTTCTGTAGAGAGCAACATCCTTGGTGGCAATCTGTGGGTAGTTGTTCTCGCCGGAATCGCTTGCTTAGGGTCTCTCGCCTCAGCGAGGATCGCGAAGGCAGGCGGCACAGGGAAGTATTAGCAAGGCCGAAGCAAGTTGACACCGTGCTGTGGTCAAAACTTCCCCACACATACCGGTCGGTCCGTGTTTATCATTATTGCTTGAGACGATTCACGATACTTTCACGTCTATATTTCCTCCTTTGGATGAGGCGCCTCCTGTTTATTCCCCATTTTATTCCGTCCGGTCCGCGTTCCGGCTCCATCAATTGTTTTTCACTCTGTTGTCATCTTCTGCCCGGTCTGTATGTAGCCTTGTTCTTGCACCCATCATCCCACTCTCCTCGCTTTTGGCCCCCTTTGTCTGTGTGTGGCCTGGACAGGTCCAAAATGTTGTAAAACCACGTACTCTCTTCCTTTCCCTGTTCCGCACAAGACCATTTTACATTAGATACGACGGACGCCAACTAGCCGTAGCGTCAATTCCTGTATATCGCATATATTCACATACAACAATACAAACGTTTATATCTCGTTTCCTCTTGCCAAACTATACTTCATCCATCTTATCTTCGTTGACCGGGTGACCTTGCTTGACTTTCTTTGGTTCCGGCTCCTCATTTAGTGTGGCTGGAGTCGCCGACGACCCAGGCCCAGATTCCCCTTTCTGAAGCTTTGAAATTAAAGCCTTTTTATGTCTCAGCCTTCCCTGCTGTCTGATCGACAGCTCCTCCGGAGTTCCAGACTCCACCTCAGCCACGATGTCGTCCTTCATAGGATCGCGGGCCAGATCGATGTTCTTTGGGAGCCAGGAGAGGTCCGCGTAGAGGTTCAGATGTTTGAGCTGATCTGTAGATGCTGCGAAAACCGCTTCAACCTCACGCAAGGAAAACCGTCTGCAGTTTAGCGGGTTACCTGGAAGTCGGCATTCAGAGTTAAGAACGTGTAGCAGAGGTGACATTTCCTCGGGGTTTATGGCAATGAACTACGAGGGTCTGACGTTTAGCTTCATTTCGCTTGTGGTCTTAATTCGGGATCACCCACCTCTTGCGAATCATTTGACCACTTTACACATTGCAATGGGTTCGATTTCACACTCTCGTCACCCCAGCCATCATCCACCAGAACCCAGAAGAGTGAATCATGCATGTGGAACTCGATCACAGGCTTGTGGAAATCGAAAGTCCGAACCGCGGGAGACGAAGTATCAATCTGTGAAGGGAAGGCACAGGCAAACAGAGATGTGCAGCTTACAATGGGAGATAAGTGGGGAACAAGGCAGATAAGCAGGTCAGACGACATACCCGACAGCGCTGAAAACGAGGAACTTTCCTCGTGGCGTTTCGAAAGAGTCAATCTTGTGAATGGCTAGGACAAACTCCTCGATCTCCGGTCTGATGGATTCCTGGAGGGCGTCTTCTGAAGCTGGCGCCGGGGTATCGACATCTCCAGCCTCTTCCATATCCACATCTTGTTCAGGCACTTTCCCTTTCCCCTTACCTTTTCCCTTTCGACCTTTCTTCTTCGCACGGACGGTCGGGTTTCCGTCACCCATCTCTGTTTCTTCGAACCATCTCTGTTTCTTCCCCTTCACGACAATGAAGAGCTCGACAACCTCTTGAATGGGGATATCGTGCTTCTCTTTACCCGTCATCCAATCCCACACCTTCAGTACCGGATCTCCTCCACCAGAAACGAGGAGCGAATGATCGAAGGCTGGAATATGCAGGGCGGAAACAAACCTGAGGCATCAATCTACACCCATGCATATCCCGCTCAAATAAGACATACTTTTTGTGACCCAGACAAAACCTCTCGATGTTGTACCCTTGCGGGTACCAGCTCACGCGAATGTGTTCGTCACGATCGGCGGTGACAATGTACCTCTCATCGGGTGCTAAGATGAAGTTTGTCAGGAGAGAAACGTGTCCCAGGACGAGTGTGCCTCCAGAAGGATTCTCATGGGTCGAAAGCGCGTCACGTGATCGTCTGGCGAGAGTCGGACCGTCCACGGAGGGGTCTGGATGAAGGGAATAGCTGGAAGAGGGTCAAAGCACAATCTGAGAACCAGTGGGGCCTGGCTCCTACCTGAATACATCACCGAATTTGTCGGAGACGAGGATCGTTTGGCCGTCCTTCGTGAGGCTCAACGAAGTTGGCCGTTTGGGGAGATCCCTGGCGTGTTGCGTGAGAGTCATTATCTGGTAGCTAAGTGAATGCAGGCGCGAGGGCGAACCGTTGGTGGCAGAGTTTCGGTCCATCTAACTCCCACACCTTCAGCTGCTTGTCCTCTCCGACTGTGACGAGGTGCTTGAACTCGATGTCAACTACCGAGAAGTGGATCGGACCGGATTTTAAAAGGTCTGCCGTGTTCCGTTCATCGAAATTCGTCGTTGACCCGTTGAGTTTCCCGGTTCTAGATTCGACTTCGGTGTGAGGCAGCATTCGTTTGGAGAAGTTGAAGAGAACATACTCCGATCCTAGAACAAAGAAATGTGGTCCCGCAACAGCCACGCTTCTCGTTTTACCGAGGTGCAGCTGAGTGTAAGGGTACATCTCTGTAACCTGAAGTCAACTGTGAACTTGGGAGAAGTGATCGAGAACAAAGTTTGCGTCGGCAATCTCCGACACCGTTTTCACCCCCCATTCCGCTCCTCCGAGTCCGGTCCCATTGGCCTCCTCACGCAACTGGGTAGACATTCTCGAAAAATGGCCGACGAGTCTCTGGTAGAGTCCAGAACAAGCTTCGGTTCTTTCTCACACCTGCTGGATGCAAGGATTCTACGCGCTTTGGCCGACATGGGATTTGCCCATCCCACTCTGATCCAGGTCAAGTCCGTTCCACTCGCGCTGGAGAACAGAGATATCCTTGCTAGGGCTCGCACGGGGTCGGGAAAGACGGCGGCGTACTGCATACCGTTGGTTCAGAAGATACTGAATGCGAAACCAGCTGTGGGTGCGCCTCTGCCTGTACGTTACATTCCGTGGGGACTGACGGCCGATGTCTTGTTGGCTGAAAGGATGCAGGTGATGACCTCAAGACTACGAGAGGGGTGATCCTTGTACCCACGAAGGAGCTCGCTGAACAGGTCACCCAACACCTAAAACAATTGACTGCGTATTTGGATCAAGAGGTCACACTCGCGAATGCTGCTTCTGGGACTACGACACACCTACAAAGGTTCCTCTCTTCTCATGTGACACTCCATTACGCGAACTAAACTCCAAACTTGTCCAGAATGATCATGTCGGAGAAGCCCGATATTGTCATCGCAACTCCCTCAAGAATACTATCTCTGCTACAGTCTAAAGTGCGAACTAGCAGTGACCCTGTAACTTCCCACGTTAAATTCCCTCTAGACAATCTCCCTAGAGTCTCTAGAGTCCCTAGCAATCGATGAAGCGGACCTGATATTCTCGTATGGCCACGACGAAGATATCCGCCAGATATTTGGTGGCCAATACCTCCCAAAAGTGTTTCAATCCTACCTCATGAGTGCTACGATGACTGAAGATGTCGAGGCGCTCAAAGGACTGACGCTACGCAATCCGGTCGGTACCGGGCCCTCTCGTCTACCAGGGTCATACTTGACTGTTTGGCAGGTGATACTAAAACTCGAGGAGGGCGAAGATGAGCTGAAAAACCTGACCCAATACTCCGTTCGGTGTTCGGAAGTCGACAAATTCCTGTTGGCGTATGTCATCCTGAAATTGAAACTAGTCAGAGGAAAGTGCATACTATTCGTCAACGACGTCGAAAGATGTTATCGCCTCAAACTGTTCTTGGAGCAATTCTCGATCAAAAGCTGCGTTTTGAACTCGGAGTTGCCCCTCAATTCAAGGTAGGGTAAGAGGCAGGCGAGTTTGTGTATGTCTCAACTCTTGCAGGTATCACACAGTGCAGGAATTTAACAAAGGCGTGTATGACTATATCATCGCGTCGGACGAGAGTGCTGCCACTGCTGAACACGATACCGACGATGAAACGGAGGAAGCCGAGCAAGAGGAGTGTGCGTTTTCCCAACTCATCCGGGGATTCGGATGACCGACACTCTTATAGTAATGTCAACCCAGCGGGAGGTCGCAGAGTCGTCGGTACCTACTTTACAAAAACGAAAAAGGGCTTCACCGGCACCCGCGCCCTCTCGGAAACGAAAACAACGGAAGGGAGGAGACAGAGAATATGGTGTGATTCGAGGCGTAGATTTCATCGACGTGTCTTGCGTCCTGAACTTCGACCTCCCTTCCTCATCACGGGCATACACACACCGCGTTGGACGGACTGCCCGAGCCGGTCGGTCGGGGATGGCACTTTCCTTCGTCGTACCCTCTGATCAATGGGGGAAAAACAAGGTCGTGGGTGGCGTACCGAGCGCAAAGAGCGACGAGACTGTATTCGCACGAATAGAGAAGGAACAGGCTGCGAGGGGAAGCAAGGTGAAGCAGTACCAGTTTGACATGAAGCAGGTTGAAGCGTTCAGGTATCGAATGGAAGACGCTCTGAGAGCAGTCACGAGGAATGCGATAAAGGAGGCGAGGGTCAAGGAGCTGAAAACCGAGATTTTGAACTCTGATAAGCTGAAGGTTGGTTGTTCCTTACCGTTAACTGCCAGATTGTGACTAATATTTGGGAAATAGGCCCACTTTGAGGATAACCCACTTGATCTGGAGTATCTTCGCCATGACAAACCACTACACCCTTCGAGGGTACAATCGCATATGAAACATGTGCCAAAGTACCTGCTACCGCAGATTAAGCCCGTCTCAACACCAGATAGCGGAGAGACTGGAACGGGGCCCCAAGGCGATATTGGGTTTGTCGCTTTCAGAAAAGATACAACGAGAGGTCGGGGGAGGGGAAGAGGGCGAGGGGGGAAGACAGCGAGAGGTGGTCGGAAGAAGCATGACCCTCTGAAGAAATTTAGTCGATAATTTTCTCTCTATCCACTGTATGGTGTCAGCATTGGGAGAACGTGGTGGAGTATTGGATTCGTGGTACAGAGGTTACGACAAACTATCACACGAAGGGGCAAAACCTAAGGATAGAAGAGGAACCATAAAGGATCTATAGACAACTCGGAGAAAGGAATACTGGGTGGCCCGCACACACGAAGGCAGAGTCAAATCCTGCACATTAGTAGACATACGAGTCAGTAAACAAAAAAGGGCGACAGCTCTGGGCCACATACTAGTCAGTGTCTCTTCGCCCCCCCACCCACCCTTAACAACGCTGTCCTGAGGTCTTCGTATCGACACTTGTTCCATATATCTGTTGGGCTGGAACTCGGTTGCAAACGTGACAGGATATAGTCCAATCGCTGGATTAGATCTGACCGGTGCCCTGCCGCCTCACCCCCACCGAGCTCCTCCCTGATCACGCGGAGCATTGCCGCACAATCACAGGGGTATAAGTGCCTCCATTCCGACCAGACAACGAACAGGTATGACGTTATGAGCTCGAGGTCCCCGAACATCCCGACTTTCAAGACCACATCCTTCTGAATTCCCGCTGGCCCCCGGCAGCCAGGGAGAAGAAGAGGACGCTTTTTCAGCCAGTCCCAAGCAAGCGCAGGTATATGCGATGCTAGTTCATCGTCCAACGCCATTCGTAAAAGCGTGTCGACCACGGTCCGACCGACATCATCTGTATATTGAAGCGCAGCGGCCGTCGTTATCCAGAGTCGGATCATGGTGCCAATGTCGCTCGCGTGCTTCATGAACCGGCGTTCATTTCGGAACGCATCCAAAGCTGCGTGTTTCAGGGAAGAGGGAAGCACTGCTTCCACAAATTGAGCATCCGGTTTAAAGACCCGGTGAGAAATTGGCAAGGATGGTGAGAATTTGGTAGTACGGAAAGATGTGTCTGAGGGCTTACCTGTGCCATTTCCCTTCCGTTGGGCCGCATATGGTAAGAACGCGATCATGGCATTACATTTAGATACGGGAATGCGTTGATCCTCAGAAGTGATGCCTTCATATTCCCGAATTATCAAACCGAATAGTTCTTCGAGCCGTGCACTGATGGGGGGTTAGCGGAGAAACGGTCGCCTTTGGGGTACAAACACACTTTTCGTCCAGTGCAACAGCGCCGGTATCCGGTATGTTGCAACCCAAGTCGGTAGCAACGATCGTCAGGCAATCGACAACGACAGAGGTGGGAGGAAGCGGATCCCGGGAGAGAAAACGGAGTGCGAAACCAACCAGCCAATGGAGTATTTCGGGTTTCTCGCCCTCTCTCCTGCAGCACTCGACCTGGGCCAACTGAGCCATAGCGCGTGCGAATGGCACGAGTTCGTCGGTCGATGGGCGATAGTGCCGCCAGGTGAAAGACACCCGTTCCCGGGGCAGAGCGAATAAAGGGTTGATAACCTTCATGACCTTGGGACATGGGAGGCAATACAAGTTGACGTGGGGTGGAAACACCTCCTTGTACCGCCGAAGCACATCCCTAATGACGGTGGACGTTGATTCCGCACTCGAAAAACGGGAAAGGGCACGGAGAAGGCATGCAGCAGATATCCCGGCGAGCTGCTCTGAACCACGACTGACCGTCACCACAAGGCGATTATCGACAACAATGCAGTTGGTGAACACATCGAAACAGTCCATAACGACTGTGGGGTCAAGGTCGGGGAGTGTAAGGATTGTTTCAAGATGTTTGAGAGTTGACAGGTTGATAATTTTGTCCAACGACGTCCGGAGCATCCAAGAGATGCAGCGGAAGTCCAGTTTGGCTGCTTGGTCATTGGGTCCCTGGACTGGGATAGGGGTTGTGCGGAACAACCAGCCGCGGGCCCTACTAGCGAAGTCGACCAAAGGTCGCAATATTGCTCGCCCGAGGAGAAGGGTGTCGATGGTAAATGCGATGAGCAATGCAAAAGGGTACATGAGGATCCTGGTGATGATTTGGACCGCCGAGCGTCGGGCTATGCCGCTCCACCAGCGGACAGATTTGCCATAGAGGTACGAACGTTCGACGAACATAACATACACCGAACGAAACAGACCAACAGTACGACGAACAATGCTCGTCCAAGGCGTCTGATACGGACAGCTCTCGGAGGCTGCGCCCGCAACGACGATAAAAAGGTAGAACAGAGCACCGAACGAAGTCACACCAAGGACGACGGACGCAATGGTAGTGTTGAACTCCCACAGATACCGGGAGAGAGCGTATCCCAGCAGCAACAGAGCGGCCTGCAACATCAATGGTAACGATTCCATCACATGGTCAAAATACCACACGACGATCCCATCCAGCTTTCGCTGCCGATCCTGGCTGCGTTCGATAGCAGACCCTCGCATGCCAACAGAGGCGTATCGGTTCAGCCATTGTTTTCCGAGCATCGCCAGGAATGCGGAGAGGAGAGAGGCGGAGAGGCTGGCGTACAGGAGGCATTGAACACGGACTGTTGTTTGTGGAGGGCCGGTCCACTGCGGTAGAGCGGGAGCGGCACCACTAAAGGTAGTGTTGTCGATCTTGTAGATCAGGACACGGAGGAGAGCGGCGGTCTCTTCGTTTGGGTCCGGCTTGAGGGCCTGCTGGACCTGGGCGATAAATGCCGAGGTCACGGCCGAGAACAGACCGGCCTGTCCCGAGTGTCAGTATCAGATCTCTGTTGTGTCCCTCCAGACGCACGAATATCAGGGTTGTGTTCAGATCTTCTTCATGTTTCTTCATGAACTCCTTGTCATATTCTTCGGCTTCCTTGTGGTAGTGTTCATAGAATTTAGCGCGGTGATCTTCCTGGATCCACCTTGCGTTGTCTCTCGGGCTGTGGGAGGTAATTCAGAATAGATCAGGAGAAGGGTGAGGATGGACGATACCCGTTGACTGGTTTCTCCCTCAGCACATCTCCATTCTCCCGTTCTACTGCAACACCGCGGCTGGGAACAGGGGTCAGAGACACAGATTGTTGTCGATGTGAGGAACGACCGTACATCGATGCAGCGTTCTCACAAGTAGTGTTCGAGTCGCGGGAGCTCGGGCGATCCCTGGATCTAAGATCGGAATGATCAGCGATGGGGCTGGGGGGTGAGCGGTGCAACGTACCGTGCTCTTGCGGTCAGACCTTCCCCGATAACATTCCCCACTCCACTGCCCCCGTCTTGCGTACTACTGTTCGCCACAGCTAATGAGCGAGGCGATGTTGGGCGGCTGGGGGGGACCCACCCTTCCATCACAACTTCGTCTAGATCTGACAAATCGCGAATATCGAGGCAGATGGAGAAGTAGGCACGAGGGGTAATAGGGAGGGAAAGTGGTAGGTGCTCACCGAGTACAGTCCTCGTGGGCGGTCAGCGCTTCGGCAAATGAGGTGAACACATTCCATCGTCACAAACTAGTCCTATTGAGTCAGTATATCAGAGGTGTTTTGGAGCCGTGTGGAATAAATCCACGGAGTGGACACTCACTATTTGGCGAGATGAGAGCTGGACTTCGACCCAAGGGGAATTGCTAGGAATCATCGACCTCCTTTTCTACGCTAGCTGAGAGGGCTCGTGTACATTATAAAGTTTGGCAAACGTAAGGGTGGAATGGGCCTTTTGGATGTATCGCTGCCGTCTGAAACACACTTGAGCACTCCCATCGGTCGAATGTCTGAACTGAGAGACTCACTAAAACGCCGATCTATACTCCCTGCATATCCTCATGCCACTCCCCCATAACCGGCCCCAACTCCAACCTATTTAATCACACCTGTCTTGGTGTTTGCGATGGAAAGCAGTGAACACGCTACAGGTCATTGAGGGTACCGTACAGGGAGAGAACATATGACACGGCCACGCAATCGACACGCGTTGCGTGAGCTTGTATCAAAAGGTGGCTTGGATTAGAGTAAGGTTAAATCTGTACATGGTACACTGCTCGCAGCACACGGGTTCCAAATAATCATCATCCAAGGGCACAAAGCCTAAAGGTGAGAGAGAACCTCTGGAGGGTTCGCAGATGAAGGAACCCGTTGGAGGAAGGAAGTACCCCGGCGGCCCATACACACTATGGGCATGGAAGAGGAAGTGCACACGCGAAGGTAGAGTG
>Ga0307513_10007329_pt1 | contig 14322 bp, 6 predicted proteins | sample 15_EM_MG_FD_202174 | JGI IMG/M metagenome (GOLD analysis project Ga0307513, IMG submission 202174) | Populus trichocarpa ectomycorrhiza microbial communities from riparian zone in the Pacific Northwest, United States - 15_EM | ecosystem: Host-associated > Plants > Roots > Unclassified | place... | reverse complement strand
TGGAGCGTCTCCTCCTCGGTGAGCGGCTCGCCCAACTCGACCACCTGGGCCCGCAGGAACTCGAACTTGTCCTGGATCGCCGTCATGTCTGCCCCCCGCGTTGTCCTTCGTTCAAGCTGTCGCCGGCCCGGGCCGGCGCTTCGCTTCTGTCAGTGCGTGTCGTCGAACCTGAGCGCGCTGTTGGCCTCGCCGCGGCCGGCTTCGACCGTGCGTCCGGACCAGAGGTGGCGGCTGCCGTCGAACCAGCGGGCGTACTGCCAGGATCTGAGCAGTCGCTTGCCCTCGCGAGGTACCTCCTCGTCGAGCACGGAGTCGATATGGCGCGCCAGCATCGTTGTTGGCAGGGCCTGCTCGGCCTCGGACCAAACCGTGCCGCGAGCGAGTTCGAGCCGCCCGCCGCCCCGGCGGACGGGCAGCAGGGGTAGCCAGTGCTCGGGTGCTGCGGTGCCGAGTTGGTACGCCAGCGATCCGTCGGGGCTGGGCTCCTGGTCGGGGCGGGGCCGGGAGCGTAGTTCGCCGGGTTCGCCGTCCTCCGTGGGTCCGGTCCGCTCGATGATCCAGCCGAGGTTCGCCAACTCGTCGCGGACGAGCATGATCTCCTCGCGCTCCGGCCCGTCGACGCGCGCGCCCAGTCGAGGCGCCATCACCAGCCAGCCCGCGCCAGCGCGGCCGCTGCCGACGGGGGCGAAGAGCAGGCCGATGTCGGGCGACGCCTCGGCGTCGCCCGGGGTCACGGTCGTGGGACGGCCGAAGGTATCGGTGACGACGATCTTGTCGATGCGCGCGACGCCGGCTGCCGGCAGCGGGAGCTCGGAGAGGAACCAGTCGGTGCTGCCGGTGGCTGCCATGTCGAGGGCGAGTAGGCCAGGCAGGTCCGCTGGGTCCACGGTCAGCTCGCCCAGGTCGACGGAGCCGTCCTCCAGCTGCCAGAACCGGTCGACCGGCATGCCGCGCCAGCGCAGCGGTTGCGGGTACTTGTGGGTCTGCTCGAACGTGCGGACTCGGTCAGCGGGCATGCCCTGCGGTGGCTCGACGTCGTCGACGAGTTCGAGGTCCGACCAGTCGATGCCGCCGCCGAGGTACTCCGGCGCGCTGAATACCAGCGGGTCGCCACCGTCGGGGTCGGGTGCGGCGAGTAGGAACTGGTGCTCAAGCCGGTTCTGGATCCACGACGAGTCGTGGGTCGGGTTGCCGAATCTGCGGTCGAACCATTCGATCCACTCGTCCAGGACGGCGCCCAGGGTCGTCTTGTCGCCCGTGCCGAGGCCGCTCTCGAGCGTTTGTCGCACCGTGGCGAGGTGGGCGCGGAGCCGGAAGCCGTCCACGGTGCGCCGGGCGTGCACCTGGGTCGCCACCGCTGAGGGCCGAGCGGGCTCCACGACTCTGGGCAGTGCCTCGTGGGAGGCCAGCGCCGGGAGCGCGGCTCGCAGCCTTCGGACCAGACGCTGACCGGCCTCGACGGTGGCGAGCAGCGGCGGGGCTTCGCCCACGGTCATCCGGTCGTCTTCGACGAGTGCCTCCAGCGGCCGGTCCCGGTCGTATGGCAGCCACCGCGTCGTCGACTTCCGCGCCCCCGGACGCCAGTGTGTGAAGGGGGTCCAGGTGGCGGAGATGGTCAGCGATGTCGGGGTGCCGCCGCCGTCGCCGGTGAACTCGGCCATCTGCAGCTGGCGGCACAGGAACCACAGCGGGTCGGCGACCTCGGCCGCCAGGCCGACGCCGGGGTCGATGGTTGTGCGGCGCGGCCGCACCCGGGTCCAGCTGTGCGGCTGCTGGTCAGGCATCGCCGAACCTCCTGATGTGCATCGCCTCGGCGGTCAGCCGGCCGGCGTGCAGGGTCTGGAACAGCGTGCTCACGAATGAGAGTCCTTCGATGCCCTCGGGCACGAAGACGGCTGGGAGCACGGTCCGGCTCGGTAGGTCGGCGGGCGGCTCGACGCCCCGGAAACGGCTCAGTTCGAGGGTCTCCAGCAGGGTCGCGATCAGGTCGCCCAGGTGCCAGGTCGGCGTCGACCGGTCCGGTGGTACGGCCAGCACGATGGACTGTGGCGGCCGCGCGGAGGCTGCGTTGAAGTGCACCGCGACGCCCGTGGGTTCCCAATGCGCCTCGGGAGGCAGCTCGTCCGCCGCATCGCGGTGCGGCTCGTGCTCGAAACCGACCGGCACCCGCTCAACCCAGCTATCGACCACGAGCGCGGCCACGCCGGGCCCGCGGGTATCTTCGGGCGAGAGGGTCATGAACGCCCGTCGCGCGTGGAGCGGCGGCTTCCAGTCGACCCGTTGCCCGGCCCAGCCGCCGATCCAGCCTTCGATCGGGCCTTTGCCGTCCGCGGTGGGAAACTGCGACGGCACGAGGGTCGGCGACTTCCCGGTGAGAGTCTCCGTCGCGAGCAGCGCCTGCCACACGCGGCGCGTGGGCGCGCGCACCTCCGACAGCTCGCCGAGCCAGTCGGCGAGTTCGTCGCTGCCGGGCAGGCTGTCAGCCGCGTCCACGGTACGGCGCGCGATGTCGGGTGCCCGGATCGCCGGCGCGGCGACGACGACCGTGCCGAAGATGTCGCGACAGGCAGCGGCGAGTTTCTCGGTGCGCTCGTTGAGATTCGAGGCCCCCGGCCGCTGCGCGATGAGCGGGTGGTCGTTGTCCAGCGTCGCCGCCAGCTGCCCGATGCGCAGCTCCGCGGCCACGCCGGCGGCGACGCAGCGGCGTACGAGCCCGAGGGTCACCGCGGGGTCGTCCGCGGGCTCCTGCGCGGTGCCGGCCAGCCCGGCGGCACGGAACCGCTCAAGCGGCGCCACCACGGCCGCGACGAAGCCGGCGTCGGGGGCGGCGGGGCCGAGATCCGCCAGTGTCCGCTCCAGGGCCCTTTTCGCCTCGACAATCGTCCCGACGGCCCCGGCCAGAGCCTGCTCGGCGGCTGTCACCGCGACGGCGGACGGAGGCGGCGGCTCTGGGGCGCCCTCGTCCGGGCCGATCAGCACGTCGCTGTGCAGCAGCGGACGCGACGAGCCGAACACGCGAGCCCATGACCGGGCCAGCGCTGTCAGCGCACCCCAGCCGACCGTCTTGCCGGCAGGGGGCTCGGGCAGCAGCGTCCCACCGTGGCCGAGGTGGAAGCGGATCCTCGACGCCAGCGCCGAGTGGTCGTCGTCGGCTCCGGCCTCGGCGAGTACGTCGAGTGCGCACAGCCCCAGCTCGTCCAGCCCCACCATGGCCTGCTCGATCCGGGACTGGCCGGATTCGGTGTGGGCCACCAGGAAGCCGCACTCGGCGGGCTCTGGTAGCAACGCCCGGGCGAGGCGCTCAGCCGCGGGTGCCACGGTGACGCGGGGCCTGTCGTTGGTCCAGCCCTGGGCGGCGGGTTCGGCGCGGTCGTCCACAGCCATCAGCAGCTGCACGGGGACGGCGATGTGCCGGCCCGGCGAGTCCACGACACGCAACTGCGCGGGTGGGGGTACGCCACGCGAAAGGGCGGTGAGGGTCGCGCTGGCGCGTGTGTGGTCACCGGTCACCAGTTGGTGCACGCCCTCGGCCACGAGCAGGTCGCTCAGGGCGTCTCCGATGAACGCCAGGTGCTCGGCCAATCCAGCGATCGCGGCCACCTGGTGGTCGCGGTCCGTGGACGGCTGGGTGATCGCCCGCCACACGGCCACACCGTCGACGACGTCGTGCGCGGGCACGGTCTCGCCCGGACGCAGCGGGTCGAGCGGCTCGCCCCCGAACATGCCGTGGTCGCCGCGCAGGTCGGCAATGTGCTCGGACAGCTCACCGTCCTGGAGGAAGCGCTCGATCCGGTAGCCGAGCACAGCGGACAGCGGCTGCCCCTGCCTGACCGCGTCGAGGATGCCGCGCGCGACGCGGACCGACGCCGAGGTGACATCGAAGCGTCGAGCGGTGCCGGAGTGGTCGAGGCTCGCGGCGCGGTCGTCGATGTCGGCGTGGCGCAGCACCGCGCCGGTGGCGGCCTGCGCTGGGGAGGGCGCGTGCACGAAGTCGGCGCCGGTTGGGGCGGCGGCGTCCTGGAGGTCCACGAGCCAGCCGAACCCGCCCAGGTGTATGCCGTCCGGGTTCGTCGCGCGCAGGTCGCGGAGGCGGCGGGTCGCCAGGGACGTGACCCACGCGTCGTACCGGTTGGTGAAAAGGTCGAGCGTCTCGCCCATCAGGCGCTCGAGATCGTCGTTCTCGAGCCCTTTGAGGCGTTCGATCGCTTGGACCGCCGCGTCGTGCTCGGGCGAGGACGGCGGCACCTCGAACCGCAGGGCGGGGAAGATGTCGCCGACGAGTTCGGGCCTGGTCACGAGGTCGCTCAACGTGATGTCGGCCGCACCTGCCGGGGTATCAGAGAACACCTCGCCGAGCGTGAACTCCAGGGCGTTCTTGGGGCTGACAGCGCCGAGATCGTTCACCATCGACGCCGCCACCTGCAGCGCCGCCTGCGGACGCCGCAGCTTCACGGCGATCTGCTGGCTCACGTAGCTGGCGGCACGCTCCGCGGAACGCAGCAGGGCACGCTGCGCCAGCTGGCAGAGCAGGTCCCCCTTGGCTCCGCCCGCCTGGACCAGCCGCAGCAGCAGCCGGTGCTCGTCGCCGGTCCACAGAGAGGCCAACCGGTTTCCGCCCTCAGGCGCGACAGCCGGCAGGACGACCGTGCCGATCTTGTCGGCGTCCTCGCTGGAATCGGCGAGCAACGGGGTCCAGGGCACCTGGAGCATCCCGGTCGCGAGGTCCGCGTCGAGCGGCCCGTCCGTCGGAAGGAACGGCATGGTGCGGCTGAAGTTGGGCGGGAAGATGGTTGTGGCCTGGTACCCCGAGGCGTCGGGCACTGGCGACTGGCACATCAGGCGCGCGATCAGCTCGGTGGCCTTGCCGTCGTCGCCCGCGCCGCCGAGCCGCGTCAGGCTCGACGCGTCGAGCTCCCACACGGCCCACCCGGTCAGCAGCCGCTGGCGCAGCCCTTCCATTACGACACCGTCGTCGCCGGTCGCCCAGCGAGACAGGCAGGACGCTGGCAGCACACCGTACGGCTGGCGTCCCACCAGGACGGTGGGTAGCGGCCCGCGCCCGCGGACATATCGGGATGCGTGGTCGCGGACCTCGTCCATCAACGACTGGTCTATGCCCTTCCCGCCGACGGCCCGGTCAGACATCATCACGGCGAGCAACTCGCCGCCGGTGACGGGCCAGAGAAGGTCGATCATGGCGGCGGCAGCGGCCTGGTCGGTCTCGCCGGCCGCGCGGGGGCGGCTCAGGGCCCCGGTGTCGGGGGGCAGCCCGAGGGCGCTGGTCAGCTCGCGGCCGTTCGTCGCGTCGGCTACTCCGGCAGGGGGGTCGGTCGTGCGGCGCCGGATCTCGTCCACGTCGGGGACCGAGCTCCAGGCGGCCCTCTTCGGAGGCGTGTTGTTGGTCGGGGTGCCGGGTCGTAGTAGGTCGACGCCGCGGGAGAATCGGTGAGCCTCGAGCAGGGCGGCGAGCTCGTGGGCGTCGCGAGCGCCGTCGTTCCCGCCGCGGACACCGACCGCGAGCAGTACGTCGATCTCCACCTCGTCGACCTGGATCTCCAGGCCCATCCCTGCCGCGATGGCAGCGGTGAACTCCGTCAGCCAGGTGGCTTCCTCAGCGCGCGAACCCGGGTCCACCGTGAGGTCGGGGCGCACGTTCTTGGTCGTCGCCGACGCGACGACCCGGTCGCCGTTGTAGGCACTGACGAACCACCGGTCAGGCAGGCCGCGGACGGTCAGGGGCGTGGCTGGCTGTGCCGTGACGGGACCCTTGGCGGCCCGGTCGGCGAGCCAGGCGGCCCGCAGTACCCTGGGCGTCGTCGACCCGACGCCGGCCACCAGATCTTGCCAGGCGCCGGCACCGTCAGCCGCCACGGCGTCGCGGTAACGGTTGGCGAGCGCCGCTTCGTGGTCGGTGATGCCGTCCTCGAGCGTGGGGACGTGGATGTCGTCCGGGATGATGCGCACCCTGAGCAGGCGGCCGACCTCCGGCCGGGCGGTGCTGAAACACGCCTCCAGACGAACCGGCAGCAAGACGATCGGCAGGTCAGTGCTGAGCTCGAGGTCCAGCCCGTGCACGTCAGCCGGAAACAGCTCGTCAAGGCGGTTGACCACGTCGCGGATCCGCATCGTGTCGAAAGTTCGCGCCACGATCTCAGCCCTCCCGGCCCAAGAAGTCGAGTGCGGGAAGCACCAGCCGGAACGGGTCCTGATGCAGGATCCGCGCCATGGCCGCGGCGTCGGTGCCCCACGTCACGCCGTCGTGTTCCTGGTGCGCGAGGTTGGCGTCGCCGACCCGCAACACCGCGTCGTTCACGGTGTCGGTCCAGGCCAGGTCCCGCCACGTCGTCAACGGGCGGGCCGCTCCCGTAGCCTCGGTGTCCAACCCGAACTTGGGTTCGGTGACCGGCTCGCCGAGCAGCAGGTACCACGGCCTGTTGGCCGGCGCATCGCGGACGACCTTCTCGGTCAGGTCGATGACGCTGAACGTGATGTCAGGGGCGATCGCACCCTGGAACAGCAGCGTCTTGAAGGTCGCCGGATCCGGCTCGAAGTTCCTGCCGTCAGGCGTCCCCAACAGCTGGCCCTGTGCGGCTTGGAGGACCGCATTGGGGTAGCGCCGCAGCAGTGGGCTGCGCACCACGAGGGTCTTGCCCAGCGATCGCGTCCAGTCGTGGATCGGGCGGAGGTCTTTTTCGCCCTGGTGGCGTCCGGTGGTCCAGAACCGGCGGAACACCGTCCCGCGGGCATCCGACGGCACGCCGCGCCACAGCAGCTCGCGGGCCATCTCATGGTTGGCCCCGACGGTGAACGCCTCGACGAATGCCGGATTTGTCATCACCACCGTGATGCTGTTCGGCGGCACCCGGTCGGCCCCGGCCATGACCCACTGGCTGTGCGTGCGCTGCAGGCGGGCCGCGAGCGGCGCGTTGAAGGTCGGCACGAACCCCATCGGGATCAGCGACGGAACCAGGCGCGGCAGTACACGGGGCAGGCACGTCCCCGCCGCCACCGTGAACGTCGTCCGCACCAGCAGGCCGGACCGGCACCGGGCCGCGACCTGGTCGACCGTGACCCGCGGCGGAGCGACGGGAAAGCGCAGGGCCTGGGACACCTGACGCGCGCTCAGCGTCGCGACGACGTCGTCGAACTGGCGCTGACCCTCCTCGGTGAGCTGATCGTGTGGTACCGGCCCGAAGACCCGCAGCCCGAGGCTGCGGCGGACCGCGTTCCGGACGTTCAGCCGCGTCACCACCGGCTCATCGCCCTGCTGGAACGCGACGGCCAAGTCGAACGTGTGCTGGTCGACGACCAGGTCCGTGAACCACGTGGGAGTGTCGGGCAACCCTCGCTCGGCGGCAGCGTGCAGCAGCGGCGTCACGGCTACGGTGATGGCGCGGCCGACCCGTTCCTCGGCCGCGGCATCGAAGGCGCCGACCTGCCGTAGTCGTCTCAACGCATCGCCGATCTCCGGCCGCGGGCCCGGCAGCCGCCGCCGGACGATGTCGGGGGCCCGGTCGAGCAGATCAGCGGCTCCGTCACCATCATCCGGCGGCGGCGGATCGACGTGCTCGACTTCGATGCGCACGCCCCTGAACTCGGCGACGAGCTGGTCCTGGGCCACAAGGGCCGGTGGCGTCAACGTGATCAGCTGATCGACGCGGACTCCCCCGACCTGCTGATCGAGGATGCCGGCCCGGGTGAACGCGGTCCGGACGCGGTCGACGTGGATCCTCGGGCGGGCCTCGGCAGCGCGGAGCGCCACCAGGTCGCCCTTCATCGCGCCAGCGACGAACTCGGCACGCATGCGGGCGGCAGGAATCCCCGTCTTCGCCGAGACGCGCTGCGCGATGCGGGCGAACGAGGCGGCGAGCAGTGACATGCCGAAGCCCTTGGCGGCCATCGTCTCCACCACGGGCGTGTCGGCATCGGCCACCAGGGTCCGCAGCACCGGCCGGGCCACTGTCACCAGGCGCTCGTCGAGCGCGTTGGCGACGGCTCGTTCGTACAGGCGGGTGGCGGTCATCTCGCCCAGCCGCAACAGGTCCCGGATCCGGCGCGCGGCGCGGTACTCGCCGAGCTGCCGCCGCGCCTCCGCCACCAACTCCTCCTGCTGAGCACGGACCATGTCCGCGCCGAGGCGGGCGACGACGCGGTGGTGCGGCTGCAGGTTCAGCTCGGCGTACCAGTCCGGCCCACCACGCACGCGCGCGTCGCCGGTCGGCCATTGCCCGTATCGCGGCGGACGGACGACGCGTTCGTCATCGTCTTTCGCATCGACGGCCGCCTCGATGGCCTCCGGCACCTCGCCGTCGAGGACCGGCGTCTCGACGTCGCGCGCCGCGTCCTCCGCCGGGCTCACCAAGAGCGTCCGTACCGGTTTGAGCTCCTGCGGTGGCATTGGATCCAGCCCGTGCTCAGCGAGACGCAGGTCGATACGGCCGAGCCCGTCGATCAGCGACGCGTCGATCGGGGACAGTTGTCGGGCCACTTCCTCGAAGTCGCCGGCAGCGCCGGTCACGAACCGCCAATGGTGGTACATCGGCAGTTCGATGGTTCCCTGACTCTGTGGCCATGACGCCTTGTCGCCGGCGCCGTCGGGGTTCTGGCGACGGGCCGCCAGCACGCCCGCGAGATACGTCGGCACTACTGCGGCGAGGTACGCCGTGTTGGCTCGCAGCCGCGTGGGGCACAGCAGCCGGGACAGCGTACGGCGGCCGTCGTGCGCAGGCGACTCAAGCGGGGCATCCCCCTGAGCGTGGGCGTGCGCCCAGGCCCAGAGCTCGTCCGGAGGAGGCAGCTCGGCCGGGTCCGCTACCAGCCACGGCAGCAGGGAACCGGCCTGGTCGCTTACCCGGCCGGGGTTGTCGGGCACCACGACGAGCGCGATCCACGGCCGCGCCGGTTCGCGGTCACTGAGCGACACCAGCCACGGCAGCTCGGGACTGTCGAACTCGATGGCGGCAAGGTAGTTCGGCTCGGCGGCGTACTCACCGGTGTTCGGGAAGACTCGCAGGATCTCGCTGGGCGCGATACCGACGACGTCGCCGGGACCGAGCAGCTCCAGCCTGGCACTGGCGTCCTGCTCGTCAGTGCCGCCGCCCTTCCAGTGCCCGGTGACCTTCAGCGACACATCCACCGTCAGGCGCGGCAGGCCGCGGGCCAATTCCGTACCGGCGCCGACCCGGTTACTTCGCACCGAGGACGCGAACGTAGCCTGCCCGAGCTCAGCCACGGACCGCCTCCGGTAGAACAAAGTGGGGTCCGGATTCGGGCTGCTCCATGCTGTCCCGGCGCCGGGCGGCCGCGCCGGCGGCGACCATCTGCTCGAATACGGCGTCCGCCCGGACCGAGCTTCGGAACAGGCGCTCGAACGGCTCCCGCGGACGCACCAAGGCGTCCTCGAAGTCGAGCTGCTTTGTGGTCTTGTGCTCCACCTTCAAGCTCGCGTCACCGACGATCACACCGGACTGGGCCCGCAGCAGGGAGCCGGTGGCAACGAGGCTGTCCTCATGGAGCTCCTCAAACAGGCCGCGCGGGAAGCCTGCGTCGACCGTGCCGGTGATGCCGCCCGCGCTGGTGACCTCGACCGTGACGGAGCCGGCCATAGGCCGCCCGCCAAGGCGGCTGAACTCGTGATTCAGGGGAGCGGCCATCTGCACGGCTCGCAGCTCACCCAGCGGCGACATGGGCACTCTGGCCCCAACGATCGGATCACCCATCACCACCATCCGCTTGGCGGAGGCGTCAGAGGCGACGCTCCAGTTCTCCCGGAGCCGCAACTGCTGCGCGACGAGGTCGACCGGGTCCTGGGTGGCCGTCCGCTCGGACAGCGGGTCGCCCCAGCCGAGGTGCAGGTCGACGTCCACGTCGAACCAGAGGATCTCGACGGTGAGCGAGCCGTTCAGCTCCCAGCGGCCGGGCCCGCTGAAGTCAGCGGTGACGTTGATCCCCGCGACTCGCTCGCCGCACACCACGAGGCTCAGCGAGGCGCGGAAGTCGGCCCGGAAGCGGAACGGTGCGAAGAAGATGATGGCGTCGAACGACGCGTGCCCGTCGACGGCGGCCGCGATGAGGTCGGCGCGTAGGAACACCGCGCCGCCCAGCTGCGCGGTGTCGGTGGTGATCGCGGCGTAGCCCTCAATCCGCATACTGGCGAACGGCAGCGGAGACAGCTCCGCGGCCAGTCGCTTCATCCCGGTCATGCCCAGCGGCGGCGTGTAGTCCGGGTGGAATCCGCCCACGCTGAGCGCCATCGTGCCTTGAGGTCCGGTGGTCAGCCGGAAGCGGGCGTCGCCGTCCACGGTGACCGGGCCGATGCGGGAGTTGACCAGGCTGCCGTCAATGGAGATGCCCGCAGCGTCCACCTTGCCCAGCACGATGACGTTGAAGAGGGCGAACGGCGCCTCCTCACACGGCAGCGAAACCCGCACCTGACCAACGATGACCACGCCGTCGGTACCGACGATGAAAGCGAGCGTCGCCGAGACCAGCGTGGGCGTGCCCCAGCCAAGCTTGATCATTGGCCCGACGAAGAAGTCGCCCCGCGACACAGGGAAACAGCGATCCAGCGCGGGCAGGATCTGGTCCGCCTGCCCCACGGGGTCGGCCGGGAACAGCATGTTGCCGAGCTCGCCACCCGATAGCGCCGCCGAGAGACCGTCGCGGTCGACCCGGCGGTTGATCCCCACCACACCGCCGAGCCCGACGAGCGTGAAACCGAACGACAACTGGATGGGCTGGCGGAACGTTCCTGAAAGGACCGCGACGACCGACAGCGGATCACCGAGGTCCAGAGACGCGAACCCCGCCGCCGTCACCACACCAAGATCAAGGCTGATCGCGCCGCGGTAACGGGTGGCGCTGAACCGTTCGATCCGGCCGCCTCCCGGCAGCGGCGAGGGCAGCGCGAGGGTGATGGAACCCGGCCCGTAGGCCTCTGGCCCGACCAGGTCGAGGAACCCGCCCAGCAGCGCGCCGCGACGGTCGGGCCGGAAGTCCAGCGAGACCTCGGCGCCGAAATGCTCGGCCGAGGCCACCATCCCCGGCACCGACATCCCCACCGAGGCGTCCAGCCTGACCACGACGACCGGGATCCGCACGACAGCCGCAGCCTCGCGCAGTGCCCGCAGAGCCGCGACGAGGTCGGACGGCGGGGGCGTAAACTGCAGGTCGACCACGGCGTCGAACGGCTTGCTCAAGCGGAAGCTCCCTCGCGCACGAAGAATCTCCCGCCGGCGACGCCCACCTTCAGCGACCGGAACTCGTCGATCGACGGGACCGTTGTCGGGACCGATAGTCCCGCCTGACGTAGCAGGTCCGACAGGCGCAGCGTGGCGCCATACCGCGGGAACTCCAGCGTCACGTCGTAGGTCCAGGACTCCACATGAGCGAGCCGGGTGGTGAGCTTAGGCTTCTCGAGCAACGCGGTCAGTGGTCCAAACTGCTTGCTGAACTCCGAGGCGCCGAACTCGAGGACGAGCGTGGCTTCTCCCGTGCCGGGCGCTGGCCCTGGCGCGCCTTTGCCGACGATCAGTCGCTGGCCAGGATGACCCTTGAACGTCAAGGAAATCTGATTGCCAGGCGCCTCGAACGAAAACTCGCCGGTACCCTTCGTCTCGACAAGCAGCGTGCCCGCGCTGACGGCGGGCGGCACGGCCGGTCGGTAGACGAGGCGTAGCATCGTGTCGTCCTTCAGCCACTGAAGACCGAGCCCCGTCGGGCCGTCGGCAGGCTCGTGCCAGATGATCTGCAGCTCGTCGACGGCGGGAAAGCACTGCCCCTTGAGCCAGACCAGCGCCGCCGCAACCAGCGACAAGATCCCCGATGGCCACGTCAACGCGCCCACCAGCCGCTCCAACGCGTCCTGGCCAAGCGCGACCGCCTCGTCATCCAGGCCAATCGCGGCAGCCGCCGCATGGTCGACGGCGTCCTGGGCCTGCTGGGCGGCGGAGGCCACTCGCGCTTCCACGTCGGCCAAAGCTTGCTGAGCGTCGGCTAGCACCGCCTCGGCAGCTTTGGTGGAATCGTCAGCGACCTTCTTCGCCCGCTCCACAGCGGTATCGAACGCGTTCTTCGCCTCCGCCCGCGCCTGGACGGCGGCTTTCAGCGCGGCGTCCCGGGTCTCGGTCGCAGAGGCCAGAGCCTGATTGCCCATCGCGCTCGCCTGCTCCAGCCCACGCTCAGCTGCCGCGGTGACACGATCGGCCTCGGCCATCGCCCGTTCCAACTGCTGCTGGACCTGGCCCATCGCCTGGCGCAGCTGTGCATCGGCCTGCCGCACTGCAGCCGTCTTCGCGGCGTTCGCGGCGTCCAACTGGTTCTGGGCGCGCTGCTTGAGGCCGTTGGCAGCGGCCTCGATCGACTCCTGGGTGTCCCGTAGCCGGTCGTCGCCCTGCACAGACAGCAGGCTGCGCAACTGCTCCATGCTGGGGTCCTCGCAGCTCGCCAGTGCTTGAGCGATCGCTATGATGCGTGCGCCCACGTCCTCAAGCGCCCCACTCGCCATGGCAGCCCCGTTCCTCCTCAGACCAACTAGGGAGCCGGCCTTGCCTTGAGCGCTGGCCGGCTCCGCCTACCTGCGTCGTCCTGGGCGCCGTTCTGCTCGACATCACACGCGGGCATGCGGATCAACTAACTGCCTGGCCGGAAGTTACGGGGCCCACAAAATATGACAAACAACTCACACCATGTGTTCAGGTGGTCGCACGAGGCCTACCGTTGAGATCCACCGAGGTGATGGGGGCCTACGCACGCCTACCGTGACGGGTCGCATCCGGCGTGCCCTCACCTCGGCAACGGCCGGCGGGCCAGCTACTCCATACTCTTCAGCGGCGCCGGCGGGTCACCTCGGTCAGCCGGCGAAGGCAGCGGTAGGGACAGGGCCAGCTCGATCGCCGTCGCCGCGGCCTCGTGCGCGGCCGGGTCCGCCTGTCTGGCGCCGGGCTGGATCAGACCGGAGCCGCCGATGAGCGCGTCCCCCAGGTGATGCGGTGCGAGGTTGAAGTGCAGGTGCGGGACGCGATCGCCGAAGACGTACACGTATACCTTGTCCGCGCCGGTCGCCGCCCGGACGGCGGCGCTGGCCCGCGCAAGCACCGCCCCACACGTCGCCGCCTCCGCACCGTCGAGGTCGGTGATGAAAGGAATGTGGCGGTGGGGCTCGAGGTGCCCAAACCCCACCACAGCACCGTGAAGCACGACCGACAACCGCCAGTACTCGTCCTGCCAGACTCTGCGACGGCGAAAGTGCGCGTCGGCATCATCGACCCGACACAATAGACACTCGCTGTCGGCCATCCGCTCTGTGCCGCCTTTCCCGACGCGGGGGTCCCTGCCCGCTCTACCGGCGTCGCGATCTTACCCGCCCGAAAGTCGGTCACGTGGGCTACCGACTGGACAGCCGATGACCGGTCGCTTGATCAGCGGGGCGGCGGTTTCGGATTGGCCGGGGAACGTGGCTGACGGCCCGAGTCCGTACCGGGCATGGCCTTTCGTATCGTTCGGGCTACCGCAACGGCGTATCACTGTGGAGCGTGGCGATGAGAGTCCGAGCTGTTGTCCTCGCCGTCGTGGCGGCCGTCGCGTCCATCGTGGTCGTACCGGAACCCGCGTGGGCGGCGTCGGCTAGCGCCGCGCTCAACGCGGTCGACTGGGACCAGCCGTTCCCGTCCTGTGACGGCACCCCGCAGAGCGACATCTCCGCCGGCACGGTGACGGTGACCGAGACGGCGGGCGGGGTCGACGTCACGGTTCGGATGACCAACGGCGGTGCGAGCACCGGTGCGGTGTACTCGATCCGGGTGTGGGAGGCGGCCGGGGAGGGCGTGTCACCCGGTTGCGGGGACACCACGGTCGCCACGTGGGACGAGGGCACGGACGGCCAAGGGGAAGTCACGGTACCCATGGAGCTGCCGTTCGTGACCGAACTGCCGGGCGGGGCGACGTTGGGCGACGGTCAGGGCAGCGAAAGCCTGGTCGTGATGCTTTTCGTCCACGGCAACGACGACGCCGGGCCGCGCTTTCTGTCCGGGCCCATCCCGCTTCCCGGGCATGAGCAGCAGCCGAACGAACCACCGGTGGCCGCGGTCACCGTCAGCGACACTCTCGCGGGCGGCTCCCCTTTGTGGGTCACCTTCGACGCGAGCGGCTCGTACGACCCCGAGGGCGGCCGGCTGTGGTTCCGGTGGCTGTTCGGCGACGAAGCGGAAGGCGGTGAGCAGCCGTACGCCAACCGTGCCACGATCAGCCACACCTACCGCCGGGCCGGGCATTTCAACACGTCGCTGCAAGTCCTCGACGACCATGGCAATGTCACGTTGTGGG
>Ga0307513_10007328_pt1 | contig 14323 bp, 20 predicted proteins | sample 15_EM_MG_FD_202174 | JGI IMG/M metagenome (GOLD analysis project Ga0307513, IMG submission 202174) | Populus trichocarpa ectomycorrhiza microbial communities from riparian zone in the Pacific Northwest, United States - 15_EM | ecosystem: Host-associated > Plants > Roots > Unclassified | place... | reverse complement strand
CGGGCGGCCCTCGGCTTCTCCACCAATGGCCACGCCGACCCCTGCCATGCTCGTCCGGTGCTGGGGATCAGCGTGGGCGCGGGGCACATCGTCGACAAGGACATCATCGCGCTTCGCCGCTGCAACGACTGCGGCGCCAACGAGTGCTTGGTGCGCACGTTTGATGCCGCCCCGACGCACCTCGAAGGCACGCATTTCGTCGAGCACCGTCGCGCAGTCAACTCGCTCGCCGAGCACTGCAAGTCGTGCGGCTGGTCTCATCCAGATGTGGCGGAGCACCACGCCGCGGAATCGACGCAGCCAGCGGACGTGGCGTCGACCTTTCCTGACCTGCACGCCGTCCTCGGCGAGTTCGTGTGCCCTCGCGTGGCGCCGCACACGACGCGCCGCTCCCCGGGCGAGGACCGTTGACGCCTACCTGTGGCCGGCGACGCGCGGCGACGGGCAGTGGCGGCGCGAGCCGCGCGAACCGGTCATGCTTTTCGCCGGCCAGCCTGTGCCAGGGTCTCGAGCTCGACCGCGGTCTGGCGCAGGCGCTGCTGGTACTTCACCGGGAGACGACGGTAGCTGGCAAGCAGCGCCTCTTCCGCTGCCGTCAACGGTTCCGACTTTGCCTTCGCTGGTGCCGCCGTGGGGTCCATGCGCTCTCGGCGGCCAGTCACGAATTCGAAGAAGGCGTCGCGTGGCACCGCCAGCACCTCCGCCCAGGCATAGGCGCGCCCGGCCGGAAGACCCTCGATGCCGTTCTCAAGGTGGCTGATGGAGGCTGTGGAGCTGTAGCCGAGCGCGCGAGCGACGTCGGTCTGCGAGAGGTGGAGCTCGTCGCGCCGAGTCCGCACAAACGCGCCGACGCGCTTCCACAATGCTTGTTTGTCTTTCATGCCGGGATCTGAAGCTTCTGTATGGAGGATCCGATCAGGCGGACATATTCGGATCTACGAGCGCAGAGCGCAACCGCGCAATGCCGCAGATCCTTGAGACAATATTTAAGTACATGAAATCACGGGGATTCGACTTGTCTTTCCACTGGGAACGACGCAATGGATGTCCACGAGGCGCACCCAGCGCGACGACGGAGAGCAGGCGATGACCACGAGCAAGCGGGACATGTTCCTGAAGGAGCTGCGCGACAACATGGATGCCTGGCACTCGGCCGAGATTGACTACGCCACATTCACCGCGTGCCATCGGGGCACGTGGCAAGCGATTCGCGAGGCGGGCCCAGAGGTCGAATCCGAGGTGATGCGCGCCCTCTGCGACCAGCTGCCGCCCGTGCCCGAGCTTGCCGGTCCCAGGCCGGAGATCTCGCGATACCGCGGCCGAATCGATCGCGCTCGCGTCGAGTGCCCTCGGACGCGCGCCAACGTGCTCATCACCTTCGGAAACGATCCACCGGTGGCCGGCAGCGTGGACCTCACCACGAACATCGACACCGACGCCACCTAGCGACAACACGCAGCGAATAACCAAGGAGAGCCCATGTCCAAGAAGCAGATCAAGAAGACGACCTCGACCAAGACGATGGCTGCCAAGAAGGCGGCCAAGCCAAAGGCCGCTGCGTCGGCGACGCGCCCGGCGAAGAAGAAGGCAGCGAACCAGCCGGCGAGCGCCGGGCGAGCGGTTCAGCGCGTCGCTCGCGGAGGTGCGATGCCCCCGCCGGGGACCGTGATCAAGAAGCTCGACCGCTACGGGAACGTGCGCTGCGAGTGCACCGTCGAGGAAGGCGGGATCCGCTACGAAGGCACCCTCTACAAATCCTTCTCGGCGGCGGCGATGGCGGCCGCGAAGCGTATTGGCCTCACGAACAAGACCCAGAACGGCTGGACGTTCTGGGGACTCACCAAGCCGGCGCGGCCGTCGAGCGATCCGCTCGAGACCCTGCCGCGGGCCTGGGAGCGCTATCGCGGGAGCGTCACGGCTGCGGTGAAGGACGGGGTGAACGACGAGAATCGCGACAAGGTGCGCATCGAGCTCGAGACCCACTCGCAGGAGCTCGAAGCGCTGCGCGAGCAGGTGGCGTGATGCCCGACCTCGAGTTCTTCCGGACCCACATGGGAGTTCGGTTCTACGAAGGCACGATGCCCAAGGTCGCCGATCAGCTCGAGAGGCTCAACAAGAACTTCGAAGCCCTCAACAAGAACCTCGAAGCCTTCGTCGCGGAGCTTCGCCGGTCGAACGCGAACCCGACTGCGCCGGCGAGTGAAGCGACGACGCCGGCCTGAGCGGCGTACAGGCGTAATCCACCCCAACGATCTCCGCTTGGACTACGTAACAAGGCGAGATAACGAGCGATTAATGTGAGTCAATCACACTCACGAAGTTCGCCGAATTGGACTTGCTTAGTGTTCGGCTAGACGCAATGTGTGTCCTCGTGACGAACACGAACCTTGACGGAGAGACGACGGCGCCGGCGCTGATGAAGGCTCTCCGATTCGGCATCGAACTCGAGACCGTTGGAGTGGCACGGCAGGCGCTCGCGTGCGCAATCCAATCGGTCGTCGGCGGAGCGATCTCCCAGAGCGGCGGCGAATGGCACACTACGACTCCAGACGGATGCATCTGGAAGGTTGTGCGCGACGGGTCATTGAGCGACTCGAGCAATAGCGGCGAGATCGTCTCTCCGGTCCTGGACTACGCGGACATCGAAGTGCTCCAGCGCGTCGTTCGGGCATTGCGGGCGGCCGGGGCTCGGACGGATTCCTCCACGGGCATCCACATCCACGTCGATGGTCGTCGCTTCGACGCCGCGAGCGTCACGAATCTTGTCAGGTTCGTCCACAAGCAGGAGCGACTTCTCGAGCACGCGCTCGGCGTCAGCTCCAACCGGCTCGAGCAATACTGCCAGTCGATCGACGCTCGCTTCATCGAGCAGCTCGAAGCGCGCCGACCGAAGACCATGCAGGAGCTCCGCGAGGTCTGGTACGGCCGAGCGAACGTGGCGCCGGAGCGCTACCACGGCAGCCGGTATCGCGGCCTCAACCTCAACAGCCTCTTCTTCCGAGGGACGATCGAATTCCGTTACTTCAACGGCACGCTTCACGCCGGCGAGGTCAAGGCGTACGTGCAGCTGGTACTCGCGCTCGCAGCAAATGCGCTGACCTCGAAGGCCGCCTCCAGCAAGCGTCGCGACTTCACGCCGGCGACGGCGAAGTACGACTTCCGGGTCGTGATGATTCGCCTCGGGCTCATCGGAGACGAGTTCAAGACCGCGCGCCTGCACCTCACCAAGAAGCTCGCGGGCTCGGCGGCCTGGAAGCGCGGAAGGCCCGACCGCTCGGCAGCCGGGGCACCGAGCGCGCCCACCAGCGAGGAGGTCGACGATGCGCGCGCGGCGGCGTGACCGATGCGCGGGGGCGAGCGGCAAGCACCGCTCAACGAGATTCATGAACGGCAACTGGCAGTGACCTTGGGCAACCGCCCGAGAGGAGATGGCAAGATGAGACAGGTGATCGTGTTCGCGTACGGCTCGAACCTCGACGAAGAGCAGATGCGCAGGCGTTGCGCGAGCGCGCAGATCGAAGCGCTCGCGGTGCTACCGAACCACGCGCTCGCGTTCGGCGGTTGCAGCCGGCGATGGGGCGGCGCGGTCGCGAGCGTCGTGCAGCAGCCGGGCGGGTGCGTGGAGGGCCTGCTCTACCGCGTCACGTCGTCCGACCTTCGCGTACTCGACCGCCACGAAGGGCATCCCTTCGCGTACGAGCGCATCGGGAAGCTCGTGACGGACGAGCGGGGACGGCGCCGGCGTGCGCAGGTCTACCGCCAGCACGAAGACACGTTCGAGCCGTGCCTGCCGCAGATGGCGTATTTCCGTGTGGTGCTGAACGCGTACGGCCGCCTCGGTTTCGACCTCGATCGGCTGGCTGCTGCGGTGGGGGTAGAGTCGTGACCGCGCGCCGCGCCCAACGCGGGGCGGTTCGACGCGGGCTCGAGGCGCGCACCCTGGTGTTCGTCTACGGCACCCTGTTGGCGGGCGAGCGCAACCATCGGCACCTGACCGGTGCACGCCTGGTCGGCGAGGCCTGGACAAAACCGGCGTTTCGACTCCACGACCTCGGCCCGTTTCCTGGTCTGGTTGCGGGCGGCGAGCAGGCGGCGCTTGGCGAGGTGTACGCCGTCGATGAAGCCACGCTGGCCGCGCTCGACCGACTCGAAGACCACCCGCGGCTCTACCGGCGCACGAGCATCGTGCTCGCGGGCGGCGCCAACGTCGAGACGTACCTCCTCGCCCCCGAGCAGGTCGCAGGTCATCCCGTCATCAACTCGGGCAGCTGGCGCGCACGCTGGAAACGCGGCACGCCGTGAAGATCATGATGCGAGATGGCCACCGTTTCGAAGGCAGCGCGCTGCAGATCGTTCGCGCGATGCAGGACAGCGCGTTCAGTGTCGACGACCTCACGGTCCCGAGCTACATCGAGTGGGTCGTGGCCAACGTGCAGAAGTTCGAGGGCGTCGCGCTCTCCGTGATCGGCGGAAGTGACGACGAGCTTGCCGCTTCACTGGTCAATGGGATGATCCGCGCCGGCCTGACCTACCGGCTGTAGCGCAGTGCGGATCTTCACTGCTCTTCTCCGCCCTTCCCAGGTCGCGCACGAGGTGCGCCCTTGCAACATATCGACGATGCGCCCACCATGAACGTATGTCGCGCGAGCTGTCTCAACCGATCGCCAAGTACTTTGAAGGCGTCAACGCGTTGGATTCGGATGTCGCGATCGTCGGCTTCGACGGCGACGCCGTGGTGCGCGACGAAGGTCGCGAGCACGTGGAGCTTGCCGCGATCCACGCTTGGGCACAGGACACGATCTTGCGCGACGCGACCCAGGTGTCCATCGAGGACACGACCGAGCGTGGTAGCTCCGTGGGCGTTCTCGCGACTCTCACTGGACGATTCATGGGCAGCCCGATTCGCTTGCGCTTCTCATTCCACCTACAAGCCGATCGGGTTCAATACCTCGAGATCGCCTCATGAAGGACAGCAAGCGCGCCATCGTCAGTCTTGAGCTGTCGGCGCTGCCCGGCGGCCTCGATCCGGGGGCGGTGAGCACGACGTAGGCGATCGCCGTGGAGAACGTCGTGCGCGGTGCTCGCGAGGATGTCCGACGGTGCCGCACGCCCGGCTGGTGCTTGTCACCGCGACGAACCTACGGCGATGCCGCTACGGCATCCGTCTTCGCCACACCTGGTGCAGGCCGGGGTGTTCGAGCGCTCGGGTCAGTTCTCCTGATTGCCACGCCGGCAGGCCCGTCAACCAATAGTGAATCTCGGGATCAGCCAGATCCGCCGAGAGGAACGCTGCTGAGCGGCGATCCATCGTTGTCACCCATCCCCGCCACGAGTGTCGCTCTGACGGGCCCCATAGCAGCAACACGGAGAAGATGTCCGCTGGGCTCAGGCGCACCGATTCCGGCTCGCTGCACCACAGCACGCCCTCTCGAACGAACGCCAACCTGTCCATGCTCACATGGCAACACAGTTCACCTCCTGCGTCGACGCGACTCGCGCTGAAATCTCCTACGGTTTCTTGGCAGAGCTTGTCGGGACCAGAACTCTCAAGCAAGTTCGTAGCCGTCCACCATGGCATCACGGATGCTCAGTCGCGCGACGACGAAGCACACAGGGGGGTGAGCGCCACGCGCCCGCTGGTAGCGCTCGAGACGACATGACAACCGTCCAGCAGCCGATCAATCGGCGCGAGAGGACGAGGTCAGCGCTACGGAACCAACGCCGACGGCAAGAGAGAGCGCGTCGGCGCGGCAGTTCGCCATACGCCACCAGCGGGCGGGGATGTAGAGGGAGTCGCCCTCGCTGAGGGTCGCGATGATGAGCGGAGACACCTCGTCCGAGAGGCGGTGGAAGATCTCGGGCCTAGCGGGCTGATCGGCGGTGACCGTGTTGGCGCGGTAGGCGTAGAGCTCAGTGCCAGCGCACTGCGCGATGAAGGTGTCCTCGTCGTCGTAGTGCCAGCCCATGCGATAGCTGCCGCCGGGGGTCACAAAGACCTGGATGTGGGCGGGGCCGAGCTCACCGAACGAAGCGGCAAGGTCCGCGAGCTTGGCGCAGTGTTGCTCAGCATGACGTACGCACAGCCCGACGCCCGCCGCGAGGTGCCAGCGGAGCTGGACCAACGAACGCGGCGCCGGCATGCGGATCAGTTGGCCGCGCGCCAAGACCAGTGCCTCGGGCTCGTTCGCGAGCAGTAGACCAAGATCGTCCCAGTCGAGGAGCGAGCGAGCGCCGGGCGGGCGGCTCGCGTGGACTAGTGGGGCCAATCGCAGATAGCGCGCGCGAAACTCTTCGATGGGCAACTCGCCGAACCAACCGTAGAACCGCCGCGCCTCGACGTCCACCATCTCGTGCCGCCTTGCCTTTGCACTGACTGCACCAACCAGGTTAGCACGATTCTTGGCTTAATCGTCGGTCCACATTCGATACAGAGCGACGGCGGTCGATAGAATGAACGAGTGCGTCATGGAGACATCGGTCCATCTCCATCTCGCGGCTCGGCATCGTTGATGATCCCCAGCGTCGTCGGTTCGACCTGTTCCTGGAGCACCTACACGCTACCGTGAGCGCTTCTTCGCGCGTTCGAATCGTGAGCACGTCCAACCGTGCGCCGTCGAGCGTAGCTGATTGCGCTAGTGAATCGCGCCGAGGCGACTGCTGCAGAGTTTCGGCTCGGCGCCGGGCACGGTTCCGAACAGGTGCGTGCCGGAGCCGTCTTGAACCATGTACTCCGGAGTGGATTCCTGGCGTGGTCACGGCGAGTCCCTTCACAAGGCGTGCCCGGTCGAGCTGCCCTACGATCTCATTGGCCCCGATTCGGACATGGCGATAGGGATTCGGTCGTCAGCTCGGCCTCTTCACCAGCCTGGTGAGCGCCGATGAAAGCGCGGTGAGCTGGGACGAGGTCTGCAGTGTCTGGGTCGCGCTGGTTTCAGTCTCGCGTGTGGCCCGCGTGGCGTCGACGATCGCAAGGTTGACCTGCTCGACGGCGATGGCTTGCTGCCTGGTCGACAGCTCGATCTCTCGCGCGGCGTCGCTCGTCGTCGTGACCAGCGAGGCGATGTGGCGGAACGCCTGCGCCATCTCGGCGACCTGGGTAGCGCCGGCGTCGACCGCCTTCGAGCCGGTCTCGGTCGCCATCACCGCGACCGTGACCGCGCTGCGTACGTCATCGAGCGTCGCGCGGATGCCCCTGGTTGACGCGGTGACGCGATCGGCGAGCTTCCTGATCTCGTCAGCGACCACGCCGAACCGCCCGCCAGCGTGGCCCGCGCCCGCGGCCTCGATCGCGGCGTTGATCGCCAGGATGTTGGTCTGCTCGGCGAGCTCGGCGACGATCTCGAGCACCGCGCCGGCCTGCTGTGACTTCTTGCCGAGATCGAGCATGTGAGAAACGACCAGATCGACCTGGCGACGGACCAGCGCGGACGCCTCGTGGCCCTGCGCGATGATGGCCTCGCCCTCGCGCGCGGCCTCGCCCGTCTGGCCCGCGATCTGCGAGACCCCCACGGCGCGATCAGAGATCTGCCGCGAGGTCGCGAGCAGCTCGGTCATCGTGGTCATGATCTGGGTCATCGCGGTCGATTGCTCGCGCATGCCGCTGACCTGCTGGTTCGCGGCGGTCTGGAGCTCGGTCGACGAGGTCTCGACCTGGGTCACGGCCGAGCCGATGCGCTGGCTCAGTGAGCGTGACAGCAGCCAGCCGATCAGGATCGTGAACACCACGGTCGCGGTCCCGCCCCACAAGGTCACGTCGGTCGCGGTGCTGGCGGACTCACGGGCTTCGCCCCGGCGGACCTCGAGCAGCCGGTCCTCCTCGGAGTCGAGCTCGGCGATCGCGCGCCGGATCTGCTCGGTGACTCTCGGACCATGGCCTGCGGCGATCCTCGCGATCGCGCTGTCCAGCCCGTCGGTCCGGCGGGTCTCGCTCACGCCGGCGAACTCCCTCATCCGCTCTTCGAGCAGCGCGCGGGTCGGGCCTAGCCGAGCCTGCTGCGCAGGACTGTCGGCGGTCAGCTTGCGGACGTCGTTGTACGCTTGGTCGAGATTCGCGACCGCCTGGTGATACGAATCGACGTAGCGTTCGGAACCGGTGATCACGTAGCCGCGCACCGAGTTCTCGGCGTCGATTAACTCCGCCAGCGTCGTCGCGAGCCGCGCACGGACCTCGTAGGTGTGCGTCACCCACTTGTCGTTCGCGATGACCGCTTGGGTCGCGCGCAGCCCAGTGATCACAAGGAGCAAGAACGCGACCACGGTGACCGCGAAGCCGAGCGCGAGCTTTCGACCAAACGTCCAACCAACGCTCATACGCTGTTCCTTTGCGACCGTGAGAAGCCCGGCAAGATCGATCACGCTCCAGCCCACCAGACGTGATGCCTCGAACCGAGGCAGATGCCTCCGCGCAGGCCGGCAAAGATCCATTCCGCGGTCGACAACTCGGCCGCGATCGACCCCTCGATCGAAGATGCGTTCGTTCGCTCGTTCACGTCCACCGCGTCCACCTTCTGCGTGCGCGCGAGAACTCGATGCAGCGCCGCGTCTGTTCAGGATACGCGGGCTCGGACCCACTGTCCCGCCCCGACGTGCGCGCCGGAGCCCCACGGTGAGAGTCGCGGGTCACTCCAATTCCAGCCGCGGTGTAGATACGCCAGGACGGCTGGCCGTCGAGATGCTCGCCGTTCCGACCCCTGACCGCTGCGTGCAGTCTGACGTATCTCATGGGTGACTTCCCATAGGTGAAACTCGCTCGCGCATGCGCTCCGGCGCCGCCCTGGGGCGCGTCCGTGCGCAAGTCGTCCCGGGTCGCAGCGCGCGTGACAGCTCCCACGACGAGGCCGCTATCGCAGTTCCGCTTGGAGCGCGCGGTCCTCGCTGAGTCCCAAGAGGCCGGGAGAAGCACATCGACTCCGGACTGATCGAGGAGTCTCAGATTGAGATCGGCTCGTCGCGTTCGATCGCGTCGAGCAGGTTCTCGAGCGTCCGCTCGGCACCGGCATTGACCGAGCGAGCGAGCCCGAGCATTGCGGCGCGGTCGAGGTTGATGCCGGGCTGTTCGCAGATCGCCACGATGTCAGCGACGTCCTGCCGGCGCTTTCGTGGATCCCGCCACGAGCTCACCGACGACAAGAGCCTCAGTACCACCAACACCTCGGTGTGCGGCACGTTCCATTGCTCGATGACACGCTGCCGATCGAGCGCCGCTTGCAGCAATGGATGGACGCTCGAGGCAATGAGGTCGACGTTGATCGACGTGAGTCGCGTCGCGTCGCCCATGTGACCTTCATCGAGTTGCCTGAACGCTGCGGCTAGCTCACGCACGACGGCGCCGACCTGAGCGCGCTCGATGACGAAGTCGAAGTCGGCCGTGATGCGCGGCTCGATGAGCAGGTTCATCGCATGACCGCCGATCAGCGCCCATCCAACCCGAAGAGCCTCGAACACCTCGACCACGCGAATCACCTCAGCCTCGGTCACCAGGCGATGTACTCCGCTGGTGGTGGAGACGCGCCCGAACAGCGCCCGGTGCGTCGCGAGGATCTGCATCGATCGTCGGATGCCGTCTGGAATACCCAGGGAAGCCACGACCAACGGTACCATCGCCGGCCTCGCGCGGCCTTGCCCGGTCGCGGCTTGACGATGCACAGGCCCGGATAGGGCGCGAACGCAGCGCCCAGGATGGCTACTTCTTGGCCTTCTTGCCGGGGAAGTACGTCGTCGAGCGCTTGTTCCCCTTGGTCGTGATCACGCCGTCCGCGACGAGCTTGCGGATCGGCAGCGCGAAATCCTTGGTCGTCGTGCCGAGTTCCTTGTTGATCTGCTCGATGCGCAGACCGGGGCTCGCCTTGACGAACGACGAGAACCGCTCCGAGAGGGCATCGATGTCCGCCTGCGTGCGCTTGGCACCCTTCCCGCCGCGTGGACGACCCGCCCTCGGGGCTTCGATTGCAACGACCGCGGTGCTCGCCCGCCCAGCGCCGCGTCCTGTCGCTCGGCTCCCGAACGCCGATTCCAGCGTGTCGATCGCCGCCTTGCGGGCCAGTTCGCTGATCTGCGCGACGAAGCTCTCTACGGTGCGATTCATCTCGTTCTGAAAGTCTGACATTTGCTATCTCCTCTAAGGTGAACGTAGAAGATCAGGTCGGTCGTGCATTGTCAATATGAACGTGCTGAACCTGCCTGGAATTGCCCCTGATCGCACGGCCGCGTTCTCGCTCCGTGAGCAGCATTCCAGATCGACGGCAGCGGAGCTGTTGTAGGGCGCGCGCGCTACTCCCGTACCATATCCGGCCATCGGCAGCGATCGCGTGGTTCCGCGCTCGAATGGGTATTCGTATCCAGCGTTGCCGTCATTCCATGTCTGGCGACTTTGCGGTTCATTGACATGACGGTTGTGAGTTGACCAGCCGCTACTCGGATGCAACGTGTGACCGCACGCGACGACCACTCACGGAGCAGCCCAGATGACGGATACGATCAGAAACACAGCCACCACGAACCCTCTCGCCCAGCTTCGCATTGCACGTCGCAAGCCGGTGGCTGCCCTGTTCGGCGCAACGGCGGGGCTGGTCCCGGTCGGGGTGTTCGAGCTCGGCCACTACGAGCTGACCTCATGGTCGCCGCTTGCTTGCCCCAAGGCTGTGATCGTCTACGCCGGGCTCGTATTCTCGGCGTTGACCGTGCTCGGCTGGTCGAGCGACATCTTTGGCTCCCGCGTGAAGGCCATCGGCTTCACGGCGCTGCTCGAGGGCATCATGATGGCGGCGGATGCGCGCTGGCTCAGCGCGATCGCGCTCTGCTACTTGGTGGTGATCAACGCGGTCGCCAATGGTTGCCGGCTTGCGCTGCGCGACACGACCACGGAGGTGAACTGGCCGGCAAACCTCGCGCGCAGCATCGTCGCGGCAGCCGCGAATGCGACCACGACGCCGAAGGCCCGAAAGTCGGCGCGTGTGGCCCGGGCGCGGCGCGGAGCTCAGCGCGCGGCGAAGGCGCCGCTCGAGGCGGTGCCCGGATACGGTTCGAACTGACCACGTCGTTCGTCATCGGCGGCGCAGCGCACGCTGCCCTGCCCGCGAACGTCGTGCGCCGGGGAGCGCCTGATCGTCCTCTGTGTCGATAGAGAGGCGGCCATGTGGCTGATGTTGCCGCGCGGGGCCTCACCAGCGCGCTGATGTCCACCGCGGCGCCGTGTTGACCGCGAGCGATCAGCCGGCCCCCACGCCCCGCCAACGCGCCTGGTACCGCGCGATGTCCTCGTCGGAGACATCCGCCGCGTCACCGTCGTCGGTCGCTCGCGCGAGGAAGAAGTCGCCGCGGATTCGCCACTCGCCCATCTCGCCTGGGCGAGCGAGGTCATCAGCGAGCATGATGATCGCCGCGTCCTCGAAGCCCGCCGGGATCGCCGGTGCGCGCGCCGGGATCACCCGGTTCAGCGGCAGCTTCGCGCCCTGGTCATTGCACCAGAGGTCGAGTCCGTCCTCGAGCCCGATCACCGTGACCAAGCCGCCGACGATGGACTGCATCGCGGCGAGGTAGTTGCCGCGTTCGTCCGGCACCAGCGCCTCGGCGACTGGCGCAGCGCCCACGCGGCACACCAGCACGCGGACCGGCGCCTTCGCTGCCGGCGCGCCGGCGGTCTCATTCGTCCATCCGTCATCACCACTCGTCGTCTCATCCCGTTCGCTGTCGTGAATCATGAGCACGTAGTTGCGTACGAGCGGGCGACAAGCAAGTGCTCCGTCGCAGTGTTCAGGCAATCCCGACTGAACACGCCACTGTCCAATTTGTACTGCAGCAACTACAGGGCTTGCTTATTACGAGTGCGGACGCAATGTGTGACTCATGGAAACGAATCAAGCGGTAATCGACGCTTCGGCGGTCTACCTCGGGCACTCGTTTGCTCATCACTACGGCCGGCGCGTCCGTGTCCTGGAGGTCCATCGCTTTGACGTGCCGGAGAGCGACATCGGTCCGTTCACGCTCCCGGCGCTTGTCATCAAGGACGAGCTGACGCTGAAGCGCTCTGGGGGACTGAAGCCAGCCGACCGACTCGCCATTGGGCTGCTGAATGCGGATGGGCTGTGGACAAATTGCATGAAGCATTTGGTGCCCCAGCAGGAGGTGGACTTCACTCAGCTACCTGCCAACTGGGCGGAGACGTACCGGTACATCACACACGAGCATCTGCGCGCTGGGACGCTCGACACCACCGGCCTCCGAGAGGCGCTGGCAGCCGCGTATCTCGCCGGGGCGCGTGCTCGCTCGCGTGGGGAAGCCTGACCGGGACGTCGCTCGCGCCGCCGATGGGCGTCATCGGCGCGGTGAGCGCGGCAGGGCCTGGCAACGAGCGCCCGGCCGGACCTGACCGGTTCACGGCGCGCCCCTACCGCCCGCCCCGCGCGCACTAGCGGTCTTCCGCCCCTCCGCGACGACCGCGCCTCCGCGACGACCGCCCCCTCCGCGACGACCCAACCAGGCCGAAATCGAACCAGGGACCGCGAATATCGGCAGCGTGCGACCGCGCTGACGGGTTCCTATACGCATGCTCCCCCCAATCGCAGATCGGATCCGAACTGCCCTGAGCTCGGGATCCCTGAATTGCCAGCAACTCGCGAAGGCCGTAGTTGTATCGCCTGCGGAGCTGCAGGCCGAACTCAGGCGCCTGGAGACCTCGGGCCGAATCTACAATGTCGGTTCCGACGAGTACCCGATGTGGACGTGGCGGCTCAGCGAGCCGATCTCATCCGAGACGTTGCTCGAGGCCGTGATCCGGTTGCTCAGCGAGCGCCCGACGGCCATCCGCGAGCTCGCCAACGCGACCGGCGCCGACCTGCGGCGCGTCGCACTGGCCGTGCGCGCCATCCAGCGCAGGCCGGAAGGGGAACGACTGATCAACCTCGGTGCCGAGGACGCGGCCAGGTGGTTCATGCCCCCGCCGGGGGCTCGACGGCATTCTCGACCGACTCCGCTTCGATCGCGACGAAACCCTCGTCTGGTTCGTTGACGAGCTTCAGGTCGCCTTCGACGGCGCGCTACGAGGCGGCCATTCCAAAGAAGTAGAAGATACGGAAGCCCGGCTTCATCGGATCAGGCCCGCCATCGACACACGCCGCTGGCCCCCACACACCGCGCGACCAATGGTCGGGCGCCTCGCTGCAGCGCTTCACGCAGTCGAGTGGCATCTCGCCATCTCGCGGCTCTTCCATACAAAAGTCGACCTTGTCACCGATCGTACCCGTGCAAGGAAGCCACCCATGCTCCTCTTGTGCTTGAGCAGCGAGGCTCATAAACGCGTCCACTGCCGCCCTCGCTGACTTAGTCGCCTGAAACTGACGTGCATCCATATTGTCCTCTGTTGCCAGCGATGTGTTGCTGCCGTGAGGACATATGTTGCGTACGAACGAACGACAAGCAAGTGCCTTGTCGCCGCGTTCGCGCCAATCCAGACTGAACACGCCACCGTGCAATACAAGAGATCATCACGACTTGCTTAGCTCGCACGTGGGCCCAATGTGTCACCCACGCCAACGACACCGCGGCGCCGTGTTGACCGCGAGCGATCAGCCGGCCCCCACGCCCGCAGGCCATCGCGCCTGGTACCGCGCGACGTCCTCGTGGGAGACGTCCGCCAGCGCACCCTCGTCGGTCGCTCGCGCGAGGAAGAAGTCACCGCGGGATCGCCACTCGCCCATCTCACCCGGGAGAGCGAGGTCATCAGCGAGTAGCATGATCGCCGCGTCCTCGAAGCCTGCCGGGATCGCCGGTGCGCGCGCCGAGATCACCCGGCTCAGCGGCAGGCGCGCGGCGCCGCGCGCGCCCGTCGCGCCAGCTCGCTGATTCGTGGCGCTCGGGTGCGCGCAGGCAGGTAGACGGCGAGCCGTCTCGCGCACCAAGCCGTCACGATGGACGTCTCGGCGATCTCACTCAAGTAGCGCGTCCTTGTTGCCGAGACGAAGGTCGCAGCTGCGTCTGGGGTGATACGCTCGCGGCATGGTTCGAGGTGGATGGCTGCCCGTGGTGCTCGCCCTGATCTCATCGGCATGTGGGGCGCGTGCCGCCCCGGCGTCGCTCCCGACGGGGCCCGAGGTGTGCCCCACTCTCAGCGCCGCGCCAAGCGTCGGCTTCTGGAAGGACGAGGAGCTCTGGCCGTCGTGCCCGATCGCGTCGCCGGTCGCGTCCATCGGCGGCCGTTGCCCAGGTAACCGCGGCTGCATGCAGCCGTGTGCGAGCCAGTCGCGCGACGACAAGCGCGTCTCCGACGACACCGCCTACGAGTACGACCGGGCGGGCCGTCTGCTCGCGGCCACCACCCGGTCGCATT
>Ga0307513_10007327_pt1 | contig 14324 bp, 7 predicted proteins | sample 15_EM_MG_FD_202174 | JGI IMG/M metagenome (GOLD analysis project Ga0307513, IMG submission 202174) | Populus trichocarpa ectomycorrhiza microbial communities from riparian zone in the Pacific Northwest, United States - 15_EM | ecosystem: Host-associated > Plants > Roots > Unclassified | place... | reverse complement strand
GTCATCCATTGCCGGAAATATATCATAGAGAGAACCATTAGAACATTTGCCTTGTAGCCTTAAACTCCAAGCCTTAAATGGTTCGAGTATTTCCATGATTGCTTGAAGTTCATCCCAGTCATCTAGTATAAGCTCATCTAGCCTTGCTGACTCCAAGTTGTATTCAGATCTAATACCACGCTCATTTCTGATTGCTGCGGCTACAAATTCTTGTAGAGGTTCCTTTAGTAGAAATGCACGCTTCAAGCTATCATAGTCCCCACCCCACCGTGTAATAGAACCAACAATTGGTAAATTGGCTTCACCACTGACAGCCCCATGGGATTGAACCTTACTTTTAAAACTATCGCGGCGCTGAGGTGTTCGACAAATCCATACACAAATATTTCTCCATTGAACCTTGCTTTCTCCACTCAAGCAGCTCCTGGATTTCCTGCTCTTCATCTTCCGGAGCATCAAAATTGCCCAGTCCTTCCAATATCTCTGTATTGACACCCCATAAAAATGCCTTAACCACCAGGTTAATTACATGCCCAAAACAACGTAACCGTCTTTCCCGTGGATTGAACTTGATGTTCCGCTGTGCCAAGTATGCTGCAATTTGAACTAGAGCTGTGTCATTATTAGATGCATTATCAAGAGTAAAATATCCAATCTTTGTCTCAAGTTCATAAAGCTTTATTACCTCCCAAAAGTGTTCAGCTTGGTTAATGCCGGTATGAGCCCCATGAAATCGCTGGAGTCCTATTAGTGTTCCATGCAATTTACCATCTTCTCCTACCCAATGGCCAACAATCCCTAAAAATGCTCTGTGGTTTGGCGAAGTCCATATGTCAAAGGTAAAGGGTACCATTCTAGCTCCGGCAAGGCTGCGGTTAATTACCAATTGCGTATTAAGATAGTGTTCCAGGATCCAGGACCGATAGTGGATCCACTCTTTGGTAATGTACTTGGAATTGCCGTATGTGATTGAGCCTATTAGATATTCTCACCGTGTATTGTGTTAGCAAAGTATTATTATTGGGTAATAAAAGCTGTGTTAAAATAAAGAGAAACAGACACATGCACAGAGGTATGCCAGAAGTACTCTAAATGCTCTTATTTCTACCTGCCAAAAGCTGATATTGCTGATAATTATTCATCGTATAAGAAGTTGTTTGAAAATTTTTTTATTGAATTGAATCGTGCGTGGTTGGGATATTCGTCCAAATGCCTCATCAATCCGGGAGCTAGCTTGTGAGATACGTCCATCTTGGTGTTCTTTTGTTATTCCATGGTCATCTGCTAAATGCTCAATCATGTTTCTAGTAGATGAATCACCGAATGTTTTGGCGGAATGTCGCGAGAGACCTATTATTGCCATGCAGTTTGTTTAGTACATAATGCTCGATAGAGTGCTTTGAATCTACAAGTATTAGGAAGGTGAATACATACAATGATTACATCTCCAGCGCCATTTGCCTCCTGCAAGATACTCTTCACCATGAATTGCAGCCCAGATCCAACTCTTGCGAGCCTTTTTCACAGGAAGAAAATGTTCCGGGAGTGAGACAACTTGTTGATTATCTTCTATGCTCTCCAGTGTGTGCGTTAAAAGACTTGAGGGCGTATCTGTCACATCACTGATTGTGCTTATTCCAGACCCATGAACTGAGTGTGAATGTTGATTTAGTGAGTCCTGACTTGTATGAAGTAGCCGTAGGGGAAATATGCCTGTACTCCTTGGAGCGGCAAGGACAAGGGCTGGTGGATTGGAACTTTGGGGAATTCCAGCGGAGGAAGCTGAATCAGAGGGAAAAATAGTCAGATAGGACTAGGCTGGTGAGCCTGAAGGTGAATTCTCAAGACTATCTTGAGTTGCTTGAATATCACTCATTGTGCGTGATTTGGAAAAAATAACCGAGGATGATAGAGAAAGAAATAAAAGATCAGAAAATTAAAAAATGTGGGGAATCAAGTTGCCCTTAACACAATCTATTCTTAAATAAAATTACGTGGCCTATAGGCGCCTGTCAGGCCTGGTAGGCTTTCATAGGCCAGCCCAATTTAGCCTATATCAGCCTAGGCCATTTGCGGTAGTGGCCTGCCTTGGCCCGGCCTACAGCCTATAGGCCGGCCTATCAACGGCCTGGCCCGTTGGGAACACTGAATCGAACACCGCTCAGGGCTGCTGCATTTGGGGGACATGAGGGAGTTGTCAGGCTACTCCTAGGACGGGAGGGTGTCGATCCAAACCGGCCGGGTTCGGATGGTGCAACCCCACTTCTGTGTGCTGCTCAAAATGGACATGAAGGGGTTGTCAAGCTACTACTTGGTCGGGAAGATGTCGAACCCAATAGGCCAGAAAACGAAGGTAGTACACCACTGTTTTACGCAGCAAATAACGGACATGAAAGAGTTGTCAAGCTACTACTTGATCGAAAGGATGTTGACCCTAATCGCCCAGAAAACAATAATCGAACGCCTCTCCGGGCTGCTGCTATAGCGGGACATGAGGGAGTGGTCAAGCTACTGCTAGCACGGGAAGACGTCGACCCTAACCGGCCAAGTTTAGATGGTTGAAGGCCACTCGAGTGTGCTGCTGAAAATGGCCGTGAAGGAGTTGCCAGGTTTCTTCTATACCGGAATAATGTCGACTCCGATCGCCCCGATGCGGGCGGTTTGACACCCGGATGCCGTGCTTTCTGGGGACACAAAGGTGCGGCCAAGCTACTGCTTGAGCGGGACGATATCGACCACAATTGCCCCGATAAGTATGATCAAACACCACGCGGGCGGGCCGCGAGCAAGGGATATGAAGCAGTGGTCGATCCATTACTAGGACGAGAAGATGTCAACCCCAATCGTCCGGGTGGGGATGGTCGAACCTCACTCGTGTGTGCCGCTATGAATGGCCATAGAAAAGTGGTTAAGCTTTTACAAACCTGGATATCTATGGACCCCGCAGCTGCGCAGCTACCCTACCAGCCCTAAAAGAACCAGCAAGTTAAACCCGGAGCATCCAATTGATTACGGTCAACCTAGACGGGATCTTTCCCTTCTCAGCCCTCTTTTTGCTCAACCCTCGGATGCCTTCTCTGCGCCGTTGCCGCCATCGCCATCCTCCGGATTTCCCTGTGTCCTCTACCCCAGTCCAAAAACGCGACCTTAGATTTCTTTCTGGCTCTCATTAGTGGAAATCCAACTTCTATCTCAAAAATTATTCCCTCCGATAATTTCTGATATATCTTAATCTCTATAAGTGAAAGCACACCAGTCTCTATTCATTATGTTGGGCATGCAGTAATCGGTGGACTGTTTCATTTCTCATCTTGCGCTATTTTATCATAGTCATCATCCCCCCCCCGGAACAGGTTGCGCATTAAAAAATATCCCTCTTTTTTATTTTTCCTTCTGGGTTTATATTTATTCCTTCTCTATTCTCCCCCTACTAGCGACCGATTCATAGATAGATCAACAGATAGATAAACTACACACAGATTTTCCTTTTGATACTACAGGTTTTGGAATGGGCGTTCCCGACGGCTAGCATTAAGCATCAAAGAGAGAATAAACACTTCACCTTCTCTTAACAAGGCGGCACTCAGTCGGGATTATTAAATTAACTTAGATAATTGCAATTATACACTAGCTTCCCAAACGCGCCACTGCAAATATGCCAGAAATTTTGGTTGCAATAAAAGTAGCAGCCATGGATATTTATTCGGTATAGAGGTGAAATATAAGACACTATTGGAGGGGGTATTTTCCAACCTGAGGAAAGTTGGAAAGCTCGAATATGGGAGTAATCAACCGGTTTTGGATACCGACCTTGGCAGTTGGTGGAGGTGAGGAAAATACCGTGGAAACTTGAATAATTGAACTACGTGCTATGTCGTTGGAGTTTCCCATCCCAGTAAGGTCAAGAAACTTTTGCCCCGCCCTGCCTGCGGAGGGGGAAAGGGGCTGGGTTTTTGCTGTGTTTTATGCCCCCCGTTCCAGAGGAGGAAATTCTGGACTTCATAGCACACAGTTCAATTATTCGAGTTTTTACGATATTGGAGGGGGGGGGGGGTGTCTAAACGTCTGTGCACCTCTGTCTCCGGCAGCCCTTCTTATCGGGCAACTATTGAGGGAGACTTCCGCGGTGTGGCTGCCGTGCCACTTGAGATAGTAGAGAGCGCCGGTAGATGCTATACCGTGGTGTAAACTATTGGCTTACTGTTTCCGGATTTCTGCTACAGGTCCATATAACCGGATTTTGGTCTTTGGTTTTCACAGTCGTGATTTCCGGTAATGGTGGGAACCACGGGTATTTCCGAATAAGTATAGTATATTTTATTTATTTAGGAGGAAACACGATATCATACATGCAAGTATAAGTTGAAACAGCAAAAAGGGGGGGGGGAGTAAGAAGCGAATTCGTAAAATAGGGCCCTGACCGTGCTTAGCTCTGGCCAAAAACTCAATGGAGAAAGAGAAGTTCCTATCGGTACAACACTCGTAGTGGAAAATCACTTTACACACCCCGAAACTCAAATCATGGATCATGCGCCCGCAGACGGTAGGGCAATATAATTGATATGAAACTTAGGCGAAGTGTAGGAAGGATATGAAATGTAGCTTCCAGCACTCGTTCTTTCGCTCACTCTCTGTCTAAAATTAATAATTGTAAAGACCGGTATAAGTAAAACACAAATACCACATCCTGGTCCGCTGACCTCGGTATTCCCCTACATGCCATTGTTCCTCCTTGTAGTTTTCGGGAAGGTCTAGAAATAGGCCCGGCAGGAGCGGAAAGGGGCTAGTGTTTGGTGCGCTAAGGATCGTAGGTATAGCACTAGTGGGGGTGTAGAATTGCCAGTTCAAGAAACGAGTGGGGATGTTGCGATTGCGGGCCCCGGTTGTGGAATCTTATCCTGCATAACGGACAAGGATTGCATCAACACAGGAATGGGCCAGTGGTATCCAGCAGGAGTAGTAGAATTGGTTGGCAGCGAGGTAGCGGAGTAGTAGAGAAGGGAAAGAGCTAGTAAAGGGTGTCGGGGTAGATTGAGTGAGGGATGCAGAAGTGAATGCTGCGCTGCTGCAATCACTGATATTGTGGGCAGAGGTTCGGGAGTGAGTCCAGTCACGGCGCCTTGCAAACTCCATGCAGGACCAGGAGGGTGGAGGTAGTGCCATTTTTGCTGTCGGAGTAGTCGCGAGAAATGCTATCACCTTTCCCGGGGTCGTTGATCCTGTGGAAACACCGGGCGATTCCCCCCGACCTAGTTTAGTTCCTCACATCATATATAATGTGGAGTCCGGCAAGCGCGGTTCGGTGCGATGTATCATCTGACAGTTGCCAAGACGGGTACCCGGGTGGGTGTTCCCGTTGCTAGCCTGTTGGGAGAATATTTGCACAGTTCAGATGTAGGGTGGGGAATAATTGACCTTCGCGCTTAAACATTGGAGTTGTCTTTGCTGGTAAGGTTCGGTACTTTTTTGTTTTTTTCTCAAGTTTGGGGCTCAAGCGGTCAGCTTTCACTGTGGTTCTGCCCCCAATCCAAGAGACAGAATTTTGGACATCTTAGCGCGAGGTTCAATTCTTCTCGCTCCCTCGGCAGGAACTGGCTTGCGCTAGAGTTTGTTTTTAGGCGAGAACGATACTGTATGTCCAAGCAGTCCACAGATATCTATAAACTTATTACTATATTTCGCTTAAGAGAAACCGACGCCAACAACCACGATTTTCATATCCATGCCATATGTACTCGGGGGTTGACAAAAGTCGGGCGCACCACCATTACATTTGTATGGCAACTAAACCGGATTAGGAAGTTTGAGTGATATCTGGTGAGGATTTTTTGGTGTCGGCAAGAAGTCGGGCGCTTTCCAAACGGAGAACTGGCTTGTGTCACCGCGCCCGAAATACCCTTACACCCGAGTACAGTACTGGATTCTACATTGGATCCCTTTGCAAAATCCTATTCGCGGCCCGTCTGCCACCTCTGGAGGCTTTATTACTGAACTTGCGTCTTTTGCAGACTCGGTCATGTTTAATAGTTAGCTACTGTACTTGAAAGTAAAAGAACCAGCCCGTATCACAGAGAAGATTCACCCTGCTGGTGACCTACTGTAGAAATTTGCATAATCAACCGTGTGCTATGTCGTTGGGCTTTCCTCTGAGTAAGATCACGAAATCTTGTTTTTTCCTGTCTCGGAAGGGAGAAAGGGGCTATTTTGCCATGTTTTCTGCCCCCTTTCCAGCGACAGGATTTTTGGACTTCATAACTCACTATTCAATTATTTAAGTTTTTATGGTAGTGTAACCAGCTACTTGGAGAGTGGCTGGAACATGTGTTTCCTGGCTGAAGAAGTTAGGCCATCATGGTTATTTCTACAAGATTAAGAGCTCGCAGAGACGGTGGGATAAATCTCCCGCACACGAAACTCGATCAGTACGGACCAGGATGGTTTAATTCCGGGCCAGTAAGCTATCAAACCGCTCGGGATTTTGGTTATTGTGGTTCGCTGACGCTGCCTGGTATAAATTGGCCTGCGAGAAACGCTTGCTAGGTCTTATCTCTTCTCCCTCACTGGCCTGAAATTAAGATATTCTGGCCGGACTTAGCGAGCCCCATGAGTTTTTACGGTAGACTTATAAGTTACGGGTAGCCAATATTCGCAGGGACAGAGCTTTGGGCACCGCTGCCAACTCGAGTAGTCAAACCTCCTAGACCCTGGCCTTCCGCCTTTAGCGCCAAGCCCATTGAGTGTCCTATGATACGAGTAGTTTGATCTCGGCGCCGCCTCTCTTGCTATCATATCATACAAATACAATACATTTATCATAATATTATAACCCATCTTTCAAAAGTTCTCAAGGAAGCAAATTCGCCAAACCAAATATTTTCCGACCACTAACCTAAGCGGTAAGCGCATGAGTTGTTGAATGATATTGTGATGAAAATTTTCTATCAAAGCGGACGGTGTTAACCGAGGAGAGAGGATCCAGGATCTGCCACCGAGCTGACTAACCCAAACCAGAGACTGAATATCCAGTGAACTCTCAGCTAGAGTGACATAAGGACGATACTCTTTCCGTAAAAACTTGCATAATTGGACGTTGTGCTATGTAGTCCAGAATTCCCTCCCCTAGGAGGGGTGCTAAAAACTGGGCCCCTTTCCCCCCTCTAAGATAGAATATTTTTTATTTTTTATTTCTTGACGTTATGGAGAAAGAAAAGTCCAAACATAATACCTAAACTTCACAGCCCTAATGCAAGACGAACAAGAAGCACGGCTGATTGAATCTCTACATATCACTCATAGCGCTAACCAAATGTTATATCGTTCACATGAGCCACACGAACGAACAAAGTTGGGCAGGGTACGGTATTACACGACACTTCATCCCGTAGAACATATGTTACACTATGGCCTTGGGTCGCTTATTTTTCTTTGAGGGCACCGCACCGCCTACCTAGCCATTGAACCTACTGTGATAGCTACTCTAGCAATAATAAAACTATGATACGGCATCTTCCCAGGGAGCGTCACTAGAAGGGGTGGATATACTCGAGTAGAGCCCAAAAAACTAACTTCCGGAGTCCATCCATGTGGCTCTCAGCGAGTGAGACCCCCTTGCATGTACCTGGGTGTCAGCCCCTTCCTTGTTTCCTTCTCTCAAGGTAGCTAAATAGGGTAGATGCGCACGGAATCTCCTACCGAAGGATTTTAGAAAACTACAGTTAAACAAGAATCTTATTGTGCGTACGATACTCGTACACACAAGCTTCGTTGTGAGGGTGGGGCTTACGATCAGGTACAGTCACGTGAGGTTTTCATGGCCTTTCCCGGGTGCAGAAGGATATCGGCTATCTAGTCACCTAACACCCATCAGTAGATGCCCCCGCGCCCAGGTTAAAGCTCTGCAGAGATGGCTGTTCCCCTTGCTACCGTCCTGCATGGGCCAGGGTTTTTCTGGCCATTTTTTGCGAAGCGCTAGGAATGGGACTCGGAGGACAGGGGAAGCGGGTGTTTGGGCTGCCGAAGGTCCGTGGCACGGCGCGAGTTGTCGGCGCGCAGAATTTCGTGTCTATGAGACGGGTGGAAGGGCTGCGACAGTGGGCCTCATTGTGGAATTCCGCGCTGTGCTACGAAGATGGACATTCACAAAGGAATAAGCTGGCTGTCTCTAGCGCTAGTAACTTAGTAGAATAGGTTAGTGGGGAGGTAGCGGGGTGGTAGGGCAAGAAAACACGTGCTACTTGAGCGATTCAAAAGTCTCCGGAAATCTTGGCGCCAATTGTCCAGGCGAAATGTGTGAGATAGCGCCAAGATTTCCCGAGACTTTTGAATCGAGCAAGCAGAGGGGCTCGGCTCGGGCTGAATGAAAGGCGCAGAGATTGAGGTTGTGCTGCGGAAATCCTTTCAGGTGCCAGAGGCGGGGAAGTCTGGGAGCGGCTTCAATTGTGGTGTCTTCCGAACTCCCGGCAGGAGAGGAAGGATGGAAGTAGATTTATTTTTGCTATCAGTATTTCTATCTAGAAAGATCATTAGTGTTGGGTTGTTGGCGGTGTGTTTGTTTCTTCCATCATAGAAGTATCCAGGAGTTTATGATAGGCCTAAGCACAGGAATGTTTATTTTGCCTCTACTATTGCCCTAACTGAAAATCTAAGATGCTCTCCCTGTGGCCCAGTGCTCCTAAGTTTGTCAAAAGGATTCTCCGCAAATATTTCATGTTTCTCCGTAGCTAGATGACCTGCACATCGTGAATTTCTTTACCAAAACGTGTGCCCGCGTCTTAATTTTCCCACCAGAGGGTGCATCCTTTGAACCCCGCTTGAGCAATAGCTCATGATCTTCCGGTAATCTATGGAATAGTGAGTCGATATTAAAACGGTTTTTGGACGGCGCTGGGGGTATCAGTTTCTCAAATTTCTACTCCTTTTGAATGTATCAACCGAAAAGCGTGGAGAGATGGTGTGTTCAAGTTCGCCAACTGATGGAGTCGGCTCATCGTTTTTGAGATGAATAGCCCTCAGGCGTTTGTGTAACGATGCCTGTGGTGGGATGCTCTCGGCGAGGCTCAAAGCTTTACCATCGCCATCGACCCCGCTTTTCCTCAATTCCAGGCAATTGCGTTAGCAGAACCCAAGCTAGCCAACACTTTGCTCTCAACAACTTTCACACCGGTGAAAATCGAAAAAATGTTGCAAGCTCCCAGCAATAACCAACACTCTTTCAACACTACAAACAGTTTTAACAGTACAACAAATACCTTTAACTACCTCACCCCCGATGATGAGTCTAAAATATTGGCGTGGCTGTCTCCGCTAGAGCCAGGGATACGGCATCGAGACATCGGAGCCCAGCGGCTGGACAGTATAGGATCCTGGGCACTGGAAACCCAGGAATTCGGATGCTGGCATGGTGGTAGTCGGGAGGATGGACCTAATCATCCCACCTTATTTTGCCACGGAAATCCGGGGGCGGGAAAGAGTTACGTCATGTAAGAGAGAGCCTAGTACTACCGGAAATCAAATAATGGCATTGCTGACAGACTGAGGTGACAGCTCACTAGTGATAGACAAGTTGTGCGACGAGGCGGTGGAGGAAGATACTGCCGTTGCCTGTTTCTACTTCGACTTTGCTGCCCGGAGTGAGCAGTCACCAGTAAATATGCTCGGTTCTCTATTACGACAGCTTGTCAGTGGATTGGATGGAATTCCTGAAGCGGTAGTCCAGTCTTTTCGAGACCAGAAAAAGGTTATTGGGGGCAGAGGACTACAAGTGTCAGGAATTTTGAAAATGTTCCAGACCATCACAGGCGCCAAGCGAACATTTATATGTGTTGACGCTCTCGACGAATGTGTGCCGGAGAATCGAATGGTAATCCTGGAATCACTAGGACAGATCGCGCGGGAGTCCCTCGATACTCGTATATTGCTGACTGGAAGATCACATGTCCGGAGTGAGGTGGAAAGGAAATTGGGTGGAGCGGTAGCTTTTCTATTGATAGAGCCTACGGGTGATGGTATCATTGGGTATCTACGTGAGAAGCTCAGGAGCGACACTACACCGGAAATTATGAGCAGTGCATTGGAGGAAAATATTATGGAAAGTATTTCCCAGGTAGGCTCGGAAACGTATGTAGAAACCATGCAAGGCCGAGCTAGGCAAAGCCACCTCAGACTAATAGCTAACATAACCAAATCTAGATTCCTACTGGCTTCTCTTCACATCGAGGCAATCCTCCGAGAAACTAGTATCGCACACCGAGAGAAAAGGCTCAAGGCAGTGAAAGATGGGGCAGGGCTAGGGGAAGCATATGGTGCAACCCTGGAGCGGATAAAGGCACAGGGTGGGGCAAAGAAAAAACTTGCGATGGCTGCTCTCATGTGGATCTGCTATGCAGAACGGCCATTACAAGTGGATGAACTACGCCATGCACTGGCAGTGGAAATAGGATCGACTACCTTCGATAGCGAAAGTGTTCCTTCGATAGGTGTATTGCTAGGTTGCTGTCAAGGACTGATCACAGTTGACAAGGAATCTTCGACTGTCCGGTTCATCCACTTTACAGTCCAGGAGTATCTCTGCGCTCATCCAGACCTCTTTATCCATCCTCATACAGTAATTGCAAAAGCCTGCTTGACCTATCTGAATTCGCGACAGGTCAAGAACCTCCAATCCTACCCTCCCCCAAGCCACGAATTCATGCCATTCCTCAAATATTCTTCGAGATATTGGGGAAACCATGCGAATAAGGGGTTCTCAGTCCACGTGGGGGCCCTTGCTCTGAAGCTCTTAGGTTTGTACGAAGACCACGCATCCGCCGTCTCACTTTTGGAGCAAGTGCTGCCTGGTGGATCTCTACCGGATGCCAGTTCCCCCCACCGCTTCTCTGGATTACATTGCGCATCTTTCTTTGGGATTGATGAACTTGTGGCCACATTGATCAATGCCAAAGGTTACGAGATTAATCAAGGCGATTACCGCGGAAATACACCACTCTCATGGGCGGCGAGGAATGGGCATTGTGGTGCGGTCAAGCTCCTGCTGGAACGGGGAGATGTCGACCCCGAGAGGCCAGATAGCGGAGATAATACACCACTATTATGGGCAGCTAATAACGGACATGAAGGGGTCGTCAAGCTACTACTTGGTCGGGAAGATGTCGAACCCAATAGGCCAGATAACCAAGGCGGTACACCACTCTTTTGGGCAGCTAATAACGGACATGAAGGAGTTGTCAAGCTACTACTTGACCAAAAGGATGTTGATCCCAATGGCCCAAAAAACAATAATCGAACGCCTCTCCGGGCTGCGGCATTTGGGGGACATGAGGCAGTGGTCAGGCTACTCCTAGGACGGGAGGGTGTCGACCCAAACCGGCCGGGTTTGGATAGTGCAACCCCACTTCTGTGTGCTGCTCAAAATGGGCATGAAGGGGTTGTCAAGCTACTACTTGGTCGGGAAGATATCGAATCCGATAGGCCAGATAACCAAGGCTGTACACCACTCTTTTGGGTAGCTAATAACGGACGTGAAGGAGTTGTCAAGCTACTACTTGACCAAAAGGATGTTGATCCCAATGGCCCAAAAAACAATAATCGAACACCACTCCGGGCTGCGGCTAGGGGGGGACATGAGGGAGTGGTCAGCCTACTACTTGGTCGGGAAGATATCGAACCCAATAGGCCAGATGACGAAGGCCATACACCACTATCTTGCGCAGCTATTTACGGAAATGAAGGGGTCGTCAAGCTACTACTTGGTCGGGAAGATGTCGAAACCAATAGGCCAGATAACCAAGGCGGTACACCACTCTTTTGGGCAGCTAATAACGGACATGAAGGAGTTGTCAAGCTACTACTTGACCGAAAGGATGTTGACCCCAATCACCCAGAAAACAATAATCGAACACCACTTCGGGCTGCTGCTATAGAGGGACATGAGGGAGTGGTCAGGCTACTACTTGGTCGAGAAGACGTCGAACCCAATAAGCCAGATAACGGAGGTGGTACGCCACTACTTCGAGCAGCTCGTAACGGACATGAAGGGGTCGTCAAGCTACTACTTGGTCGGGAAGATGTCGAACCCAATAGGCCAAGCTACGAAGGCGGTACACCACTCTTTTGGGCAGCTAACAACGGACATGAAAGGGTTGTCAAGATACTACTTGACCGAAAGGATGTTGATCCCAATCACCCAGAAAACAATAATCGAACACCACTTCGGGCTGCGGCTAAGGAGGGACATGAGGGAGTGGTCAGGCTACTACTAGGTCGAGAAGACGTCGAACCCAATAAGCCAGATAACGGAGGTGGTACGCCACTCTTTTGGGCAGCTAATAACGGACATGAAGGAGTTGTCAAGCTACTACTTGACCGAAAGGATGTTGATCCCAATCACCCAGAAAACAATAATCGAACACCACTCCGGGCTGCTGCATTTGAGGGACATGAGGCAGTGGTCAGGCTACTCCTAGGACGGGAGGGTGTCGATCCAAACCGGCCGGGTTTGGATGGTGCAACCCCACTTCTGTGTGCTGCTCAAAATGGGCATGAAAGGGTTGTCAAGCTACTAATTGGTCGGGAAGATGTCGAACCCAATAGGCCAGATGACGAAGGCGGTACACCACTCTTTTGGGCAGCTAATAACGGACATGAAGGAGTTGTCAACCTACTACTTGACCGAAAGAATGTTGACCCCAATCTCCCAGAAAACAATAATCAAACACCACTCAGGGCTGCTGCTATAGAGGGACATGAGGGAGTGGTCAAGCTACTCCTAGGACGGGAAGATGTCGACCCTAACCCGCCAAGTTTAGATGGTTGAAGGCCACTCGAGTGTGCTGCTGAAAATGGCCGTGAAGGGGTTGTAAAGCTTCTTCTAGACCGGAATACTATCGACCCCAATCGTCCCGATGCGGGTAGTTTGACACCACCCGGATGCCGTGCTTTCTGGGGACACAAAGGTACGGCCAAGCTACTGCTTGAGCGGGGCGATATCGACCACGATTACCCCGATAAGTATGATCAAATACCATTCGGGCGGGCCGCGAGCAAGGTATATGAAGCAGTGGTCGATCCATTACTAGGACGAGATGATGTCAACTCCAATCGTCCGGGTGGGGATGGTCGAACCTCACTCGTGTGTGCCGCTATGAATGGCCATAAAGAAGTGGTTAAGCCTTTGCAAACCTGGACACCTACGGAACCCGCAGCTGCACGGCCACCCCACCAGCTATGAAAGAATCAGCAAGTTAAACCCGGAGCATCCAATTGATTACGCTCAACCCGGACGGGATCTTTCCCTTCTCAGCCCTCTCTTTGCTCAACCCTCGGATGCCTTCTCTGCGCTGTTACCGCCATCGCCATCCTCCGGATTTCCCTGTGTCCTCTACCCCAGTCCAAAAACGCGACCTTAGATTTCTTTCTGGCTCTCATTGGTGGAAATCCAACTTCTATCTCAAAAATTATTCCCTCCGATAATTTCTGATATATCTTAATCTCTATAAGTGAAAGCACACTAGTCTCTATTCATTATGTTGGGCATGCAGTAATCGGTGGATTGTTTCATTTCCCATCTTGCGCTATTCATCAGTCATCACCCCCCCCCGGAACAGGTTGCGCATTAAAAAATATCCCTCTTTTTTATTTTTCCTTCTAGGTTCATATTTATTCCTTCCATATTCTCCCCCTACTAGCGACCGATTCATAGATAGATCAACAGATAGATAAACTACACACGGATTTCCTTTTTGATACTACAGGTTTTGGAATGGGCGTTCCCGACGGCTAGCATCAAGCATTAAAGTGAGAATAAACACTTCACCTTCTCTTAACAAGGCGGCACTCAGTCGGGATTATTAAATTAACTTAGATAATTGTAATCATACACTAGCTTCCCAAACGCGCCATTGCAAAATATGCCAGAAATTTTGGTTGCAATAAAAGTAGCAGCCATCGATATTTATTCGGTATAGAGGTGAAATATAAGACACTATTGGAGGGGATATTTTCCAACCTGAGGAAAGTTGGAAAGCTCAAATACAGAAGTAATCAACCGGTTTTGGATACGGACCTTGGCAGTTGGTGGAGGTGAGGAAAATACCGTGGAAACTTGAATAATTGAACTATGTGCTATGTCGTTGGAATTTCCCCTCCCAGTAAGGTCAAGCAATTTTCGCTTCTTTTCTGTCTGCGGAGGGGGAAAGAGGCTGAGTTTTTGTTGTGTTTTTTGCCCCCCGTTCCAGAGAAGGAAATTCTGGACTTCATAGCACACAGTTCAATTATTCGAGTTTTTACGGTATTGGAGGGGGGGGGGGGGGGTGTGTGTATAAACGTCT
>Ga0307513_10007326_pt1 | contig 14327 bp, 13 predicted proteins | sample 15_EM_MG_FD_202174 | JGI IMG/M metagenome (GOLD analysis project Ga0307513, IMG submission 202174) | Populus trichocarpa ectomycorrhiza microbial communities from riparian zone in the Pacific Northwest, United States - 15_EM | ecosystem: Host-associated > Plants > Roots > Unclassified | place... | reverse complement strand
CCCGGCATCACGGCGATACTCTCTTTTATTCCCTTTTTTTGGGTGGTAGGCAAGTACCGCTGTGGATTTATGAAGTATGTTAGGCAACTACCATGTACTGATATATAAATATGACCACTAAGGCTGCAAACCCAACCATGACGTATCGAAACTGGCACCAACGTTTTGAAACCAACCCTGAAATCTCAAAATGAATGCCAACATCTCGAACCAAGCACAAACGCTTCCAAACCAACAATGACCCATGAGGCAACCCTTATACCCTTCAAACCCCACCAAACCTGTACCCATACCTGCAAAATACCCCGACCCGCACCAAGGGTAAGGGTATTCAAGGGTATGGGTCAGGGTCACTCTGGGGACACTCTGGGGTTACCTGTGCCCATCACTATGTATATGTACAATTTCGTATTTTTGACTTTGAAATTAATTTAAGTATATGTAATTATCTACCCTACAGTGTATTTACTCCATTATATGTCAGAAAAAGCCGAAACCCATTACAACGAGCTGTAACGTGATGTAACACCAACCAAACTGGTTATGAAAATTGCCGGTCGTCATGCATTCAAGCTAAAGCGTTGTTCGCTTTAATGGGATTATTATGCTGTCACCTGGCATTCCAATGGGTTCCAACACTACAAATAACGATCTATACTCAATATAAAGGGCATCGAGAACACATAGTGTGAGTTAACAACCCTGCTACAAATCCCTGCCTTGCTGAAAAATCCCAAAAAATCGCAAATCACACCATTTTACGAAAAGGTGGATTTGGATGTGGGTCGGGCCATATGTTTGTCACAAATTGAACCAATGGCAATGGCATTGGAACGGCCATTGTCACAGAAAACCGTTAGAACAGGTTTATTAAAAGTCCAACATATTCATTTATGAGTGCAGGAGGTGTGGAATCATGCCAGAATTATGTGAAATTGCAATGAACAGTAAGTTTTGATTGTAATTGAAACTCAGTTTAAATTTGTTTGCAATGTGAAAACCTTCGCAAAAATGCTAAAATTTTTGTCTCTCACAGAAAATTTAAGTCATATTCCTAGGGTACAAAAGCCAGGGCTCAGGCCAATGGCTTTGGCTTTCCCATATCCCAGGCCGGGCCAAAAGCCAGCTCAGGCCAAAGGTCAGGGCCCAGCTTGGCCCAGCTTCTGGCCTCAGGCCAAAGCTGGCACATCACTACTGTTTTTTTTGTTTTTTTTTGTTTTTTTTTTTTTTTTTGTGAAGCTTTGATAGAATATCGACAATTAACAAAGTTATTTTCGATGTTCTGGCTGGTAGGACAAAGGTATCACTTTGCATGGGAAAGAACTCTCCACCGAGGAAATGCTTTACGCACATTCAGATGGAATAGTGTGGGACTCAGAGGAGGCTCATGTGAGCCCCCTATTTTGTCGAGAGGTGTGTCTGCCTCTACCCACTAAAACCTCGGCACCCATTTTCAGCCAGTCCTCAGGCAGGTTTTCCTGGTTTCGGAGAACCCCCCACCATGTTTTCTCTACTAGTTTAGCTTTGAGGGCTTTCTTTCCATACCTGGTCATGTCAGTCATTAGGCGTTCAAGTTGGAGCCTGTGATTCATGGCTCTTTCCCAAGTTGCCTCTATCTCATCTTCAGTGTACATTCTTGTTGGGGACCCCTCACGATTTATTTTCCATTCACATCTTATTTTCCAGATCAGGTGTGCAGACTCCGACATCAGGATGGCATAGAGGCGGTTTGCACTGGTGAGTCTCATTTTCCTGTTTTTGGGGTGGAAGTCTGATAGTCCACAGCCCAGAACTGTCCCTAGCTTTGGGTTTGTCCATGGTAGGCCTCTCATATCCCATAATTCTTTGGTGAGTCTCCATATTGTTTCCTGCCCAGACGCCTGGCATTCAGTTAATATGTGTGTCATTGTCTCCGGGACTCCATCGCAGACCTGGCACAGGCCTCGCTGCTCATATGTTGGTATGTTCAGCCAGTAATTTCCACATTTATATGCATTATGCATTTTTCTCCACAGGAAGGAGCGAATCCTTGGGGGGAAGTCCTTGCTCGTTAGCGACTTCCATATGGTTTCGTCTGATGGGGGGTTTCCAGTGAGTTCATCTACACATGCTCTCGTTATTCCCAGGTTGTACTGAGATGCGGGTCTTGGCAGTGGGATATGGGTGGAGGTGATGCCTTCATACAGAAGGGATTGTGTTGCATCACATAGTGTCATGCCTGAGGTTTGGAAGTTCTCAGGTGTGGTCAGGACCAAATTGTTTGGAGCCTCCTCTGACAGGCTGTTTTTCGCTTTCTCAGCAAGGATTTGAGACAGGGTGTCATCAGTTGAAGTCCTTAGTTTCATCCAGCCATTTCATGAATGCAGGGTTGTGATTATTGTTTGCAAGACATCCTCGTTCCTGGTGCAGGTCCATCCCCGTGATTCATGGCAGGCTAGGTTGGTGAACAAAAATGTGCGTAGATAGGGGGAGGCAGAGGTAACAATGATGTTATGTTTGGGGGGGGTGTTTTGTAGGATATGTAGTAGAGCTTGGCATTCAGCCATGCTTCTGTCTTGTACGAGGCCCCTTGTTCGACAGCTTATATTACGTGGGTCATCATCTTTGTACCAAATAGAGTATGCAGATGCAGCTGTTTCATAGCCTTGGTTTTCCTGTGTTCCACAGATGTGAACAGTATGTGTTTCTTGGTTTAAGTTTCCTTCAGGAAGACTGGGTTGTCTGATAACAGGGGTGTTATGAACCTTGCTCTGGTCTGTGAAGACTCGAAACTCTTTGGATGCATCAGAAAAAAGGGGTTTGGGCCTAAAGCAACCTAGGTAATTTCAACTTTCCCAAAGCAACTAGAACTCTCTAGGTTGCTTTAGATGTCTTTGGAAATAATCAAATTGCTCAAGTCTCTCTGGGGTAGGCTTGGGTATCTTTGGAAACATAAGACTTCCCTGGGATAGCCTTGGGTAGCTTTGGAAAAATAAAACTTCCCTGGGCCTCTCTGTGGTCTTTGGAAGAATCCTGTGGTGCTTCCAGATGTAGTAGTTAAAAATTTTATAGTATATGACCTAAATACATATTACTGACTACAGAAAAAGAAAAAAATTGAATGGGGCGGCATGTGGTATGAACCCGCCTCTTCATTGAGGCCATAATAGAAAACCCCTCACAAATGAGAGGGGGGGTCATTGGCGAGAGCTCTGGGGAACGACGACCAGCAAGTTGTCGTCGCCCCTTGCCCCTCCTTCTTCGTGTCCTTCCCAATCATCCAGCTCACCCTCTTCTCCACTTCCTACATCCCTTCGAAACCGCTGAAAAGGACCACCTCTGGCTCGCGTTTGGATGCGAGGGAGGTGGTGGTGGTGGGAGCCTCGTTGAAGCACCGAAAAACACCACCTCCAGCTCACATTCGGACGCGAGGGAGGTGGTGGTGGGAGCCGTGTCGAAACACCGAAAAAAACCACCTCTGGCTCGCGCTTGGATGCGAGGGAGGTGGGGGTGATGGGAGGCATGTCGAAAGAACGAAATAAACCACCTCCGGCTTGTGTTTGAACACGAGGGAGGTGGTGTGGTGGCAGTCGCGTCGAAATAGTCGAAAACAACCACCTCCAGCTTGCGTTTGGATGCAAGGGAGGTGGTAGTGGTGGCAGACGGTCGAAACGACGAAAAAAAACCACCTCCAGCTCACGTTTGAATGTGAGGGAGGTGGTGTGGTGGCGGCAGGCGGTCGAAACGATGAAAAAAAAACCACCTCCAGCTCGCGTTTGAATGCGAGGGAGGTGGTGTGGTGGGAGACGGGTCGAAAGAACAAAAAAAAACCACCTCTGGCTTGCGTTTGAACGCGAGGGAGGTGGTGGTGGTGGGAGTCGGGTCGAAACTGCCGAAATGAACCACCTCCGGCTCGCGTTTGGACACGAGGGAGGTGGTGGTGGTGGGAGTCGGGTCGAAACGCCGAAAAAAACTACCTCTGGCTCGCGCTTGGACGCGAGGGAGGTAGTGGTGGTGGGAGTCGGGTTGAAACAACGAGAAAAACCACCTCCAGCTCGCGTTTGGATGCGAGGGAGGTGGTGGTGGTGGGAGTCGCATCGAAACGACGACAGTACCCACCTCCGGCTCGCATTTGGATGCAAGGGAGGTGGTGGTGGGGGGCAGTCTGGGTGTAACAGGCGTTAGCGGTGGGTGAAGGAAGAAGGAACGGGAGAAAATGGGCAACGACATTTGTCGTTGCCCATTTTCGCGACGCACTGCTTGGGCCTCCCACTTCATGGGTCCCCCCTCGCATTTCTCCACCCCCAACTCCCTGTTGATTGACGCCCACATCCCTCTGAAGAGGGGAGGGGCGGATGCAGCTGGCATTTCCTGATCGCATTGCAAGTTGAGGGAATGATCAACGATAAGTCGCGTCATGTGCAGAAACGTGACGCGTAGTCATGTGATTCTGTTTGCACAAACATTATTCTGGTTCAATTTCTTCTAAGTCCAACCACCTACCTTCATCTCCCACCTCCATCACCTGTGCCCCTCCCTCAAAAGATGTGGGCCAGGTTTCCTCAATGCCTTTCAAATGACATGGACGCCGCCTTCGCCTCCCACTGCCCTCACCCTCCACTCTGCCACATCACTCGACGTCGAGCCTCGAGAACGCCTACCCTGGTTTGCTCCTGCCCTCTCCTCTGCCACGTCAGTTGACGTTGAGCGTCGAGGATGCCTCCCCCGGTCTGCAACCGCCTTCGCACCCTCCACTTTGCCACATCACCCGACATCGACCATCGAGGACGCCTCCCCTGGTTTTCCACCACCCTCCTCTCTGCCATGTCACTTGACATTGAGCATCAAGGATGTCTCCCCCGCCTGCCACTGCCCTCGCACCCTCTGCTTTGCCACATCACCCAACGTCGAGCATTGAGGACGCCCCTGGTTTGCCACCGCCCTCCTCTCTGCCACATCATCTCACATCTAGCATTGAGAACGCCTCCCCCCACCTGCTACTGCCCTATCAAAAGCCCTGCAATGCCTCGTAACACATTGTGAGTAATCTATTATTATTATTCACACTTCAACTCATCTTATGTCTATGAGCCTGCCTATTCAACGCTGTCCCTTCCCCCTACCCTATTGTGAGCAATTTTATTGTTATCTTTACATTTTAACTCATCTTTTGTCTATTTACAGTATGTTGTGATGAAAACAAGCCACCTCCACCTCTTCCACCACCCTCCATCACCTCAATCACCAGTGCAATCTATACTGGCATCTTTCAGGAAGTAATAGGTTAAATATATAGTTTATATTGTATGTCTATAGGATGAATTTTAATATTGTTGATTATTATTCTATAAATATTATGAAGTGAAAGAAAGTGTAAAGGCCATATCCTAAGCTGCTCAGACTGCTCTAGAAGTGATTTGAGAATGCTCTGAGAATGCTCTGGAAATGCTCTGAAGATGCTTTGGGAATGCTTTGAGATGCTTTGAGAATGCTTTGGAAGTGCTCTGGGTAATTCAGACATCAGGCACTTGGGTTGGGGGCCTCTCTGGGTGTCTTTTAGTCTTTGATGTCTTTGGAGTCTCTAGAGACACCCAGAGCAACTTGGGTTTCTTCAGGACCAAACCCCTTTTTCCTGATGTGGGCATGAGTCAAAGGGAAAGTCTGCATTAAATTTAAACTCTCCAGGGTGTAGTTGTTCAGCTATTTCTACATCCACAGTGGGTATGTCTGGTCTGGGGAGCCATTTTGGGTGCAGAGTGTCAAGAAGCTTCTGGGAAGCATGTCGACATTTTACAGGATGGGAGCATCCTTTTTGTCTAGCGTTCTTACAGGGAGGGCATGCACAGTTTGACCTGGGGGAGTGTCGAAGGCCCTGGGTTTCAGTTGTGTACCTCAGGAGTTCTCCAACGGTTTGAAAATTGTGGACTTGTCATAGGCATGTTGCCCATCTCCCATTATTCTTGGGGGACTTTGTCACATCCTGACCTTTGTGGAACCAAATAGGCATTTGTTTACATAGCTCGTTATGAGGCAGGGGTGGGTTCAGGTCAACATTGAACTTTTTCGCAACTCGGAGCATGTCACATATTGCTTGGGGTAGGGTCGAGTGTTTCCCTACCTTTACAGTCCAGGATTGTAGGAAAGGGTTTACTCTGGATATTTCATCTGGTACATTTTGGGATGTGGGAATGTTCCTTTTAATAAGTGAATCAGCAACTTTTGCCCATTTTGGCCTGTGATTGTTGTCTGCCAGGTATGATTTTAGTTTCATAAGTCTAATGGCATCGTTGTGGGCACTGAGGTTCAGGATATTTTTCCCCCCACTGCTTCTTGGTGAGTTCATGGTTTCAGCATTTACCATTGGGGAGGCATCATCCCAGAGAAATTTTGTGATTTTCCTTTGTATCAATTTTTCAATTTCAGCAGACATCCCTTGGACACTGGTGAGGTATTGGGTGAGTCCACCTACTACCATATTTATAATGAGGCGTTTTCCATCTAGGGTTGGATGGCTTTTTCTCCATTGCTTGAGTTTAGCATCAATTTTCTCTAGGACTGGGGTCCAGACTGTGAGTTGTGAGATTCCATTTCCTACATAGGCACCTAATATTCTTGTTGGGGTTCCGTCATTTGTGATTTCAATTTCTGGGGGTATCGGGTTATGGTGGGCATTGAGCTTTCGGGTTTAAATTACAGTTTGTCTGTAGGTAGGGGTGCCCACTGGGATGACTACAGTTTTTTTGACATTAAATTTGGCTCCTGATACTCGACACCATTTTCTGAGGATCCTCTGGAGGACATCAAAGTCATCATGTTCTGAGAGGTAGACTGTGGTGTCATCAGTGAAAAGTGTAGTAATTAGGTGCTCATGTTCTCCTTCAATTTGGAGGCCCTGTAGTGCTGAGGTTCTTAGTGCAGCTGTTAGAGATTCAATTGCAAGGTTGAAGATTAGGCAGGAGAGGGGATCACCTTGCCTCACTCCTCGGGTAACTTTGTATGGTTTGCTAATTACACCATTTATAATGATTACTGTGTCTGCATTTTCATATAATGTCTTAACTGTGTTGGTGAAGTGTTTTGGGAAGCCAAATTTGTCCAAAGTCTTCCATATAAAGTTGTGTTGAACCTTGTCATATGCCTTCTCTTGGTCCAGGCAGACTATTACTCCATTTTGTTCCTCTGCTTCGCAGCTGTCCAGCATGAGCTTAACCAGTTCAGTTTGGTCTTCTATGCGGCGTCCCTTCATGAAACCTGCTTGGTCTTTATGGATCAGGTGGGGCACTACGCTTGTTATCCTTGTGGTGAGTGATCTTGTCATAATTTTATAGTCAGTGTTTAAAACCGTAATTGGTCTATAGTTACTGATTTCAGTGGTGTCACCCTTTTTGTATATAGGGCACATCCAGCCCTTTGGGAACTCTGTCAGCTGTATGAGTCCATGCTTTTTAATATCATTATATAGACTCATGAGGCATTTAATGATATCAAAACCTGGTTTCCCAGCTTTCCTCATGTTTTCATATCGGTTCACAAGGGCTTTCCACATCTCATGTGGTATCCCATCAATTCCAGCTGCCTTCCCATCTGGGAGATCTTTCAGAGCCCTCTCTATTTCATCTGTAGTGAGGTATGAGGCAAGTTTGTTTTTCTCTCCTTGGGATAGTGTTGCTGTAAGTGGGTTCAGAGCATCATCATACTCATAGTCTGGTATGTCGTCTACTAGGTTATCCATCTGTAAGTTTTCATGATAGGTTTTGGCTAAGCTTGCCATCTCCCGAGTTTTTCTCATGTATATGGGGGAGTCTGGTGGGGAGTTCGGGAGGCGTAGAGCATTCATCGTATCTCGTGGGTGTCTTGTCTTGTTTGCATTTATCCAGGACTTGCTGAGTGTTTCACCTTCTAGCCTAAATTTGCAGCTATGTTGTCTCTGACCTTAGTGTGTCGTCTAACCTCAAGTTGTTTTATGTGTTCCTCAATGTATGCAGCCTTTGCTTGGATCTCCTCAATAGAGTCTTGTGGGTCATTTAGAATTCCATTTAGATCTTTTTTCAGACATGCTATTTGACGGTCCATCTTGGGTGTCTCGGTGCAGGAGAAATTCCATATTTCTTTGGTTAGGGCCTTTTTGAAAGTTTGAAAGAGGGTTTGTGGGTTTTCATCGGGGGTTCGATTGTCTGCTTGGGTTTTTTCAATTCGTTTTTCTAGATCCTGTCCTAGGGTCTCCGCAAGTTGCAGTACTTTCCTATGCTTGACTAGATAGAGCAGTATGCTCCACCTTTCTTTCCCTATATAGGGTGCTCCGGGGTCAGAGAATTCCATTGAGGTTAGGCAGTGGTCAGTTTTGATTGAGGTGAGGTTTATGTCCCAGTTTCGTGAGTGGGTGTATATTGGTTTGGATACATATATTTGGTCAATCCGTGAGCAAGATTGTGTGGCTTCCTGTGTGAAGAAGTATGATTTTACATCTGGGTGGTGGCGTCTCCACCCATCTCAAAGGGTATGTAGGGCTTTGAAAGTTGCCAGATTGCTTACTGCTTGTGTATTATCTCTGTGTGGAGGGAACTGGTCGAGTGCTTCCTCTACAATATTGAAATCACCTAACATGATGTCAGGTATAGGTGGGTTTACTTCTTCCCATGTGTTCGTGAGGGAGGCCCAGAAGGATGCGTTTTCCTGTTGTGTATTTGGTGCATAAATAGCAAGAATGTTGACTGCCAAGTCCTCTTTTTTTAGTGGCAGAGTCAGCAGTATGGCTGTTCTGGGGATTATTATATGTATTTTAACTTCATTCCATTTAGTCAGGTGTTTGTTGAGTATGATAGCAACTCCTTTCCCTGCAGTTGGGTTTTGGGGGTCTGCACTATTTATTATTCTCATTTGGTAATGGAAGTTGTTGTTTAGCTCATTTGTTGACTGCTCATCGAGGTGTGTTTCTTGGATTGCAAGAACTGCTATCTCTTTGTCTCGCATGATCTGATTTATGTGTTGCCATTTTCCTTGTGTGGCTTGTGAGCCACCCCCTCAAATGTTCAGGGTGGCGATTTTGAGTGTGGCCTTGGTCTTCTTTACTCCAGTTTGGGGAGATGGGGCTTGGTGGCCCGTAGCGGGGGTTGCAGTGTTGTTGAAATTCAGCAGGGGATGGTGAACATCATTGCCCATAGCAGCGGTCATAGGTTGGTCATTTTCACTGGTGCGTCTGGGCTCCGGTCGCGCATCCTTCATAAGATGTGGTGGTCTGTCTATAATTCTCTCAGGACCTTCATTGGAGTTGCGACTGACAGACAGATCAGCAGCTCCTCTGGTACTGAGAGGGCTCATTAGGCGGGGGCTCATTAGGCGGGTGCCATTCGCAATGTCATTTGTAGTCGTAGCAGTTAGTCTTTGATACCCAGCATATAACCATCTGCTAGGCCAGGATCCATTAGCTGGGATCCAGCGGCTGGACTATGTCAAGAGGTACTGATACAATGCTCTCATCTGAGAAGATGCACTGCAATTTCGCTAGTGACTTAAGCAGCTATGCACAGCATGTCCGACCTAAATAGGTTGCCATTTTGGAGGCTTTTGCCTTCAGTTCCCTTATCCATCGGCTTTTCTGTCCAATCTTATGACTGTCAGTGTATTTGGGCCTTTGGATCTTATCTAGTCAGGGCTAGTAGGGTGGCAGTACCTTTTCTCATTGTGTTTGAGTTTGCGGCTCAGATACACAGAGGTACGGGGTTGGGTAATTATGGTATTCGTCATATGTAGCAGTTAAGAAAAAAAAAATACACAGCCTGTAATGACTCTGCTTTACCCGTTAGGTAACTGTCCCAGACAAGCTACAGTAGATGGAGGGGAAAGGTATGCATGGATATGATTGTCGTAAGATGTCGTTACCTAGAAGCGACCACTGCAACCGTGGCTCCTTCCCTGAGTCTGGCCTCCTTGACCTCCTCCTTGAGCGTGGTTGCCTCTGCCGTGCCCACCCCTGGATCCCCATTCGCGCTGTCCTTGGCCTCCATTCATGTTGACAGGTTTGTCGTATTTGGAGGTCTTGGCGGGGGTCATGTGCCAGCCAGGGAGACCATGGTAGGGGCATTTGCCGGTAGGGTGGTCTTGCCCAGAGCAGGTGCTGCAGGTGTAGTTTTTTTTGGCATTTGCCATACCGTAGAACTCATAGGTGCATTTGCGGAAGAGGGAGAGCCATTGGTCATACGCATCACCATCTTTGGTTGGAGAGGCGGCATAAATGTTGAAAAGTGTGATGGATGCTCCTTTTTCGGTGATCTGGAGGGGTTCGACTTCCATGGTGCCGACGATGGTATCAAGAATGTCTTCAGTGGTCCAGTGGGGGCCAACAGTGTCATGGTTTTCATCGACAAAATCCTCGAAGAGGTGGCATGCATCGGCCATAATAGTGGTCATCAGAGCCGAGGTGACCATTGCGATGGAGGTGTTGCTGTCATCTAAGAAGGTGTTCTCGAGGGTCATGACAAAGTTGCTGATGAAGTGGCCCCTTGGAACAATGAAGAAGACCATCCTCGGATTTGCCCAGCAGTTCCAGTGGAGGAGGAGATCGCATTGGTCCTCAGTCATCCCTCCAATGTAGTAGGGAGTAACCAGTCTGTGCTCAGTGAAGGTTTTATGCATGAGGGTGGGGGTGATTATAAAGAGGTTGGGGGCATGAATGGCATCCCAGAGCATTTTGCGGAAGAGGATAATTTTGGTGGTGTCGATGGTGCTGTTATCTGCTGGGGAAAAGGCAATAATGCCGGGGCCTGTCTGCTTCTCCCAGAGCCTGAGGGTGGTGGGGTCAAGGTGGGTGCAGATGGTCTTGTAGGTTTGGCCTTTGATATCCGGGAAGCCTCCTTCTGGCCTTGGGACAAGTTCATACTTAGCTGGCGGGTAGAACTCATTGATGGGGTGCAGGGGCTGAAGTGGCAGGGCTGCCGCGATTCCAGGGGGAGGAATAGGGTTTGGGCCAGTGAGGCGGGGCTGTCTGATCTGGTGGTAGATGGTGCCATTGGCGTTGTTGCCAGGGCCTGGAGCGGTGGGCCCGGCAGCAGCAGCAGGGGTTTCGCATGCAGTGACTGGAGTGGCAAAGGCTGTAGCGGAGGAGGGTTCAGGATTGGGAGTGGCTGAGCTGGCGGGGCCAGGGCCTGAAGGAGCGGTGTCCATCTCCAAGCACTTCGGAGGGGTGGCATCAGGGTCTTCCGCCTCGCGCTCGCATTTCTTGCCTTTGCCTCCTGTAGGTTTATTAGTTGCAGGGCTTTCATTGAAAGGGAGTATAGCATACTGGTGGTTACAGCCTTTGAGAAGTTAAGACCGATGGGCAAGGCCTTGCTGATATCCCCTGGGGTGGACTGGGGAGTTGGTGACTCTGGTTGAATTGTGGGAGCGCCATTCGCCACTGACGCGGGAATTGCCTTGGGGGTGGTGAGGGCATCGACCTCCATTTCGTCCGCATGGTCGGCATCTGGGTGGTGGTAGCATTGTGCTGGTTGTGGCTTGAGGGTCGCTTTGGACCTCTTGGAGTGCGAGGGGATGTGGAACATGTTGTGGGTACTGGTGTGCAGATGAGCTGTAGACGTTTGGGATGGGGGTTTGCATTTGGGGCCCTTTTTCATGTCAGTTTTAAGGTCAGACAGACAAAGGATTCTTTATCACTCACATTTGGGTATCATCTTCACCTCGTGTTCTTTGTGTGAAAGGTCATAATCAATCTTTTGTCCGTAGGGTTGCCACCCAGTGGCTCAGCGGATGTCACGTTTCATTGGCCATGTGCAGAGTGTGCGGGACTGTTCGTGCTCGGGGGGCTACTGGTTTCGATCAGAGTCATCGTACGAGTGAGGATGAATAGCGAAAGCTATCGTACGAGTGAGGACGAATAGCAAAAGCTATTGTACGAGTGAGGATGAATAGCGAAAGCTATCGTACGAGTGAGGACGAATAGCAAAAGCTATTGTACGAGTGAGGATGAATAGCGAAAGCTATTGTACGAGTGAGGACGAATAGCAAAAGCTATTGTACGAGTGAGGATGAATAGCGAAAGCTATCGTACAAGTGAGGATGAATAGCAAAAGCTATCGTACAAGTGAGGATGAATAGCAAAAGCTATCGTACACGTGAGGACGAATAGCAAAAGCTATCGTACAAGTGAGGATGAATAGCAAAAGCTATCGTACAAGTGAGGACGAATAGCAAAAGCTATCGTACAAGTGAGGACGAATAGCAAAAGCTATCGTACAAGTGAGGACAAATAGCAAAAGCTATCGTACAAGTGAGGACAAATAGCAAAAGCTATCGTCCTGTGTGGGACACATTGAGACTCCGCCTTGATCTGGCAAGCCACCACTTTTCAGTGCATGGGAATTTCCGTCGAACATGGTGGTTCTGGATCAAGGAGCCCCCTCTACATCACTACTGTTTCTCAGTCGGCGACAGTTGGTTCTGCTTCACAAGCAGCATGGTGGGAAGAGGCAGAGTGGGAGGATGAGTGGGACATGGGATATGTTGAGGGCATTGAAAAAAAGGCTCCCCAGTTGGGCCTCCATCTTCTCCTCCAGTCACTGATGCTGCAGAAGAATGCCATAATCATCATCATCACAACTACCACCAACAACCACCCATCCTGTTGTGATTGCCAGAGATTGTCCAATCTACAACTTTGCTCAGCACCAAGTCTTTTGCTGGTAGGATCCTAATCTGTTGCCTCAAATTCTGAACACATGATGGGCAAACAAGTCAAGTAGTGAACAAGTTGAGTAGTGAACAAGTTGAGTACTGGTCCCGAGTCAGTGTGATCTGCATCAATATCCAGAATGTGGTCACCTAAGGGGCTATACCCTGTGTCATTCTCTGCTCCGAAATCATCACACTTGGGGGTTTCCAGAATTTAAAAGGCATTTATATTTAATGGCGGAATGTTAATTACTAGGAAATTGTCCACAACTCCATCGTTGTGATAGGGTGACCTGCCCCACGACCACGTGACCCATCGTAGACACATCCTGTACGTCGTTAGACCATCATCACCATTCCTACCTGCTTCCTCGAGCCAGCGACCAGCTCGGGGCACCTCGGCCCATTCCATCTTGGTGATGAGAGTGTCATTCGGCCTTTAAACGCGCGTTATACCCCACCACTGTCAACTTTTCCCCGGGTCTCATTGCCACATCATCAAGTTTGTCACCTGTGGGAGCTTTTCAGCCTTCTCGAGCCACTCTAAGAGCCCCGTTGGCTCCTCGCGTCTATTTTTGAATCTACAAAACTGCGAAATTGCGAAACTGCAAACCTGCAAACCTGCAAAACTACGGAAACTACGAAACTGCGACACTACGAAACCGCGCATCAGTTCTGCTGGTGACATCTCAAGCCTTCTCGAGCCCAATTAGCTCTTCGCGTCTATTTTTTTGTGTCTGTGTTCCTGCGTACAAGTCCATCTGCGTTCCCACTCCAAGTTACGCGCCAATTTCGAGTTTTTAAGCCCCAGCTACCTCAAGCCCACCCCAAGTTTTTGTGTCGTATCTGCCACGTTTTCGGATTTCACCATGCACCCCCAGCTATATCTGCTTCCCATATTCCTTACAACCATGCCATCATCTGCAAAAAAGCGAACCGCAGCGACAAAACAGCAGGAACCAACACCCGCTACCAATTCTCCAGCAATGCCAACTCTGGCCCCAGCACCACCCACACCATCTATACCCGCCACCCCAGCATCACCAGCACCTGCTTCGTCTCCACCTTCCTACAAGCCCATCACGGACAACGCATCAATTGAGCGCCTCGTCGGTCTCGCCAAGGATTCGCCACCTGACTCGGCATTGGGCATCGTCTGGCGACACGCGTTCAAAGAAGGAAAACGAATCGGCTACTCAGAGGGCGCACAAATGGTTGACGGAATGGATATTAATGAGGTTTTGAAGACGGGATTCGAGAAAGGTAACGAGAGTGGTATTGAGACAGGGATTGAGATTGGCCGAGATCGAGAAAAACGCGCATGGGGCACAGCCAGCCATAGTACTACCTGCATCACGGTAGCTCGCCCACCTCAAGGCGTAGCTGTTCAGACAGACGAACCACCACCTCGTCCCATGACAACGGCGGCAGTCCAAATCGACACCCCGAAACCCCCACCATCTCCGCACGTCGCAGTTCAGGCTGATGTACCATGGAGCATACCCCTTGGAATCCAAGACGCCACCTCACAAACACCACTGCACCCGAGTCCATTCCCTGAGTGGTACCTACCACTTTTATGATAAAACCTAAGCAGTTGCCTGCACACCCATGTATTTATTGCCAACTGAAATTATGATATGAAATGCTTAGGCAAGTGGAATGAAATGCATTTCATTCTTTTG
>Ga0307513_10007325_pt1 | contig 14327 bp, 14 predicted proteins | sample 15_EM_MG_FD_202174 | JGI IMG/M metagenome (GOLD analysis project Ga0307513, IMG submission 202174) | Populus trichocarpa ectomycorrhiza microbial communities from riparian zone in the Pacific Northwest, United States - 15_EM | ecosystem: Host-associated > Plants > Roots > Unclassified | place... | reverse complement strand
CACTCTTATTTGATCTTATTCGAGCTTACTCACGCAGGTCCCCCGCCATTTCGACCCCTCGAAATTGCATAATATGTGGACCTACGTTAGGAAATGACAAATAACCAAGTAACCCGCTGAAGATCACCGAATAAGGTCAGGAAAGTGAGAAATAAGTTCTCGCCACGTTTACTGATGCCTTAGGGCCCCTAAGGGAAACATGGGTGCGGTTGCGTGGTAAAGGCGTGAGTCCAATGCAAATACTTACCAGAACAATTTCCCAAAAGGACAAAGCGACCGCGCACCGCATTCGGTCGCAATCGCGATTTTGACCCCCCTGGAGCAGGGGTCAAAAACCCGAAACAAGCCCAACATTGGCTCGATTCCCTTTGTTTAGATTAGTAGAATAGGCGTCTGAAAGGAATAGACGAATGCTTACCTGTAGGGGTCGCTATGAGCGAAATTGTCCCCACACACCCGGGAGGCGAGGTGAGAAAGGTCTCACCAAATTGCACCAAAAGTAGTGGAATCCCTTGGCGTTTGTGAGTATATTAAACGTCTAAAAGGGCTAAACAAACGCTCACCTAATGCACCCGCTGTGGGGTAATTTCTACCCCACCCCCCAGGATGAGGGTAACCGGACCCGTGCCGGATGACACGAAAGCGGTGTCAATCCCTAGATATACATTACAGTAGTTGGTAATCCAAATGACTAAGCCCTAACTCACCTGCGTGGCCCCCAATCGCAAGGGGAACGAGCTGCAACCCGGGGCGAGCTGGGCCGGGTGCCGCGTGCGTTCCCAAAAAGGAAGTTGCGATCAATCCCATCAATCGGCGCGGTGAGCTGGCAATCCTCGCTGAACCGCCGTTCGAAAATCAAGGATTACTCACTCGCTTTTCATCCGTTTGAGGTCGCATTTAGCGGGATCTTACGCGTTTGATGTCTTGCAAGTGTGGTACCTTTCTCGTATTTTATTTCGCACATTTTTTGCCGTCGCTAATTTCAAACGGGGCTGACAAAACATCTGTACATAATGTAATTAAGTTATATTGAACAGATATGAGTGGCGGGACCTCCCGGGTGCTCACCCGGGAGGGGGGGACACTGGGGAAGGTATTTCCCACGAGTGAGCGTCCTCCCAGAGGGTATTGATGGGAGGGGGTGCCCGGTGAAAGCCCAGGGGTGTCACATGGTGGGGGTAAATGATATTTCCCACGAGCGCGACACCCCGGGACCCGCTGATCAACCGGGGATATAACCCGATCAGCCCAGGACCCCACCTGCCCAAAATGGACGGATGTTGATGGCGCAGTAGTATTGCTGCCCCACCCAGCCAGGCTGGGGGGGGTTTACTATTCGAGACTTTATTTTACTACCATGTACAAAAACTCCGTAAAAGTAGTACTACTTTCATAAGGACTTCCAGTATGAATGCAATATACTGTAGTCGATTCTTTCTGTCAACTGAGTTCATTATCGGACACTACACAATTGCCACAGGAAATCACGAACTGGGATCAATAGCCTCTCTTGGGACGAGGAACCGTTGGTCAGAACAACGCTCGGGATCTGCAAGACAGTCGGAAAACAACTGATGGAACGGGCGGACCGGATGGTCAGGATCTTCAGAGAGTTCCAAGAGTGCGTAGATCGGCTCTAGGATGCGCATGACCTCCTCCACCCTCAGTTGAACTGTCTTGGAGATCACGGATGGCAGAACCGGGGGCGTGAAAAGCGCAGCAGCGGCGAGCACCGAACGCACCGTGGCGTCATCCGCAGTTTCGTTTTGTGCAAAGGACGTCTAGAGAATGGAGGTGCACAAGGAATCGAGACTCAACCCCTTGTGGACTTCCTCCACTCGTCCCTCGTGAATTGTGTCCTTTGGGGAACGTTCAATGATGGCGTATCGTTCCTTGGGCGATAAAAAGAGGTGGTTTAAGAACTTGACGGTTGCAGCAGCGTACGCGAAGTGACCGGCCGCCCTGTCACACAGCAGATCCAGCTGACTATCCGTTGGCCAGTTTTCTAGTTCCTCGGGGGCGAATCTGGATGACTTCTTTGCGGCGAGCTCGGCAGACAGCCCGTGCCGGAGGAAAACCCGGATATCGTTGTTGATCACGTCCAATGCGATGCTGTGAAGGGCAAGGGTGCTATGCTTCAAGCAAGAGAAACCATGGCTGATCTGGGGTTCTGGACGGCTGGTGATGAAGAACTTGGTTTTGGGAGCCGACTGAATGATGCTGCCCAAAGCCAACAGGATTTCAGACGATGGCCCCTCGTTCTTGTATTCATCCAAAGCGTCAATGACGATTACTATCTTGATGTTTGCGGACTGGAGTGGTTTGACAATTAATTTCTCCACCTGTCTGCTGAGCGACTCGTACTCAATGCCTGGGTTGAACCGGAGGTGAGGAACGAGGGTGGAGCGAAAATCGGGGTATTGGTATGCGAGTTGGTATGCGAGAGAGGGGAAGATTGTGTTGAATTTATCTTGACCCTTCAAGTTGGCACCGCTTGAACAAAAGAAGGACGCTCCCAATGTCCCATTTGCAAAGCACCGTTCCGCAACCGTCTGGGCGATCGCGGACTTTCCCGACCCGGCGAGCCCGTTCAGCCAGAAGATGGGCTGTTCTCCATCCTTGAACCATCGATCTATCTCCTCCAGGAGGGTCACCCGTGTTCCCTTAAGACAACCGCGACGTCCCCTGTGATTGAACCCTACTCCATCTACGCGTTTCATGGAGCGCAGTACACCCAGATCGGCTATTCGCAACAATAAGCAGAGGCCAACCAAATGCAGAAATAATCTAACCGGAATCCTATGGAGGCTCATTGGGTTAATCTCCAGGGTCTGCAAAGGATAGGTATAGCGACTTACAATTAATGCGCAGTTCTGCCCATAGATGTCCATCTGCTGTAGCTTGGTGATTAGATCGTGTATTGACTGCTGTTGAGATGCCTGGCTCAAACAGGTTAACCGTGGCCAATCCCGACAGCGCCCAGTGCCCACCTGGTAGATGAGGATTACTTGTCGAAGTTTCTCGACGAGCTTGACGACTATCCCAGAGTCTTGCGTTTTATCAAGCATCCGTGCCACCGGCCCCTTCGGCAATAACGCCTGAGACTCACTGTCGATTTCTTCTAAGGACCTGTAGACGATTAAGTCAAGCAGGGAGAATAGCCGAGGTACGGTACAGACCGTTTCAACAATTCGCGTCTCTTTGCCTCCTCGGGGTCACTGGTCGCTTTCGTCAGACTCTCCTTCAGCGTGGTAAGCCACGGAATAAGGTCCTCGAGCTTGTCATTGATGTCCTTGCTTTCCTACGCGAATTCGTGAGCGGAGTCGAATTGTTACACGGTAGAAACCCACATCGTAGTGCTTTATGAGCGCGCTGATGCCTCCTAAACATGATTTAAGGGGAGAAAATGCGTCGGCCGACTCTTTTGTGATGTCTAACACCATTTTCATCGTGTCGATGAACCGCCGTTTCTTCGCTGCGGGGGGTGATGAGATTGCGATTGCAATAATAGCCAGGAGTCGTACATGAGCTGGACGTGGTCTCTACTTTGTCAGCCATCGGGGACGTAGATTAGAGCCGTTCGGGGGACGTGAAACCCAGAGAGTTTGCCGTTGTTGTCCGCGAGGCTGAGGCGTCTGCATCACGAGGACACCCGAGCGATGTTGTTCAATGCCGCCACGGCGTCGGACACATCGGGTAGCCCCACCTGGTTGTGGAAATCGGGCGAACAGGAACGAACCAGGATAGACCGGAATTACCTAGGTTCGTGCCAAACCACGTGATTTTCAATCACACTCTGGCAGCATTGGTGGCGCGGCCGATCCATACAAAAAGCTGCACTCCCCGACAAGAGAGCGTGAGGTGGATCCGCCGGGGGCCGGATCCGGTCGTCCCGTGCCGGGACTACGGAATTACGCTCGTGGGGCATACCAAAGAGACGAAGTTGATATAAAAGGAAGGACTCCCGATCCGGTTAATACCCGGTTGCCTCATCGAGCGGCTGGGAAGGAGTCTAGCTATCCTGCCCGAACGATCATCGCAGCATCGCAGCATCTGCACATTTGTTTGGTATTGTAGTTCCCTGGCGCTCAACTCCGCTTCCATCTGTCAGCCCGTTCTGTCGTATGTCATAGGCATCATTCAAAAATCATCACCATTTATACTAAGTAAACACAAAGAACCTGAGTGTAACTCCTCAGGTTCGTGCTCCATTATTTCTATCGGGCGAGTTGTCGTTGTCGATAGCGCGGGGCTCAACGCGATAAATCCTCCAGACCCTCCGACCTCCTAGAACATCCTACTCGCGCGGTGGAGCACGAACATCTCAGTCAGTTCTTTCAGCAACGGGCCACGGAACCCAGCCATAATGTGCGCCTCCGGCCGGCTGGTGATGAAGAATTTGACTCGAGGAATCTTGGAAGCCGACTTTCCAAGCACGAGAAGAATGGCAGACTCCGGCTCCTCATCCCGGCACTCGTCGAGGGCATCGATCACGATCACGGTCGAGATATCGGCAGACTGGAGTGGTTCGATAAGGAGGTTTACCATCTGGTCTTGAAGTGACTCGTGGATGATGTCTGGGTTTGATTGGAGGAGGGCGATAAGCGAAGCTCGGAACTTGGGGTATTTTTGCGCAAGCTGGAATGCCAGTGTTGGGAAGACGAGGTGGAGATTGCTGCGATCCTCAAAGTCCCTGGAACAAAAGAACGAGGCTCCCAAACAACCGTTAGCGAACATCCTTTCTGCAATGGTTTGCGCGATCGTGGACTTTCCCGTCCCAGCAAGACCGTTGAGCCAGAGTATGGGAGAATTGTCGAGATCCTCGGCCCAGTGCTCGATCTCGTCCAATACGGTCCCTCTAGTTCCCTTCAGACAACTGCTCCGACCGCCGTGTCGATATCCTGCCCCATGGGCGCGACGGCAACTATTCAGAACAGACATTTCGGCTTTAAAACATACAGGTGAGCCCAACTTGTTTTTCGTTCGAACGGAATCTAACCTCGATCCTGCTCATCATGTTAGAAATGTTCAAACGCGTCGGTTTCAGCGACTCACAATCAGTTCGAGAATTTTCTCATATATGACGTATTGGCGCGCCGCCTAGACCGGTTGCCTGGATGAAGAACACGTAGAATTGATTTGGGATCACAACCGACCTGAAAATCGGTGACAGCGTCTCGGATATCATCCATGAGTTCGGACACGATCTGGACATCCTCGTCGTTTTCCGTGTGACCCGCAGCATCGACGCGATTCAGTATTTCTTGAAGCTTACGTTCAATGTGTTCGAGGGCGCTAGAAAGGTGCCAGTACAGGATTGGTTCGAGGGAGCGGAATAACGGACGTGAAGAATTCCACCTCTCGCCCTGGTTCCTGCGCATCCGCCGCATCGCTGTCATTCTTCCCTAAGCTGAGTCTTTCCAACCGTGCAAAAGCGGTCTCGATCCTTCCCCTGGCCATGGGCGATTTCTGCCCGCGCATCAGATGAGCATTTCGGTGGGTGCGCGTGGTCGTACCTGATATAATTTCCGGAACATTTCAAAGAAAGACTTGTGGAACCGGGTATTTCGTCAACACTGGGGTTGAATACGCGACGGAGAATAAATCTTACTATCAGTTTTCCTGTTCGATTGTATATTGATTGTTGTTGCGATATCTGCCCCGCTCTTGTTAACGCAACTGATTTTCACCACATAATGGCCACTCACTTGATAGTACACGATTGCGGTTTGGAGTTCATCAACGAGGTCAACCACTTGCTGAGAATCTTTCTTCTTGTCAAAGAAACTCGGGATCCTTTTCTTCTCTAGTAAGGCCTGTGATCGCTTTTCGATTCTTTCCAAGGAACTGAACGCGAGGTTAGAACGGGTGCCGGAGCGAGAGCGGCAGAGTTTACCTGGAGAGTTCTACACGCCGCTCCTCCTCCTCAGGGTCGATGCCATCTGTGACGGCCGCGAGGTTATCTTTCAGCTTCTTCAGCCACGGGATGAGTTGTGCGGCCTTCTCCTTGACATCTTTGTATTGCTGGGAGGTTGTCAATTGCGGGTAGGAACGACATAGAATGGTCTGACTTCGTAGTGTTTGATGAGGGCATTCACACCGCCAAGAGCCGCCTTGAGGGGAGGGAACCAGTCGGCCGACTCCTTGGCGATATCCAAAAGTATTTTGAGAGTGTCTACCGTCCTCTGCACCTTCGCTGTGGATTGTCAGGGTGTTTTCAATCGGGGTGCAACCGAATGCGCTTACTCGAACTCGAACCTCCCCGGAATGGGAGGTTAGGCATGAGTTTCCCGCTGTCCGTCAGGTGCAGTCAAGAGGTTGCCAGGCATTCGCTTGCCAACGCCCGTGACGGCGCCAGAGCAAGCGCCAACACGGTCCAATATGAATCATGAGTCAGGGTCGTGACGAAGCTCAAGCCAGATCGACGCAGACGGGGAGCGTCGTCATTGTCGCGGCAGTTGAGATCGGTGAAGAAATCTTTTATCAGTGAACGATGCTTGGGTTTGTTTTCATGTCGGAAACTGCACTCCTGCTACAGGACGCAATACTGCTCTGCCCCACGAGCTATCATTTTCACTCATCAGGGGCTCAGCAAAGGAGATCAGATGAGTGGCGGGCAATGCGATGAAAACCATTTCATGTCTTGATATCAGACTAAAACACTCCCAATGCTCCTCCCACTACTACATCCACGCAACCCCGGGGAGTGGGGGTTGGCATCGTTTCGCCACTCTCTGCGCACGGGTACAGAACGTATCCGCTCAACAGATGTACCGGTGATGTGCATGAGGATGAGTCGAAACACGCCAGATCTGTTCCCGAAAACGTCAGGAAACCGCACGGATGCGTTTAGGCATTGAGTGTTGTTCCGACGTGAGCTTATCCTCCTCTCTTAACCCTGCAGAGGTTTCCCGATCCGTTTGGAGGTCTGAATGGATTCTCTGAGACTGCACGCGGTGAGTATGTCACTTCACCCATCTTGAACGGGCATAAACCCCGTGCAGGACCCGGACGGAATGGGGGTCGTGGTGATGGCTCGGGAAAGGGATATAACAGTGGCGACAAGGGAAACCACCTTGACAAGTTCTTTCGACAAATGGTCCACGTTGTAGGATGCAGAACCGGCGGAGGTTGGCGGGAGAAACCGGATGGATTTTCATCGTCCAACGTCCACGTACGTCCAATGGTTACAAGGCGAAGGTGTTTAAAAGGTTGATAGCAAGAAAAGGTCTCGGGAGGCCCAGCAACCAGGGTCTCGGCCATTTCCGACGCAGCCCACCATGCGGCCGGTCATTCACAGCAGGGCGTCTCCGACACTATTTTCGACGACGACGACCACAACGACCAGTCTCACATGACGCCTTCCCAAGGCGCCGGGGACGAACTTATCTCTACTATTTTCGACGCCATCCGTTGTCTTCCCACCAACAAGCAGGCCGCCATCCTTCTGGATACATCTCTGGCGTTAATCGAGGGCGGACAGTGCGGCGTCTCTCGGCTGTTTTTCTCAAGCTTTTATTTACTCTCGCGCGCAGATATGGAGCTCAAGTCGAAGATTTTCTCAAAGTTTATCTCAGGACGCCAGGGTTGCCGCAGGAGGACGTGACGAAGGCCCTGCTGGCTCGGGGTGCTGCCAGGCGAGCGGCAGCGGAGAAACTGATGGTCAGGGCTCACGAGGGTACGAGCACTCTAAGACTGCCTGCTTCTGGGGCTAATCGAGGAAGCACAGATTTTCAAACTCTGTCCAGGCTCGATCCTTCTAACCGACAAGTCCAGTCCCTACTTCAACTCAGTAAACAAGTTCGTCCCTCCTCGTTTCAACACCCGCTTTATCTCAATCGTTTTCAGCCTTACTCCAGAGAAGAGCCAGCCTGTCATCGGACTCCCTTAGAGATATGGGACAGAATCGCTTCGTACATTCCAAGATATCACCTCAGAATGTGGCTATTTGTTTCAGCCTTCCACCGCGACATCGCCCAGCGACACATTTTCTCCACTGTCGACCTTCACCTTGGAGAAGATCAAGAGCATCGGAATAGAGCCCTCGATTTCTTCGACAGGATCAAAGAAGACTCAGCTTTTGCCAAGAAGGTCAAGAAGCTAAGGTTGCACTGGTCGTATGAGGAAGGAGATACGTTCGATCTCGTAGCTCGTGAGTCTTCCTCGTCGTCGTGCTGTGACGGAATGCCAACCTTCCGATAAGGTATATTCCGCACTGCGCTTCCAGAGTTCACTTCTCTCCGTGAGTTCCAATGGATTGGATACCCTGAGCTCCGGGCAGAAATGGTTCAGGCAGTTTTCATCCACCACCCGAACATCCAGTCGCTTGGTTTGATGTACGCAGCACCCCATTCACTCAATAGCCAGCTGACCGACTTCATCGCACGAACAGTGGGTGGCATTTTGATGCGATCGGGATATCCTCCCTAAATAACCTTCACTCCTTGACACTGAGAGCCGAAGATGATGACGGTTTGGCAGATATGGCCGAGCTTCTAACGACACTCAACGCTAACTCGTCTACTCTCACCCATCTCTGTCTCTCTGCTTACCTCGCTCGACCCCATTCGTGGGATTCAGCGTTCCAGTCCCCCACCATCGATCACCTCACTAGACTCGAGCTCGTAGACACGAAGATAAGCCACTACGTGCTGAGACGGGTAATGACGTGTTCAGAACGGTTGACTCATTTAACACTTACTGGGACGTTTGAGGACCCTCAAAGCGCCGAGGTTCTCTTTGGGGCCGATCACGTCCTAGAGGGCCGCCACACCTTCCTCCCCTATCTCGAATCTTTCAGGTTTTTGGTGATGGATCACGACGACGACGTGTCACTCTATCGGGCCGTGGTACAGTTTGTGGGACAGAGGAAACGACTCCGAAGGCTGGACTTGGGAAGGTGTCCCTGGGAGCTTACAGCAATGGTGTTGCCAGAACTGGAGGGGCTGCGAGCAGTGAGGGTGAGGATAGGGAGGGTCGTTGAAAGCGTCGTCGACGCATTGACGAAGGCGTTGAGTGAACATCTCCTTGCTCTTCACCTATGTGCAGTTGTTGCGGATAAGCCCATCGTGGGTTGTCATATCTCTCCATGCTGCAAACTACAGTCTTACTTCGTCTTCGTAGGAATCATACGTCAACTATTTCAAGAAGTTTCGTTCGCTGTCAATCCTTCACCTGAACACAATAAACGTCGACACTGCGAACGTGAAACGGCCGCAACCGAACATGTTGAACGATAAAGAGTTCAGGAGGGAGACTGACAGGTGGATGAACGCGGCGAGGAAGGTCGCCACGGCCGTTCCCAGCGTCGACTTCTTGGGGTGGCACGGGGAGCACTACGTTATCGTTCGACGCGATAGCCCAAACATCCACCACGCTCACTCGCATTCGAACCTCACGCAATCCCATTCCACCCCTCACTCGGCCCCACACTCTCATTCCCATTCGTACGCCCATCCACCCGTTCACGCACATTCGTCCCACTCGCATGGACATTTGGGCTCAGGGCAAGGGTCGGTTGGGAAACGTTCTCAGGTGGCAGACATGGATATAGAGTTGAAGGAACTCCCGCCACGTCGCAGATTGGATACGGGATTCGGGGTGGACCTGGGGGGGTCTGATGGGTGTTGGTTGGAGAGGATAGACGTTCCCATCGATTATGAGTTGGTTGGAGGACACGATACATAACCCATCATGCATCTTCAAAGTTGTTCAGTTGTTCGGACTTGGCCCTTGATTCGCCGTGTAACTTATAGATGCTTTCTGATGCTCTCGTTTTGGACTCACTTTACGCGCATTTGTCTTTGTATTTGTGATCCACGCATACTAGGTTTTTCCACCTCTTCCCGTAATTGGCAAACAGGAAGCCCGGGCATGCAGGTTCACAGAGCGGCACTCAGCCTGTACAGCGGGAGTCGTTATGAGAAAAGTGTTGCTCCTATGGACTTTATCCTCCAAAAAAAAAAGGCAAAATCCCCCTTGGCCCAGACTGGGAGGGCTTGGGGTAACGCTCTTTGGGGGGGTACCGAGGAAAGACGGGACCCGTGAAAAAAGACCTCGGGACAATAATCGGGTCCAATGCCTCGCGTCATCAGATGATGCAACCGTGGGAATCCCCCGCCATCCGCTCCTTCCCATCAATATCGGAGTCTCGGAGGATGCTCGCTTGTGGGAAGCCCCCTCCTAGGTACCCACCTGGGCGTTCTGCCACTAGTATGTAAGCGCAACTATCAACCACATTCAGAGTTGCGGCCGCAAAAATGTGCGAAATAAAACGCGGGTACATAAAATACTACAACGAGAGTTGAGTACTGAGTAGTCAACACTGCAAGCGCCTAATCAGGTTTCTCCCTCGGGGACACGGTTCTCCTGGCCGCGCCCTGGTGCACGAGGACACAGGACCACCCCACTCCCCACCCTGGCCGGTATATTTATACGAGAACGGAGACGCCACTTCATCTCAGACCATGAACTGAGATTCACCTTCGGGATGACGCAGTGAAGCGACTGCAGGTGGCCTGACAGTATTTCAAGGACGATCTACACAGTTTTGGGTGCACACCCTTCGCTCCCTTCCTACCACGTCTACAGTTGGATCTCATTCGCTATGTAATTTGTACAGTCAGGTCAAAACGATCCGCGGATCCGGTGAAATCCGCACTGGGGTACTACATTCACCCCTCAACCTCAGCCAGGGCTCTTCCTCGCGCTTACCCGTCTTATATCTTCTCACCACCAGATACCGTATACTTCAATGGCAGCCGGATCCTGCGTGGCTCGTACAACACCACCGGCTCGGGGAAGTGGTTACTAAACCCACCCTTCGCTTTTTCCTCCGCTACCGCCTCTTCCAACACTTTCGTCGCGTACTCCGCCACACAACCTGAGACTCTCGCACTCAGAACCAACTGAAAGTCCCGTATCTTGTGCAGCTTGCGTAACATCTTAAATTGCCGACGGTGTCGCGAGGTTTCCTTCCCTCTCTCAGCTTTTGACAGCTCGCGGAAAGGAGGCCAGTCTGAGCCCCTTGGTTTGATACCATAAAAATCTTGGTTCTGATAAATAACAATGATCTGGGAGAACGCAGGTGATGTGATGGTCGAGAGCACGTATTTGAGGAAACTCAGGGTCGTGGGTGGACCATCATTTATGACGGATTTGGTGGGAGACGCCGGGAATTGGAGCGTACGGAGCACCTTGTTCTGCGATAGGTCGAAGTCCCGAAGAAAGGACTGAGCTGCAAAATCGTTGGCCAGAACTCAGACGCATGTTGAGGGAGGTTACTCACCATAAGGGTCGGTTGGCTCCAACAACAAGACCTCCAACGTTTTCGCACAAGCATCTAGCGGGATCCTCGTGTCGCATACGCCGTAAAGACTCATGAAGCGAAATCGAATTCCTCCAAACAGGTTGATCATGTCCTCTAGGAATCCCATCCTCGCGAAACCACATAGCGTAAGCCATCCCTGCAGCGGAGGGATGAAGGGTGGAGTGAGAGTTGGGTCGTCCGCTGGTTCCTCCTTGGATTCGCCCCAACCGTACCTGAATCCGAGGTCCTGCAGGTGCTGGAACAATCCGATGAAGTATATGATCTCCCGACGGGACCCTTTGGGTTCCCTCAGAGCGAGAGATCGAACTGTGGGTGGGAAATGTCCAAAGTACCGTCGGATGTTTGGCAAGAAGCTGGGGATGTCCAGGAAGTCCATCTCGAGTTTCCGGAGATTGGTGAACGCGAGAAACGGGCGTAGGACACAGCGATTGAACAATGTTTTGGAAAGCCAGACATGATTGCGGTAGTTATTATCGATGACCCGTAACTCCCTGACCAAAGGGAGCAAGCCGAGCATGTGCATGGACCAGAGGGGATTTGGTCGCCAAACCCTTTGGTCTAAAGATTTTGTTTCGATTACGAGGGTGTAGTGGAGATGAGGAGCGGCGGCGATATACCATGAGTAGCAGGTCAGGGTGCATGCACGGAGAGTGTATGTGTCGTAAGCAATATAGTTGATAATGCTTCTGATGATTTCCTGGGGAAGCCCAACTGCGGGGGGCGAGAGTGCCGTAGAGGTCTCTGGAGAAGCACCCCCTGACCGCATTTTCCGGATTCTGGCTAAAGTTCGGTACCAAACTCGCTCGGCAAGCAACTCGATCACTGTAGCGATCACATGTGGTTAAATGGAGCGACGAGACGTGGGTAGTATGGCTACCTGATAACGAGGACGTCGGGGTTTTCGTTTGCGGCATCTTGTTGTTGCTTTAGGAGGTGGAGTTCAGATGAGACCACCGTGGGAAGACCCCTCGAGAGTTCTTGTTTGGCCAATTGGAGCTGCCGGCTTCCCGGAGGGCCGGGACCAACCGTCCGCCATTAGTACCCGTTGGGTCAGAATCACTGCAAGTACAACCCATCTATGCAGCCCCTTAACCAAATTCCTGGTGCATCGAGTTCCCTTGTCAGCGGGCCGTGTGGGGGTAGCCGGAAGTAAATTCGTCGCGTCCTCCGAGTCACTTCCGGTCCAAGCCACCTTTCGTGTCATGTGTGTTCATTGTGCCCCCGCGGCTATCAGGAGTTTGCGGTGGGAATGGATGGTGGTCGGCAATCCACCCTTGGATGTTACCGGTACGACAAGAGGGCATTTTGTTTCTAGAAGTCCCTACTGGATCGGGAGCCCTGACAAGTCCTATACAAACAACCTACTTGACACCATCGGCGCGGGAATTGTCCATCTTTCCGTCGCACCCCTGTTCTCGCCTCTGGCTCATTTCCACGCTGAAGTGGGCTGGAAGAGCCCGTTCCAACATTTGAACCCCCCGTCGGTCGAGATCTATACATTCGGTCGCGGCATGTACACAATCAGAAAATCGATCCTCTCCTAACATCCAAGAACACCAAGCAGGGAGGCAAGAACGCACCGCAGCAGAACTGCACATGACCGTCACAGGCATACCACTCAGCGTGGTCGTATAGATCTTCTTCGCGACAATGGATTTGGCTGTGTGAATCAACGCGTAAGCTTTCGTTCCACATCTCCCCTGTTCGAGATAGATCCCACCGTACCCGGATACAGGTCAAGAACCGCAACCTCTTTGCCGGTCCCTCTTGATGTGCCGAACCAAACGTGAGGAGTGGTTGCTAAATCCTCGAGAAGACTGAGTCCATAACCGCCAACCCAGTGTTTATCGTCGTAATAGTGTTGGAATGTTGAGGAGTTTCTCGAGGGATGTCCACCCCCGCGACACTGTACGCATGACTCCCTCCAACACGATCGGAGACACTTGAACCCTGCACAATCTGGGAAGGCGGGTTCAACGGAATAACTCCAGCGAACGGATTCTGTAGATTTTCCATCCAGAACATGTCCGACAATGATCATGATTTCCTCAGTCTACGGTTTGGGGGTAAACTCGTCGATCCATGAATCACCTGGGAGAACGGTCCTGGTACAGGGGGTACACCTGGCTATTGGTGGAGTTGTGGGAGAGGAATGGGGGTAGAGGTGACGGCATGGGGTGGTGGGAGTTTAGGCATCGGATTGGTGTTGACATGGGAGTTCTTGAATATCGTCAGTGGTAGGAAGGTATGCACGCTCATGCGAGATCGACGCTTGGTAGGACCGGAGGAACCGCTGGACTTGGTGAGGCTGAGACGATTGGGATGGCATAAAGCTTGTCGATCGACGTCCTCGCTGGAGGACTGGCGGGGGGAGTTCCCGACGTCTGTATCCAAGAGGTCAGAACTGGAACACTCGCATACCCTTGTTAAGGTAGGCGGGATCATCAGAAGCGGGACTCACCCGACACGATACATTTGCTTTCCATGCCGATTGACAAAGGTGATGATAGCGTACGGAGATATGGTGAATGATCGATTGATCCTCTGCAGAGTTTCCTGCTCTTAGTCTCTCGCTAAACCGTTTCTTCAGCTCATGTGCAGCCGCTTCCAATAAGGTTTCGACGGAACTGTCGTCCCCTGGAATGAAAAAGAGGATAGTGGTGTGTCAGAAACTAATCACTCGGAGTCGGTAATTATACCGGCTTGGAAAACAATACCCGTTGGCCGATTTGAGAGCCTCTGTGATCATGCGTAACAGGAATATAAAACCCGAGTGTCCGGAACCGGAAGGGCCAGGATTTTTACACGTTGCAGTGAAAACCTGAGGGGTGGGGCAGACGGGCAAGTCGCCCATTGCGTAGTACGCGTCGTCCGACGGAAAAAGGCGCACATAGGTCGAGACTTTGCTGAGCCCCTTCCAATGTGACACGTTGTGAGGAATGTAAAGAGTGGCGATTTGTCGGTAATGGGTATGCTGGTGTTGGCCATCTCGGGGGAG
>Ga0307513_10007324_pt1 | contig 14328 bp, 11 predicted proteins | sample 15_EM_MG_FD_202174 | JGI IMG/M metagenome (GOLD analysis project Ga0307513, IMG submission 202174) | Populus trichocarpa ectomycorrhiza microbial communities from riparian zone in the Pacific Northwest, United States - 15_EM | ecosystem: Host-associated > Plants > Roots > Unclassified | place... | reverse complement strand
TGCGGTGTAGTTGGCCCACGAACTGGCGTCGGTGGGCAGCACCATGTTCATGGAGTCGTTGCCGCCGAAGAGGAAGACGCAGACCAGCGCCTTGTAGTCGGTGGCCGACTGGGCAGCCGCCGAGCCCATGGCCGACAGGTTCAGCGCGAGCGGCGCCGCCACCCCCAGGCCGGAGAGCGCTGCCGTGTGGCGCAGAAAGAGGCGGCGAGATGCGTTGTGAAGGGTCATGTGCTGGCTGCTGTGCGGATCATTTCTGCACCAGGAATTCGGGCGACACCAGCGTGAGCAGCACCGCTGCACTCACGCGGTAGCGCTTGGCGTTGTCGGCGCTGGCCTGGCTGCTGGTAGGGACGGGAATGCTCGCGATGGCATTCACGATCTCGGTCTTCAATGTGGTGGGCATCGAGCCATACATCAGCTTGGCGTTCAGGCGCTCCACCAGCGCGGCCGGCGTGTCGGCCAGCGCCAGCTCGGCGGTGTAGTCGGGCTGCACGTCGGCACGGTTGGCCGGCGCGCCACCGCTCGGCCCCAGGCCGCTGAACACGCCGCTGCGCAGGTAGTTCACATAGCCGGCGGCGGTCGCCTCGTGTGCAATCTGCAGTTCGGGCGAGACCATCTGCACGCCGTCGAACACGACGCCCGGAGGTGCGTAGCCGGGCCGGAAAAAGTTGAACACCGAGGGCGCGCGCATCGGCGTCTGGCCGAGCTTGGTGGTCGGGTCGTCGGTGTTGCCGATCTTGTATTGGCCGCTGTCCGACGTGGCGTTGAAGGCGCGCAAAAAGGCCGACAGCCTCAGCAGCGGTTCGCGCACTTTGCCGGATGCGGCGCTCGGCGTGCGTGCCTCTGGGTGCAGCAGGATGGTCTTCACCACCGCCTTCATGTCGCCACCGGAGCTGTTGAACGCCTGGGCCACATCGCGAACGTAGGTCGGGCTCGGGTTGCTCGTCACCAGCCGCTGGATGAGCTGGCGCCCGATGAACGGGCCCACGTTGGGGTGGCCGGCCAGCGTGTCGAGCGCAATGCGCAGGCTGGTGGGCCCATCGGTGTTGGCCGGGATCACCGCGGTAAGGAAGCGCTTTTCTTCCGGGGCGTGCATGCCGGGGTAGTTGATCATTGGCTTGATCGAGCGGTCGGGGTCCGACTTCGAGCTGCCGCTCACACTCACCGAGCCGCTCGAAAAACAGGTGTGGTTGGTGAGCGTGGGCGCCACGGGGCAGGCCCAGCTCCAACCGGTGAACACGCGCGCCAGGCCCATGATGTCATTCGGTGCGTAGGTCTCGATCGGTGTTGAACCGTTCAGCTGCGGCGAGCCGTCGGCGTTGAGCTGGAACAGCCCGATGCTGAAGAGCTGCATCACCTCGCGCGCAAAGTTTTCATCGGGCACACGGCCGGTGCGGGTGTCGGCCTTGCGGTTGCCGAGTGTGCTGAGGTAGCGGCCCATCATCGGGTGCAGGGCCACGCCCTCCAGCAGGTCGCGGTAGCGGCCCAGGCCGTGTGTGGCCAGCACGTCGAGGTAGTGCGCGGCGGCGCGCGGGTCGTTGCCGACGTTGGTGTCTTGCATCGAGATCACGAAGATTTCCGAGAGCGCGAGTGCTACGCGCTGGCGCAATTGGTCGTCGCCCCCTACGGCCGCGTGCCAGAAGGAATTGATCACGCCGTCTTGCCCCGGCCAAGCGCTCGGGTTCGCGGCCTTGAGCGTTGCATTGAGTGTGTCCCAGGTCGCGAGGTGCGACGTGGCGGGCAGCTTGAACTGCTCGTCGATCCAGCCCTCGTAGCCGAGTTCGAGCACGCGCTGCACCGAGGCTTCGGTGGGGCCGAAGCTGGCCTGCGTGAGGAACCTCGCCGCCGCATCGCGCTGCTGTGTGGCCAGCGCCGTTTGCGGATCATTTTGTGTACCGTCTGCCGTGTTGCCCGCGCTGCCTCCGCCGCTGCCGCCACACGACGCCAACAGCGCCGCCAACAGCGCCGCCAACACCAGGACTCCCACACCACGTGAGCACCGCTCGGCCCGACCTGGCCGCACTAGCGCGTTCATCACCACTTCCGACTCCGCTACTCAAGTGACACAACAGCTTTCGCGGCGTACACGGTTCAGTGCAGGCCACGAGGGTCGATTGTTCAAGGCTTGGTGTCTGGCGGCGAGGCAATTGTTGGCGCTGACGGCGGTGCTTACGCCTTGCTACAGCGCTGCTTCGGCGAGATGACATTTGCAGTCGGTTCAGCCGAAGAGATGGGTGCATTTCACCCACCATTTGCAGCGAGTGAAGCTACCTGCAGTGAAGCGCACCTGGAACTTGTCGGACGGATCACCGATGAAGCGTGGGCTCGGATGCGCAGATGTCTCGAACCAGTGCCCGCAGCCAGCGATGAGCCTGGTCAGCATCGAGCCGCGGATGCCAGAGCAACGACACGGTGATCTCGGGCGCAGGGAACGGAAGGGGAAAGCTGTGCATTCCGGTGCGCAGGTTTCCGGTATGCCGTTCGGGAACACTGGCGATCAGGTCGCAGGCCCGTGCCAACGCCAGCGCGGTTGAAAAGCCACCGACGATCGTGGCGATCTCTCGCTCCAGACCGAGTGGATTCAGGGCGTCGTCGATCGGTCCTTTGTCGAGACCGCGCCGCGAGACGCCAATGTGTTTGCCGGCCGCATAGCGAGAAGGCGTGATCTCGCCCTGGCTCAGCGGGTGCCCCATGCGCACCACACCGACGAAACGATCTCGGAACAGCGCTTGTGTGCGCACCTCAGGGCCTGTCGCCTTGCCCACAACGCCCGTTTCGAGATCGACGGCTCCGTCGCGCAGTGGCGCACTGTCTTTGTCGGGCTTCTGCATGAAGCGCAGCCGCACGCCAGGAGCTTCCTCGGCAACGCGAGCGATGAGATCCGGCCCGAAGTTCTCCACAAAGCCTTCGCGGGTCCGCAGCGTGAACGTTCGCACCAGCCGTGTGAGGTCGAGCTTCTCGGCGGGGCGCAGAACCGCTTCTCCGTCCTGCACGAGTTGACTCACGCGCGCGCGCAATTCGAGCGCTCGGGGTGTGGGCACGAGATCGCGCCCGGCTCTGACCAACAGCGGGTCGCCCGTCGTCTCGCGCAATCGGGCCAGCGCCCGGCTCATCGCCGAGGGGCTGAGCCGCAGGCGTCGGGCTGCGCGCGCCACGCTGCCTTCCGCGAGCAGCACGTCCAGGGTGACAAGCAGGTTGAGATCAGGAGTCGGCATGCATCGACCGTAGCAGCGTTTGGCCGTGATGCGGCGTCAAACGCATGAACGAAGTGCAAATGGCGCGCCTTCCGCCAGTTGCGGAGAAGAACTACGCTTTCGACAGCCCATTCCGGGAGTGCCACAAGACGGAGTCATGTTGAAGCCAATCAGTGCAGAACGAGTTGAGGCAAACGCTGGAAGTGCGCATGCAACGCCTTCGGTTCGGTGGGCGCTCGCCGGCCTTTCTCTGTCGATGTTGCTGTCGTCGCTCGGCACCAGCATCGCCAATGTGGGTTTGCCGACCCTGGCAGAGGCATTCAACGCCTCCTTCCAGGAAGTCCAGTGGGTCGTCCTCGCGTATCTGCTCGCCATCACCACCCTCATCGTCAGCGTCGGGCGGTTCGGCGACCTCATGGGCCGCCGACGGCTGCTGCTGGCTGGAGTCGCCTTGTTCACGGTGGCATCTGGCCTGTGCGGCGCTGCCCCGACGCTCTGGCTGCTGATTGCCGCCCGGGCGGCACAGGGCCTCGGAGCGGCCATCATGATGGCCCTCACCATGGCCTTTGTCGGTGAGACGGTTCCGAAGGCCAGGACTGGCAGCGCCATGGGGCTGCTCGGAACCATGTCCGCGGTCGGTACCGCACTTGGCCCATCGCTTGGCGGCGTTCTGATCGCCGGGCTCGGTTGGCAGGCGATCTTCTTCGTCAACATGCCGCTGGGGATCGTGACTTTTGTTCTCGCCCATCGCTACCTGCCCATGGATCGCCGGGGGCCGAAGAAGGATGTTGCCGGCTTCGACCCTGTGGGCACACTGCTGCTTGCCCTGGCGCTCGCGGCTTACGCACTCGCCGTGACGATGGGGCGCGGCAGTTTCGGTCCGCTCAACATGGTTCTTCTGCTGGCTGCTGCGATCGGTGTCGGCCTCTTCGTGTTCGCCGAGACGAGAGCCACATCCCCCTTGATCCGATTGGCCATGTTCCGCGACCCCGTGCTGAGCGCAAGCCTCGCCATGAGCGCGCTTGTGTCGACGGTGATGATGGCGACGCTGGTGGTCGGGCCGTTCTATCTCTCTCGTGCGCTCGGGCTCGATGCGGCCGTGGTCGGGCTCGTCTTGTCGGTCGGCCCGCTTGCCGCCGCGCTGGCCGGCGTGCCGGCCGGTCGCATTGCGGACCGCTTTGGCGCACAACGCACGACCATCGTCGGGCTGGTCGGAATGGCGGCCGGTGCCTTCGCTCTGTCCATGCTGCCGGCGACGCTGGGCATTGCCGGCTACTTCGCCCCCATCGTCGTCGTCACCGTCGGCTATGCGCTGTTCCAGACGGCCAACAACGCGGCCGTGATGACCGATGTCCGCCCGGACCAGCGGGGCGTCATCTCCGGCATGCTCAACCTGTCGCGCAACCTCGGGCTCGTGACCGGGGCCTCCGTGATGGGCGCCGTGTTCGCGTTTGCATCGGAGGCGGCCGACATCACGACGGCGCCTCCCGAGGCCATTGCGACCGGCATGCGGATCACCTTCGGCGTGGCCGCGATTCTGATCGCCGTCGCGCTCGCTATCGCGGTTGAAACGTTCCGCCGCACAGAGCCGACTCGGGGCCGCTAGTGCGGGTGGATCACACCGGCCGCAGGCCGTGGAGAACAATCATCGGCCGCAGCCGAAAGCCTGCGCGAACAGGCCAACCGGCTGGCACAGGCGGTGGCTCGGTTTCGCGTGAGTACTGCAACGCATGGCTGAGCGTGGTCATCCGACTGCAGCTCTTAACGGCCCCGCTTTGCGGGGTCGTTTGCATTTTTCCGGTGTGCCTAACCTCAATCACGAGGTGAGCCTCGGGTGAACGACAGACCGTCGTCTTCCTCCATCTCGGCAAAGCGGCCCATGGTGTGTCGTCCATCGCTCGATGAAGAAGGAGGCACTTTACGACCTGACCTTTGATGCCCACAATGCGCGACAGCGCGAGGTCGGCAAATCATGTGTCAACCAAAGCGTGCAAGCTTCCACCGAACCGGCGCGCCCGTCGGCCGCCGGTATTCTCAAACGTTCGGGCCGTCAATGAAGAGTTTTCATCGCTACCTGGTTGCCATCTCACTCTGTTTCACGATCCTTCTTCCGTCCCTTCCGGCAAGAGCCGACGACTCACCGGTGCTGGTGCGCTATGGCACCAGCCAGGGCGAGTGCGTGGGCTTTTGCTGGAAGAGCATCGAGGTGTCTTCTGCGCGAGCGGTGTTCTCCGCAACGGCATACCACCCGACAAAAAAGCTTGCCCCCATACGCAGGGATGCCTCGCTGAGCCCGCAAGAACAAAAGGCGTTGCAGAGTCTTCTTGCCAGTACTTCGGTTGACGGGTTGGCCGAGCGAATCGGATGCCCCGATTGCGGTGCCGCAGGTGCCGAGTGGGTCGAGGTCACCAAGAACGGTCAGCGCTCAGCGCGGGTTACCTTCGAGAAGGGAAAGCCGCCGGCTCAGTTGGAGAGTCTCACGCGGTGGCTTGGTGCGTTGCAAGCGCGCTTTCCGGTTCCGGATGTGCGGTGAGCCGGGTGCTTCCGTCGAACGGCATCTGCTAGCGATTGCACCCAGCGAACCCTTGGCCAGCGCGTGCCGAGCGCATCGCCGCCTCGACGGCGCGCATGCCTTGCAAGCCGGCCGTTACTTCGCCGACGCCGGGACTGCCGGCAGCTTGCCCACGTCGCGGCCGTCGTGCTGGAGGAGGACGGTCGCCTTCAGGTTCGCGACGATCTTCTTGACGCGATCGAGTGAGGCCTGGCTCTCTGCGCGGCCGGTGTTGAAAGGCGGCACGCCGCCGCTGTCGTAGTTCTCGTGGAAGTGCGCGAGGTCGCCGCTGATCAGCACGTTGCCCATCTGCCGCAGCTTCACGAGCATGCTGTGGTGTCCCGGCGTGTGGCCGGGCGTGGCCAACATCACCACGCTGCCGTCACCGAAGACGTCCTTGTCGAGCGGCACGGGTTCGACCTTGCCGCCGCCGCTGATCCAGTTCGCGAACGGCGCGGTGGGCGCATTGCTTGGCGGCTTGGCGCCCGTGAGCACGTCCCAGTCGCCCTTGCCGATCAGCAGGGTGGCCTGCGGGAACGAGCCCACCTGGCCGGTGTGGTCCGGGTGGTAGTGGCTGATGCCGACGAACTTGATCTGCTCGGGCTTCAGCTGCAACTGCGCCAGCTGGTCGACCAGGCTCACCTTGGGTGCCACCGCGCCGGCGCTCATCGATTGGCCGGTGTCCCAGACCATGTAGTCGTCGCCGTGCTTGATGAGGTAGCAGCTGAACACCAGCTGCAGCATCAGGCCGTTGTAGGCATAGGTGTCGGAGAAGCGCCCCACGTCACTGGGCGGCGCGCTGGTGCCGCAGTCGAAACGCGTGAGTGTCACTTCGGGCGGCGGCGTTTGTGCAAAGGCCGGTCCATGGATGAACGCGGTGGCGCACGCGCCGATCGCCAACGAAACCAGAGTTCTCTTCATCGTTTTCTCCATGGAAATCAGCACGCGGACACGGGCTGCAAGGGCCTCGCAGGATAACTTCATCGGGCCAGCGACGCATGCGGCAGGGCCGGCGGCTGGGCGGACTCGGCATCGGCGCGACCCGCTCGCAGCGCTTGCCACAGCTCGCGCACGGTGTGCGACGGATCGACGCCAAGACCTCTCACCACGCACACCCCATCGACGCCGCAAGCGGCCGCTTCGCGCACCTCCTTCGCACTCAAGATGCCGCCGATGGCCACCACCGGCGCAGAGGCCATGTGCCGCCACCATGACAGGTTGTCGAGCCCCTGCGCCCGCCACGGCATCGCCTTCGTCAGCGTGGGCCACACCGGGCCGCAGGCGATGTAGCGTGGCGACAGGCTGCGGGCACGGCACAGCTCCCACAGGCTGTGGGAGCTGACGCCCACGGCCAGGCCACTGGCTCGCAGCGCCGCCCGCCCGGTCTCGCCCAACGCCAGCAGGTCTTCCTGGCCGAGGTGAATGCCGCCGGCACCCAGGGCCTGCGCCAATTGCCAGTGGTCGTTGATGAACAGCTCGGCACCCGCTGCACGGCAAGCGGCGATGCTGCGGCCGACTTCGCCGCTGAGCCGCAATTGCCAGGCGGCGTTCGGCTGCGGCGGCGCCTTGATGCGCAGCTGCACGGTCAGCACACCGGCTGACAGCACCTGGTGCACGCGTTCGGCGCTGTCGACGATGGCGTAGAGATCGAGCGGCCGTTGCTGCGTGGCAGGCATCGGCGTTGCGAAGCTGGGTGCCTCGGCCCAGGACAGCCAGGGCAGCAGCGCCGGGTCGTTGGCAAACCCCGCTCGCGCACGCACCGGGCCGGCACCTCGGCCGGCGGCGCAAGCATGCCGCAGAGCATGCGTGGTGGCCATCTTGCCGAGCACGGCCGCATCGGCCGGTACGAAGCCGAGCGACAGTGCCGCGGCCACGCTGCTGGCGAAGGTGCACCCCGTGCCATGGTGGTGGGTCGTCTGCACGCGCGGCAGCGCGAGCCAGCCCTCGGCGTGGTCGCTGCTCAGCCAGTCGATCGTCAGTCCACCGACGTCGCTGCTGTCGCCGCCGGTGATGCACACGGCTTGCGCACCGGCCGCGCGCAACCGGCGTGCGAGCGCGGGCAGGTCATGGGCGGCGAGGTCTTCGGATTCGGTGGGCTCGCCCAGCAGCTGCAGTGCTTCGCGCCGGTTGGGCGTGATGACCGTGGCGCGCGGCAGCAGTTCGTCTCGGTACGCGGCCAGGGTAGATGGGTCGGCGAAGCGCGCGCCGGTGGTCGCGGCGAGCACCGGGTCCACCACCAGATCCACTGGGCCGGCTTGCCGCAGACGGTCGACCCACTGCGCCACCAGGCGGACTTGATCGGCGCCGCCCAGCAGCCCGGTCTTGATCGCGCGCGGCGGCATGTCGTTGGCCAGTGCATGCAATTGCTTGTCGATCAGCGCGGTGCTTATCGGCTCGATGTGAGTGACGGCCAACGAGTTCTGCGCGGTCACCGCGGCGACCACGGGGCACAGGTGAACGCCGAAGGCATCGGCCGCGCGCTGGTCCGCGCTCAGCCCCGCACCGCCGCCGCTGTCAGTGCCGGCGATGCTCCAGACGGTAGGGATCGTGCTCATGTGGCCGCACCTAGCAAGAGTGGCTCGCCGCCCACCGGCGTGCTCGCCACGGCAAAGTCTTGCGGCGCCATCACACCGGCCCGCCATGCCGTGCGGCCTGCCTCGATGGCCAAGCCGAAGGCACGTGCCATCGCGACGGGTTCGCGCGCCTGCGCCACCGCCGAGTTGAGGAGCACGGCGTCGAAGCCCATCTCCAGCGCCTGCGCGGCGTGCGAGGGCGCACCGATGCCGGCGTCGATGATCAGGGTGGCATCGGGCAGGCGTTCGCGCAGCGTGCGCAGCGCGAAGGGGTTCAGCAGGCCCTGGCCCGAGCCGATGGGCGCGCCCCAGGGCATCAGCACCGGGCAGCCGGCATCCAGCAGTCGGCGGCAGAGCACGAGGTCGTCGGTGCAATAGGGAAAGACGGTGAAGCCCTCACGCACGAGCTGCGTGGCGGCGGCGAGCAGCTCGAACGGGTCGGGCTGCAGCGTGTGCTCGTCGCCCACCACCTCAAGCTTGATCCACGGCGTGTCGTACAGCTCGCGTGCCATCTGCGCCAGCTGCACCGCCTCGCGTGCGCTGCGGCAGCCGGCGGTGTTGGGCAGCAGGCGCGCGCCCGTCTCACGCAAGGCCTGTCGGATCAGCGCGATGAAGCCGTTGTCGCCGGCCGCAGCGAGCGTGCGCTTGAGGCCGACGGTGACGATCTGCGTGCGCGCGGCGACGATCGCGTCATGCAGGATTTGTGGGGACGGGTAGCCGGCGGTGCCGAGCAGAAAGCGGCTGTGCAGCGTTATATCACCGACACGCCAGGCGTCGTCGTTCAGGGTGTTCTTCATGGTCATCCGCCCACGATGGGTTGAAAGAGCAGCACCGCGTCGTCGGCTTGCAGCAGGCAGCCGGCACGCTGGCCGCGGGCCACGAACTGGCCGTTGACGGCGGTGCTGACGCCTTGCGGCGCGTGCCTCAGTTGCTCCACCAGCTCGGCCAGCGTGGTGCCGGCGGCAAGCGGCACGGGCCGGCCGTCGAGTTGCACGGTGATGGTGTCGGTCGAAATCATGTTGCCATCTCCGATGTGATGGTCGTGGTACCGAGCCCGCAGCGCTGCAACGCGTCTTCGACCAGCGCGGGGGCGAGCAGCCAGCCGTGGCGAAACAGGCCGTTGATGCGGACGAGCCCGGGCTCGACGTCGGTGCGTGGTTCGTTGTCGGGCAGGGCGGGGCGCAGGTTGACATCCAGCCGTTGAATCCGGGCTTCGGCCAGCGCCGGCATCACGCTGTGCGCTGCCGCCATCAGCTCGACCGCGCTGCGCAGCGACATGGCCGACCGGTCTTCGCTCTCGATCTCGCTGGCACCGACCAGCACCACATCGCCGGGCCGCGGCACCAGGTACACGCGGTGGCGCGGGTGAAGCAGTCGCACCGGGCGGGTAAGGCCGTGGCCGGGTGCGTGCAGCCAGACGATTTCTCCGCGCACGCCACGCACTGGCAGCGCGGGCCGTGCGCCGGTTCCTCGCACATCGAAGACGCAGTCGAAGCGGCGCGAAGAACCATTGCTCAGGCTCATCTCGCCTGGGCGCAGGGTGTCGACCGACGCGCCCCAATGCCAGGCGACATCAGGTGCTTCTGCCTGCAAGGCCTGCATCGTGGCCACCGTGTCGATCTGCCCTTCCTGCGGCAACAGCCACGCATGTGCTGCGCCTTGCAGTGCGGGCTCCAGTGATTGCAGATCGTGCGACGACAAGCCCTTCGCTTGCGGTGTGCCGGGTGCCGCTGCCGACAGGCGCGACAGCACCCGCTGCGCTGCGCCGCTGTCGCTGCGATGAGCCAGCAGCAGGCTGCCGCGTTCGGCGAAATAAGGACGCGCCCGCAACGCCACCACGATCTCGCGCCACAGCGCAATCGACCGCCAACCCAGCGCCGCGATGGACGCCGAGCTGTTGTCGAGTTCAGCCACCGGGCTCAGCATGCCGGCCGCGGTGTAGCCGGCGGCCTGCCGACCATCGAAGCTCGGCTGCGGCCCCAGCGCCGGGTCGAACACGCTAACGCGGTGGCCGGCTCGCGCCAGCCGCCAAGCCAGCAGACGGCCCAGCAGGCCGGCACCGGCGATGCCGATGGTCGCTGACATCTCAGGCCAGCGCCGGGCCGCCCCAAGCGGCCTGAGCGCCCCTCGGGGGCCGCGAACGAAGTGAGCTGGGGGCTGACATCTCAAGCCTGCGGATGGATCGGGATGTAGATCTCGCCGCCGCCCGCCTTGAATTGCGCGGACTTCTCGGCCATGCCGCTCTCCAGCGCCGCCGCATCGGCCACGCCCTTCGCGGCCGCGTAGTCGCGCACGTCCTGCGTGATCTTCATCGAGCAGAACTTCGGCCCGCACATGCTGCAGAAGTGCGCCACCTTGCTGCTGTCTTTCGGCAGGGTCTCGTCATGGAAGTCGCGCGCGGTGTCCGGGTCCAGACCCAGGTTGAACTGGTCGGTCCAGCGGAACTCGAAGCGCGCCTTTGACAGTGCCTCGTCGCGCGCCCGTGCCCCCGGATGACCCTTGGCAATGTCGGCCGCGTGCGCGGCAATCTTGTACGCGATGATTCCCTGCTTCACGTCGTTGCGGTCGGGCAAGCCCAGGTGCTCCTTGGGCGTCACGTAGCAGAGCATCGCCGTGCCCATCCAGCCGATCATGGCCGCGCCGATGGCGCTGGCGATGTGGTCGTAGCCCGGAGCGATGTCGATGGTCAGCGGGCCCAGCGTGTAGAACGGCGCTTCGGCGCAGTGCTTCAGCTGCTCATCCATGTTGGCCTGGATCAGGTGCATCGGCACATGCCCCGGGCCTTCGATCATGGTCTGCACGTCGTGCTTCCACGCAATCTGCGTCAGCTCGCCCAGCGTGCGCAGCTCGGCGAACTGCGCTTCGTCGTTGGCGTCGGCGCCCGAGCCGGGGCGAAGGCCGTCGCCGAGCGAGAAGCTCACGTCGTAGGCCTTCATGATGTCGCAGATGTCTTCGAAGTGCGTGTAGAGAAAGCTTTCCTTGTGGTGGGTGATGCACCACTTGGCCATGATCGAGCCGCCGCGCGAGACGATGCCGGTGCGCCGGTTGGCCGTGAGGTGGATGAAGGGCAGGCGCAGGCCGGCGTGGATGGTGAAGTAGTCCACCCCTTGCTCGGCCTGCTCGATCAGCGTGTCGCGGAAGATCTCCCAGGTCAGGTCTTCGGCCACGCCGCCTACCTTTTCCAGGGCCTGGTAGATCGGCACCGTGCCGATGGGCACCGGGCTGTTGCGCACGATCCAGTCGCGCGTGGTGTGGATGTTGCGGCCGGTGCTCAGGTCCATCACGTTGTCCGCACCCCAGCGCGTGGCCCACACCAGCTTCTCGACCTCTTCTTCGATGCTCGAGGTGACGGCCGAGTTGCCGATGTTGGCGTTGATCTTCACCTTGAAGTTGCGGCCGATCGCCATCGGCTCCACCTCGGGGTGGTTGATGTTGGCCGGGATGATGGCGCGGCCGCGGGCCACCTCGTCGCGCACGAACTCCGGCGTGATGATCTTCGGGATGCTGGCGCCCATCGGGTTGCCACGCAGGCGCTGCTCGCGCGCCTCGTCGGCCAGGTACTCGGCCATCCATTCGCGCTTGCCGTTCTCGCGCAGCGCCACGTACTCCATCTCGGGCGTGACGATGCCGCGGCGCGCGTAGTGCATCTGCGTCACGTTGGCGCCGGCCTTGGCACGGCGCGGCATGCGCTGCAGCGCCGCGGCGGCGCGACGCAGCGCCTCGATGCGCTCGGCCTCGTAGGCCTCGTGCTTGATGCCGTCGTCCAGCGCGTGATGGATTCGGCCGGTGTAGGTCTCGGTGTCGGCGCGCTCGGCGATCCAGGCGTCACGCACGCCGGGCAGGCCGCGTGTCACGTCGATGGCCGCCGTCGGGTCGCTGTACGGCCCCGAGGTGTCGTACAGCGCCACGGTTTCTCCATTGGTCAGACTCACCTCACGCAAGGGCACGCGCAAGGTGTCGCGGCTGCCAGTCAGGTAGGTCTTTTGCGAGGCCGGAAACGGCTCGCGAGTGAGGGTGAGCAGGGCTTCGAGCTTGTCGGGTGCGTTCATCGAGGTTCCTTCATGAGCAGTGGCTACGCATGCTCCGAAGGTGACCCTGGCAGCCCTGGCCACGATGGGCCTTGGGTCAAGGGTGACAGCTCTTCTTTCGCCGGTACTAGCCGGATCAAGTTCGCGGGTTTGGTTGGTGACCATCTCAGCACGCTGTCAACGTGCACCCCGGAGCGAAGGTGATTGTGTGCCCAATTTCTGAGCGGGTCAACGCATCAGGTTTGCGTCGGCGAGGTCAGCGGCGGAGCGAAGAATGAACGGCGTGATCCGACAAGTAGGTGTACTTGCGGCGCGACGCGGCGAGCCGCTCGCTGCTCAACTCGGCCAACAGAAGCGCCTCATCGCGCTCGGCCACCACCGGCGCTTCTCCGTCGGGTGCCACCACGCAGCTCAACCCGCCGTAGCGCAAGCTGCCTTCGCTGCCGCAGTAGTTGGCATAGGCCACGAACACTTGGTTCTCGACGGCGCGTGCGGGCACGAGCACGCGGGTGACGATGTCGAAGGCTTCCATGTTGGCGGTGGGCACGACGATGAAGTCGGCGCCCGCGAGCGCCAGTCGGCGTGCGGTTTCAGGGAACTCGATGTCGTAGCAGATGCACAGGCCGATGCGCCAGCCGTTCAGCGAACCCAAGGGTTCGCTGCCGTCTCCCGGCACGAACATCGAACGGTCGAGGTCGCCGTAGAGACAGGTCTTGCGGCAGCGGCCGAGCGCGCTGCCGTCGGCACCAATCAACTGCGCGGCGTTGTAGACGCTGCCGTTCGGGCCGCGTTCGGGATATCCGTAGGCGAGGGCGATGCCGTGGCGGCGTGCGATCTCGGACAGTGCCTGCGCGCTCGGCCCGTCTGCCGCTTCCGCAAGGCGCCGCGCTGCGTCGACACCGATGTCGTAGCCGCTCAGGAACATCTCGGGGCAGACCAGCAGCTCGGCACCTTGCGCGCGAGCGATGGCCACTTGCCGTTCAAGACGTTGCAGGTTGCCCGCCACGTCCAGCGGCAGCGGGTTGCATTGCCACAGAGCGACGCAAAGCATGGGGGTCACTGCGTTCACTCCGGCAGGACGATGGGGCCGATCTCGCGGAATACATCGCCGGGGCCTGGGTTGGCCGCATGCGTGGACCCGCCGAAGTGGCGCACGATGCCCCACACCGCATTCAGCGAGGTCTGCACCGCACCTTCCACCCAGGCCGGTGTCCACGACACGTCGTCGCCGGCGATGAAGATGCCGCGCTGCTCGGCCGGCATGTCGTCTTGCATGAAGTGCGCGTACATGCGTTGGTTGTAGCGATAGTGCCCAGGCAGTGCGCCCTTGAAGGCGCCGAGGAAGTGCGGGTCGGCCTCCCACGAGACGGTGATCGGGTCGCCGATGATGTGGCTCGCGATGTCGACGTTCGGGTAGATCTTCTTCAGCGCATCAAGTGCCAGGTGCACGCGTTTTTCCACCGAATGCGGCAGCATCTTCAGCGCGTCGCCCATCCACGAGTAGGTGAGGCAGATGACGCCGGGCTTGTCGGGTCCGTGGTCGAACAGGTAGGTGCCGCGGGTGAGCCGGTCGGTCAGCGTCATGCTCATCACGTCGCGGCCGGTCGCCGGGTCAATGTCCTTCCAAAATGGGCGGTCGACCATCACGAAGGTCTTGGACGATTGCATGTAGCGCGTGCGGTCGAGCGCCATCCACATCTTGTGCGAGAAGAGTGTTTCCTCGCAGTCGATCTGCGTCGTCAGCAGCCAGCTCTGGCAGGTGGCGAGCACGGCGGCGTAGCGGCGGGTGTGGCCCCAGTTGTCTGTGAGGGCCAGGCGCCCATCAGCTTCGCGGCGGATGCGGGCGACACCGGCACGCGTGGCACCCGCATGCAGCGAGGCGAGCGTCGTGCCTTGCGGCCAGTGCGCCATCTGCGCCGGTGCGTGCTGCCACAGGCCGATCGGCACCTGGTCGACGCCGCCGACGATCAGCCGCTGGTTCT
>Ga0307513_10007323_pt1 | contig 14328 bp, 15 predicted proteins | sample 15_EM_MG_FD_202174 | JGI IMG/M metagenome (GOLD analysis project Ga0307513, IMG submission 202174) | Populus trichocarpa ectomycorrhiza microbial communities from riparian zone in the Pacific Northwest, United States - 15_EM | ecosystem: Host-associated > Plants > Roots > Unclassified | place... | reverse complement strand
TACCGCGGGGAGTTGAAGGAGCTCGTGAGTCTCACCGTCACTCCTACCGAACATCTTGACTAACTAGTTTCCCTTTTCAGGCTCCCGAAGAAATATCAGCCATGGTCCTCCACAAGATGAAGCAGACGGCTGAGGCGTACCTTGGGGGCAGCATCCACAACGCCGTCGTCACCGTCCCTACCTCCTTCAATGACTCGCATCGTCAGGCGACCAGAGATATCGGAACCATTTCCGGCCTCAACCTCCTCCGTATCATCGACGAGTCCACTGCTGCTGCCATTGCTTACGGTCTCCACAACAGGGTTGTTGGCGAACGTAATGTCCTCATCTTCGATCTCGGAGCAGGAACCCTTAGTGTATCTCTTCTTACCATTGAAGACGGTATCTATGACGTCAAGGCCACGGCTGGTGATCCTCGTCTTGGAGGTGAAGATTTTACCAGACGTCTGGTCCAACATTTCATGTTGGAGTTCAAGCGCAAGTTCAAGAAAGGTTCTTACATTTTATGTCGTATCAACACTTTGTTCATCGACATTTTTTTAAATAGATATCTCCTCTGACCCTCGCGCCATCAATCGGCTCCGCGCTAGTTGCGAACGTGCCAAATACACCCTATCTTCGGCTAACCAAACGTCCATCGAGATCGACTCCTTGTTCGAGGAGATTGACTTCTACACATCCATTTCCCGTGCTCGTTTCGAGGAACTCTGCCAAGACCTCTTCCGCAGTACCCTGGATCCCATCAAGAGGGTCCTCCGTGATTCCAAGATCGATAAGCTTGACGTGCATGAAATCGTCCTCGTTGGTGGTTCCACTCGAATCCCCCGTATTGTCAAACTCTTATCTGACTTCTTCGATGGAAAAGAGATCAACACGAGTATCAACCCTGACGAGGCTGTCGCATACGGTGCTGCTGTCTGGGCTGCCATTCTTCATGGTGATACCTCTGAGAGGACGCAAGATTTGATACTTTTAGATGTTGCCCCTCTATCACTCGGTATCGAGACCTTCGGCGATATGCAGCTCGCTGATGGTATTATGCCGGGAACCAGTGCTGGTATTATGACCGCCCTCCTGAAGCGTGGTACCACCGTTCCCACCAAGAAATCGGAAATATTCTCCACCTACGATGACAACCAATCCAGTGTATTCATCCAAGTGTACGAGGGCGAGCGTGCCCGCACAAAGGACAACACCCCGCTTGGCAGATTTGAGTTGTCTGGCATTCCCCCTGCTCCCCGTGGTGTTCCTCAGATCGAGATCACCTTCGACATCGACGCCAACAGTATTCTTAATGTCTCCGCCGTTGACAAGACTACCGGCAGGTCGAATCGCATTACCGTCACCAACGATGAGGCATGTCTCTCCAAGAGGGAAATCGAGTACATGCTCGACGAATTCGAGAAGTACAAGGCGGACGACGAAGCTGCCGCGGCAAGCAGCATCATCGCCAAGAACGCTCTCAGGTCGTACTTGTACAACCTCCGCAACTTTATCAATGACGAGAAACTCAAGCTCGAGAGTGCAGTCAATGAGACTATTTCCTGGTTCGATGCTTCGCCAGAGGGCTCAAAGGAGGAATTTGAGGAGAAGCTGAAGGGGCTTGAGGCTATTGCTAACCCAATTGCACAGAAACTCTGTAGGATCGCTAGCACAGACGGACCTACCTTGGACGGTCTGGCTTCGTAGTAACCAAAAATATTTTCATTGCTCATTTTCATTGCGTATTGCATTACACTCTAGTTGGAAAAAGCTGTGGATGAATACCGTCGAGGGATTGTCCAAATGCTGAGCAAAAGGGCGCCACAGGGATTGGAGGTGCACCTACCTGATAAAATGTTCGCCACTCCCAAAGAAGTGGCGACAGAGCCCACCCTTCTGTGCAGAGTTACTTGAGGTAGCCACAGCCCTCGCACGTTAGCTCCACCATATCACTTCGACCTGGAATTAGACCTCGAAATTTCTCCAAGACCCTAGGTACCGGAAGGCGCTTATGCGTTGGTCTGGATAGGATCACGCCCGCCGCTCGAGCTCGCCGAGAAATGGTGCCATTTTCGTGGATACCGACTTGAAACGCGTGCAGAGGTGATATTGGGTTGTCGGCGAGATGTCCCCTTCAGAAAGCCTTTTCAAATTTCGGAAGAGAGAGCGCGTAATGACCCGACAAAATTCATCTTGATCAGCGTCATGGCGTGGGTCAAACATTGCTGGAATCGGAGTAGATAGACCTTTTTGGCGATAGTGTCGCTACAAAATTGGTAAGTACAAATGGCTTGGAGGCTACTTCAAATTGTACATGGAATTTTAAAAATCCAATGCAAATGTCGACTCTATTGACCGCATTATATAAAAAGATCGACCTGGAATATTGTGACAGCACTGGAGGTGCGTGCAACAGGCATGCACGCCCAAAGGTGGGGTTGACGGCAGACTCGGCAGCTCTGATGCGCATCATGATGGCCGCATCAGCCGAGCTTATCTCCGCCAACTCCATCCTAATGAAAACACCCTGGGAATAAAATATTAGTATTCGGAAATTGCTCTGATAAACATGGAAATGGTCTAGTTAAGCAAGGGAATTACTTTTTTACCTAGTAAGTGTCAGGGAATATGACTTATATATCTGGTAATAGGTATTTTCGACTTGGTAAAATCGAAATTAAGCTGTTTTAATCTCTGGGAACACGAAAATTAACCAAATATACGAACTATATAACGGAAATAATACTTGTGCAGATCAACAGTCATAGGTACATATGATGTATATGTGGTTAGGAGGGAGAATGTAACCGGTTCATTACAGGGGTGGGATAAGGGAAACATGTAACAATGTATCACACCTCTCCTTCTTGACAGGAAGGATTTGAAACTGGAATGTTGACCCGAATCTGGGCCATCACTTGCTCCGAGGTCAGCGAAGTTGGGGGTACGGCGCGGCCTAGAGCAACGCGATAGACGATGAGGAGTGGGGAGATGACCTAGTGGAATTAAAATTCTTAGACCGTGTGCATCAGAAATCGTTGAGTTCTAAGCCACCTACGAAAATATGAGGGATGATGGGGTTCACATAACTGACTTCATCCCCCTGCACGAAATTCAGACCAGTGAACAGGCCACTGGCAATGACCATCAGTGCGGAAGATTCGATGCACATGGTGATAATGTTGGTATAGGAAGATCCATGTTCCACTCCAAGGGTATTTCGGACGTATCTTTGATGGTAAACGAGACGGGAAACGATCATCATTGCGAGTATGATATTGACAAGAGTTGAGAGTGCAAGGGACGCTGTGTAGGCATACACAAGGAATGAAAACTCGGGCCCGTCAGTGAGAGGTGCGACTACCGTCCCAACACCGAATACTAAAGATTTTTATGAGCAATTTATTAAATGGAAATAGAAATTGGCCTACCAAAAGAAGCGAATGAAAGGAGTGAAAAGAGGATAATTATTCCGACCCTGAGGCCTCTGGAGACGTGCTGATACAAGACGAGACAACGCCATATCTGTAATCGCATTGTAAATCTTTGTTCCTCGAAAACAATTAGAATGCTCACCATGAACCTGTCTGCTCCCCATATGATCACGGTGATAGGCGTTCCACATGATCGATATACGGCTCGGAAGGGGTTCATGTCTGGGTCTTTTGAGTTAAAATCGTTTATAGGTGACCAAATTGATCTGATTATCCTCCAGGTGCTGCAGAGGAGCATGACCATAACATAGATGAGGAGAATAATCCGTATGTGATTGGGATAGATGTCCCGTTTTTTCAGGAGTAGATGAAAGCAATTTCCAGCGAGGATAATCACAATTCCATAGGCAATCGCTGCGAAGATAGACGACAAGAAGTTGACTTTGAAGTATGGTAATACAATTAGATCTCGAATGTACAGTGACATTTGCAAGGAAGGGAAACAATATTGGGGAGGGGTGTAGGGGGCGCTAGGTGCTGAGCCCTTTCTTATTTACATAAAGACGCTCCGTTTAAACCGGTGCAGTGTAAGCTGGCTGATCAACTTATCGTGATCGACAGTGAAGCATCAAGTGGTTTCTCAACGATGAAAAAGGAGTCGAATCTAGCTCAGCCAGCCAATCAAATTACAGTCAACATATCTTTGATGCCGCCGATTATTTTCGACGAGTCTTCAAGGAGATCCCACGCATCCAGTCTGTGTCCCATGGCTCAAACGCGTTTGATCGGAAGATGTAATCGAGATAGAATTGTTATCTCAACGACAGAATGTGGGAAATCAACTTAGTAGTATACTTACATGATCGCAACGATTCAGCTGGCTTCCACTGAAAGATCGTTCCTTGATTCAGGAATTGTTCCAGGGACCCCACGCTGACAATCGTTCTAACATGATTTTCATCAACTGCGCTCGAAGAAGATCTTGCATCTTCGTACATCAACTCGGCTAGTAGGCAGTTAAAATAGAACGATTCAATCTCGACGCTAAGACGAATACAGGGCAACAAGTGACAAGTCGAGGTACACGTGTTTGGACCCTATTTGGCACTATCTATCGCCAGCCGATCCACACCACGGAATCTCTTCGGGGGAATGAACTCTCCATCTGGTAGCGAACTTGGACCAAGACATTACTCCGCTGGTAAAGACAAGGAACGTACAGTCTACGAGTGTCTCTGAGCCGTTGTTGTCAGACAGGCAAATACCAGACCAAAAATAGTGGTTCTGAATGACCAAACTTGATTCCAATTACGACGAATCCGATGATGAAGAGGAGGTTAATTTGAGGAATATTGCAGATGATGGCTCATTATCCGAGTGAAGTCCAGCGGCCCTCGTTTCTCCAAGCCATGTCCTGCCAACCAACGGAGGGTGATGATGATGAATTTATTTTGGCTTCCGTCGAGCTCGAAGAAATATTGGCAGACAGACATATGGCTCCTAAGGCGGCAAAGGGGGTCGTTTCACACCTGCCCGTCATCATAACCAAGGATGCGGGCTTTGAGTTGTCGTCATGGGTGTAGTTTCGCGTTGATAACCAGTGCCGGTGCCTGTCGAAAAAAAATAGCACGTGCAGATTAAATACGTAATTTACAGTACAGATTTTGTAATTTACATTGGCCGAAAATCTTGAACGTATATTACTTAATTATTAGTACCCCTCCGACTTAAATACGCAACCAACGCAACCCTAGTCAGTCGCTCCTCCATCTCCTCGCGAGACTTCTCTAGGTTTGGCACCCAGCCTACACTACAAACTGAAGTAATAAAGTTCTCGATGTGCAATTCTGGAAAATGACCCTCAGGCGGGACCTTGGTTAGTCGTGGCCAGAATAGGGCCAGACTGGGCCAAGACTAGGCCAGAGGTCCGTATTCAGACTTGCTCCTGGTTTCCAAGCCACTGAGCTACTTTCAACCTCAACAATAAAGAGCTGCGCTACTGCGTACTTCCGCAGCACCGAATTAGGTTATATACCTACCCTCCCCGTCTTGGTTCCTGCATTAACCATACCACTACACAACATGACCACCGACGCCCCTATAGCAGAAGAAAAATACCTCGACCTCCCTGGTGGACGCCGCCTCGCATATGCAGAGAATGGGAACACTTCCAGTTCAATCCTCATCATTTTCTTCCATGGCGCATTCGGCGTGGGGACCGCAACCACTCTGCAGAAATATTTGGTGGAAAAGGACGTACACTTCGTAGCTCCAACGCTTGCTGGTTGGGGAAAATCTTCTCCCCGGAGCAAGGTCATCCCATTCCATGTCGCCCTTGCATCGGATACCACTGCTCTAATCGACCACCTTCGCCCTGTAAAGGAGGGGCTCAAGATATATATCGCCGGAGGTTCGTTCGGAACTGTTCCTGCACAGATGTTGTATGGGGCAAGTTTCGATGTATTCCCATCTGGACGATATATCGCCGGTTGCATGGTTCTAGCACCGTTCTCGCCCTTCAAGCTACACAAGGGTTACACCAAATCGATGACCATTTCGAATTATATCGGAGTCGGACCGCCGTCCCAGTATATCCCATTTCACCTCCTCCAACGTCTTGGCTCGGTCGTATTCAAGAATAAAATGAACACCCTGGAGAAGGCAGAATCTTTCGTGCGTCAGACCTTATTCGACAAGATGGGAGAGGAGGAGGGGGCCGAATTCGCGAAATGGAGAGAGCAGACAGGAAAGGTCGAGGGCCAGGTTGAGCGCGAGTTCGGGCAGAACATGATGAGAAGTGTGCAGGAGAGTTGGCAGGGGTTCATTGAGATGGCGGATGCCGTTCATGGGGATTGGGGTTTCGCTCCGAACACGCTCGACGAGGAGCATAATGCCCGCCCGATACTGCTTGTGACCTCCGAGGGGGATACCATGGCCCCGGATGCAATGGCGAAGTGGCTTGCGGAGAACTATAAGAATGGTCATTATAGGGCTGTCAATGGGGGGCATTTGGCTGCGATGTTCCATTTGAACGAATTGTGGCAAGAGCTTTTCGAGTTGTAGTTTCCGTTGTTCCAATTGGATCCGATGTTCCGTAGTTTCTCGTTTCTCCGCGTCAGGTAATAATACCAGATTTGAAATTCTCTTAACGCTGATGTTGGATTGTAGGCCTGTAGCTTATGCACCCCATTCTGGACGCGCTGAACGGGACTCAGCATGAATGGCTCAAGAAGCTGCTTTTCACATTCAACCAAGGGAATATTGGGAAATTCCGCCTCTTTTTCCCAAAGAGGTGCCTCCAGATCACCCTCCCCTATCCTGGCGATCCTCCAAGAAAAATTTGGCTTTTAGAAGATATGTCTCATGGCACTTATTGAGGCTGCGTTCAAACGGCCTGCGAACAATCGGAGTATGAGCTTTGAGGTGATTGTGGATGAAACGATGTTGCTGGTTAGTGAGGTTGAGCATTTGGTGATGAAGGCGTTGAGGTGGGTCTTTTTGATTTTTCTTTTTTGATTGCTCTTCGTTTCAGGTAAAGGATGCTAACTCCAACCCTAAAATGTGTGTCGGAGCGGAGATTGCGCACCCTACCCTCCCCTCCATCTGCGGGCCCTTTCCCGGACTCGAGCAGCGCATCACCTCCGTTTCTGCGTTCATGATCTTACGTCCGAACCAATCTAACTCTATCTGACCTGCTCCTTTTATTTTCCTTGAGCCTCAAGCTCATCAAAGGATTCCTGGTCCAAGTGGATCAAAAAGCGCTGAATGACCATGGACTATTATTATTAACAATTATTTATGAGGTTTTGTATATGGGATATTTGAATTGATATAGTGGGCGCCAGATTTAGGTCAAAGTCCAATTTTTCAGAAAAAAATACAGAGCACTATATATATTGTCTCTACGCAATTTTGGGGTTGAGAAATAATTGAGAGGGGATGAAGGATATACCACGGAACTCCCCTCCCCAACCCCTCCCTCGAGATCGATTTCAAGTAGCTTAATGGAGCCACATTCATCCTTTGTGAGCAATTTTCAACGTTCCTGGATATAAAATCACTGGCAGGCTAGAACGAATTGCCAGGTTGCTCATCCGGATTCCCATCATCATGATTCATCCCCCCATGAGGATCTTCGAGCCGAAGCGCTGCATGTCCAGCTTAAAAACTACATACCAGCCTACTTCTTGCGTTGTAAAAAGGTGAGGGTTGTGTTGGTTTCTGACAACTTGAAGCGTTTAAATAAATATCTACTACTGTATTGGTTCTTGGTAGGAGGGATATTTAGCGCTTGTCTGACTCACCGGGCCGCGTAACACTGTCGCAGCCGCGACGTCTCCTTCTCAATTGATCTCCTGCTCGGTACTCATATCTACGCCCGCTTGAATCAGACGCCGTTCGTACTATAGATGCCCGATTTTAGGTTCCAGAATATATTTGTAGAGAACGACGCTGTGGAGGTGCGCTGAGAGATAAGCTCGTAAGCCAACATGTCCGATAGCAATCTGCGTTCAAGCATTCAAATTGATGATCATCGTACCGTATAGCAGGCATGGGATGTGCGCTACTCATTTGTCGCTGTTGTGGAAGGTGATGGACGAGACGACGTCAAAGCTCCCGGAGGCGTATTCTGGATTGACAATGCGAGAGAAGCTGGGTGGGTGGATTTTGGTTGCAATGGAAGAAGGGATCTACGTGTTCTATGGGAGATGCAGGGGGGGAAGATGACCTCGATGAGTGAACACTCTCCAAGCCATCTGGGTAGGGGTTATCGCCATTTGATGTTGGGATACTTACCGATTCTGGAGTCTCTGGAGTTTGTTGTGCGGCGTCTAGAATTCCTGGAAGCCAGACAAGTTCCCCACGCTTGCTGCCCTCTCGAGGTCAGCTGAAGACGAGCTGTTTAAAAAAGCTTGGAAGCAACCGTCGCAGGTTTACGTTCCAGACAATTCCCTAGAACGCTGCGATTGCGAAATGTAAGGCATCTGCATCAATCATAGATTGACCTCGTGTCGTGTTATTGACCAGGATAAGCGCTTGCAGGGTTTAAGAATGTAAGATGTATCTACTTATACGCTTGCCTGAGTACCGGTGAGGGTCTACCACGACCACGTGACCTATCCATAGACAGATCCTGTACGTCGTTAGTTGCATATCACCCATCACTCCCTCTAATTGTCCGGGTCGATACCCGAAAAATTCCTCTAGGGATCCGAGTTGGTCAACCTTTTCCTTCCTTATCAGAATGAGTGCACTGAGAATCCTCAGAACATTGTCGAGTTGATCGTTCTCGACAGAGAAGAGGTACAATGCATTGAGGGCTGCAAAGGGGGCATCTGTTTCAGAGATTCTCAGATTGAGGACAGTTTTTAGTCTATCCTCTGGCTGATGACGACGGGACTCGATATAACGAATCACTGCTGCGGCATAAATGAACTGTCCGGAGGATTTCTTAACGAGATTGTCGATATCTGCCTTGACCGGCCAGGATTTTGGAAGGTGAGGTCGTTTTAAAAGAAGTTCCCGAAATTTTGATGTAAGAAAATGTCGGATATCGGTCCGATTGGTAGTCGTGTTCAAGGGGAAGGGTGTGGGTGATGGAACGTAAGATATCCGAGCTGAAGGTGTCTCGGATTTCCAATTCAGGTCGACTAGCAATGAGGAAGTGAATAGGGGTGGTTAGTTGTCGAGTGGATTCCGCGAGGAGCCAGTGAGGATATTTTCTTGGGATAGGCGGTCTACGCATTCGTCCAGGCCATCGATGATAATGAATCTGGGGCGCTGGTTCAGAACTTCCTTTGTCACATGTTCAGAGGGTCGATTATCAAGGCCTTCATTTGCGCAGCTGGTGCTCGAGAGACAAACGTTGGGTCGTGTTCAAGAAAAGCGAGGACGTGTTGATGGATCTCGAAAATTGAATAGATTAACTGCCAGGCGAGGGTCGTTACCAAGCGTGAGTTGTCGTTCCGCCCAGCAGCGGTCCGAGAGAAAAAGAAACTTGCAGCCAATACATTTGCCTTGACACACCACTCTGCGATGGTTTGCGCAATCGCTGATTTCCCTGCTCCTGCAGGACCATAGACCCACAGGAAAAAGAGGGCCATATTTTCCGGGCACTTTTCCACCCAGGCCATTATATTTTTCAGGATTGCTTCTCTGGTGTGTGGGTAACATTTTGGAGGATCGCCTCGCTCGGCAGCATCATGGAATGCACCATGGGCAACATGTTGGTGGAGGATCTGGAGTGCTGGTACCACAAGATATGAGCAAGTATTGGTCGTATAGTGGGTTATCCATATACCTGTCTGATGTTCTTTAGCCTGAATGTTTACGAACTTCTTTGCAGCTACAAAGGTTCCTCCCCTGATAGTCTTAATGGTTGCGTTCGAGAACATGGAAGCTGGTACAGGTGCTAAGGACAGAGTGTCCCCATCGTTTGACATGTTGATGCCTCGGGCCAAGACGGCCAGTGGTGGGGGTGAGGGAGTCTGGCTGTTTTCGAAAGGCTGTGTTCGTGGTGTACCACCGTTCACCTTTCAAAAAAAAAAAAAAGAGAGAAAAGAAAAGAGCTCAAACAAATGTTATGTACAAAGGTTAACATTGAGGCGATATTTTGATCCTGATAACATTATTAATAATATGCTTGCCCCTCAACAATCGAAGAAGACTCTAGTAAGTATCAGAATATTGCTTCCGGGGATACCTGGGTATTTTTAGTACTAACTTCTAGATCTCACCCTTGGCAGCAGTTCAGAAGCCTGTTAGGTGGGTTCTTTGACAGGCGGATACCCCACCTAAGAGGTGGTATCTGCTGGTATCCGACGCACCTAATTTTCAGATGGCTTCCCTTCCGAAGGTTGCATCCCTCCCGTATGGATGGTTTTGGAATCGGGTCTCTGCAGTATGGTCGGAGATGCCACTGGGATCATCTTGTAAGTTGCTCATGAGACATCTCAACGATCTCTGGCGGCGGTGGATAGATTATCCCTCACCACAGGAGATATTTGTTCCTGATACTAAAATCTCGTATTTCCGCAGTAAATAGTATTGTTAATACAGAGTAGTAGAGCAGTATATTTTGCATACTATGGAACCTGAGGGACCAGCGCAGTTTGAACCCGACCAAGAAACCTCGCAACAGCACTGCGAATGTCAATTGACATCGAAATGCAGCACTGCGAGGTTACGCGTTGGTAGTGTAAGCATTGCCGGCAGTTAAAAACCTACATCCGGCTCGCTCTTGCATGCGGGAGAGGTGAGAATGGCACCAAAATTCCATAAGGAGGTAGAGGAGCGGCGAACAGCACCACAACACCATGAAAATCCACCTCCGGTTCGCTGTTGCATGCAAGGGAGGTGGAGGAGGCACAGGGCTCGCGTTGGGGCCTATGCCTTGGCGCTCCATGGCAGTGACCCGGGGCCGAGCTCACGGCTTCGCGTTCGACGGTAATTCAGCCGTCTGCACTGGCGTTGGGGCCGCGTTGGGCTTTTTTGGCCTTGCACTGGGTCTTCCAACCTCCTGCTGTCCCGTTCAGCCATGCATTGGGTCGATCAAACATCCGTTGGGCTGTTCGACCCCTCTTGGGACGTTTCAACCTTGTGTTTGGTATTTTGTCGTTGCGTTGGGCTGGCCGCACACATTGGCGCTGGTTCGGGGGAGCTGATGACGTGGGACACCAACCACCTCACTGCAGCCGAACTCCCGCGGCTACGAGCGTCCATACTGGCATGCACGCGAACGGATGGGAAAGATTGGGTGTCAGGCACCAGCATGAGAATTGCAAGTGGGGTAAGCGTAACGCATTGACATCGTGGCGGAACGGCGTGCTTTGGTGGGGCACGTAATTGGCCGGCGCGTGTCCTAATATTTTTTTTGACATTAGTAGGCAGCAGGTGAGGAAGGTGAACCGACAGTGGTTCGTCTCCTCGCGTACCTTGCGGGTCTCGCACACCATGGGTCTCCCCTCTTATTTCCTATGTGCCCCCAGCTCATACGCCTTCCCGAAATCCATCGACATCCCTATATCCCTCACTCGAGGGGAGAGGCCAGGTGGCAGCCTAAGAAGAAAGAAAGGGGCTAGCACACGTATGATATCGATAAGAGGGTTGTAAAGGAATTATCTACTTTTTAACGCGTCCTGGCCTTGGCTTGAACCTTGCCAGAATCGATCAGCCGTGGGCAAATTTTCTAGAAGCCTGAAGAAGAGGCAGCTGTGAAGCAGAGTTTGAGACAATGTGGAAGGCAAGGTCGGCACACACCGAAAAGCATAGAGGCTCCCTCCCGGCTCCCTCCCGTTCACGGTCGACATTGATATCGCGTTCGTCGTAGGTCGACACTGATTTTGCATTCATTTTCGCCCAAGTTCCTGTTCGCCCTCAGCTCCGCGGTTGTCGATCTGTTGTAGTTTAGATGTGTGGGCTAGCTCTTTTAATGCTGGGTTAGTCATCGTTGACTTTGCCATTGTGCGTGTCGTGTTCATAGCAAATGATGTTGTGGGATCGTGATTTCATTGGTCACTGGGTATTAAATCTATAAGCAAAATGTTAGTGGGATGATAAGCGAGACTAACATATTCGGAGTTCCTCTGTTGTCAAACCGTTGCCACCAGCAGTCCAAAGATAAATGCCTGATAAGTTCATCTAAAAGGGTCCATCAGAATGATCAGTCTGTTAGGGGAAATTTGTACTCGCCTCTGTTTTCCAAAGCTGTGATTGAGAGTAGTTGAGATTGGAGAGAGAACGCAGTGGTTGTGGTTGAGAAAACCGGAATTTCCCGGCTGACAAATTAGAAATCAAACAATTGTTTAGAAACATAACTTACGCTGTAGTAAAATGGGAAATATCATGACAATTGTAATGACTGCACCATTGAACTCCCAGAAATTCTCTGTTTCATGCGATACAAATTTTACCGAGGATTGAAACCAAAGAAATAAAGGTCAGACGAAAGGAGGACATTGCGACGAACCCAGTTAAGTTTCACATCAGAAACTCAACCTCCCTTCGTCACCCTGAGTTGCCATTGTTTATACAGCATACCTGAGGGGGGGGGAAGGGTATCTAAGGCTGCAAATAGTAGGCCAAGTTATGAGAGGTTCGAAATTTATTATTTCTCCGTACAAAAGCTCATAAAAACTCGAAGAAACTTGAACTGTCGCACTTGGCAGCATTTTGTTACAGTCGTGCTTTTCAAACTCGATATATGGCTTTAAGAATGTTCCTACTACACACGAAAGAGTGTCCATGATCTAATGAATCCATTGAAAAAAGCAATTTGCGGGGAGAGGTATCAAGTCAAAAGACGCTTGGGCAGCAACAACCCTTCAACTCTTGTTGTCCTTCCGCTTCCCTTCTCGCCACTATCCTCACTCTCGTTGACTCCAAGACCAAACCCCGAAAATGCTGAATATAACATGATTTTTGAGGTGGGGTGGCATGGCGCATCCAGGCCCGTTGTCGTAGTTGTTCGCGTCGATGCCAGGTTCTATGAAGAGAAGAGGACAGTGTTAGGGGAACTTACACTCTTGCTTTGTAAAGTGAAGAAGGCAAGACTCTCAGGCTCAGGCGCGAACACGCTGTTGAATGCAGAGGGACTTGGCACCCGCAGATGTCTTGGGATTGACATGTCGCTTTGGATGGTCTTGAGACTGTCCGCTGAGGTTGGTCAGGAAAATCGGGTTCTTCGTGACCAGGTTGCAGTGGGAAGTGAGTGTCAGTTCGCAAGGTCAGTTCGGAATGGGTCTGAAATAAAAACCATGAAAAGTGAATCAAGGAGACGTGCAAGTCACATGTACTCTTGAGCTTGGGCCGTTGCTCATCCAGTGTCTTGGTGGTGATCCCACACGAAACGACTATGACCTACATGCACGTCAACAAGCCAACAGACAGCTTGTAGTCATCATTGGGGTTTTCAACGAAGGCGTTGAACATCTCCAGGTGGGAGACAATTTGCCCAAGACAATGCTGTGGCTTAATTACCACGACCGGAAGTAGGCATAATGTCTTCGATAGTTGTGTACTATCCACCGGTAATCCTTCTCGGGCTTGAATAACAGGGATAGCGAGGAGGCACTCCAGTGGTGAGCAACAAGTGGTGGGTGTTGTCAATGTGGTTGTGAGTATGAGGTGAGGACATGGGTGTGGACAAGGACGAGGGAAAGGCATTGCAGAAAAGGGGCAGCAGGTATAAGGGCAAGGGGAACGGAAAACAAACCCACAATTCTTTCGTGCTTTCGTCCTCCTAATGTACCTAGGGGTCTCCCACCTATATTCATTGCCATGGTGTCTAATCATCACCGATAACTGGGGTAGTGGGGCAGCCTTGGATGTCAAGGCGTGGGTGCAGCGTACCGGTTGAGCGCTGGCCAAATCTCAACACCGTCCAATCCCATAATTCTCCGATTTATGGTAGTTGTTGTAGCACGCTATTTGGGCTAGAGGACCCACATCACATAATAATGTTTTCTGGAATGTATGCATTGTGGACGCACAAGAATAACGGCCCACATCCCTCAGCGAGGGGAGGAGCATCGCACCAGTGATTGAAGAGTCTGTTGAGGCCCAAGGGCATCCTAAAAGGGCTGTGCTTTTGGTTTGTAAGATGAAGTTCAAAAGGATAAACATACCTTGAAAAGATATTCCACTATGGAAATACGAGGAAGGGAGTGGTCGTGGTCGTGGCCTATGAAACAGCGATCAACGATGGTTGAAACAATCACCATCCGGCAATTGCCTTCACCGGCCCGGATGGCAATCTGATTGCTGGCGTTGAACCCTCTGGCAAAGACAGGAAATCTCGTTTATGAGAAATATCAAGCCCAGACCGTCCGCCGGACAGTCCGGCAGACTTATGTACACAGCCTCTTCAGTGACAATTCTGTGACATCCCGCCTCTGCTCCCGCCGCCCCCGAC
>Ga0307513_10007322_pt1 | contig 14329 bp, 13 predicted proteins | sample 15_EM_MG_FD_202174 | JGI IMG/M metagenome (GOLD analysis project Ga0307513, IMG submission 202174) | Populus trichocarpa ectomycorrhiza microbial communities from riparian zone in the Pacific Northwest, United States - 15_EM | ecosystem: Host-associated > Plants > Roots > Unclassified | place... | reverse complement strand
ACGGGGTGACCCAGCGAAACGTGATGGGTCAGCTCGACGGCACCCGCAACCCGCCGCTGGGCAGCCCCGAGTTCGAGGGCGCGGTATGGGTCGACAGTGGACCGTCGTGGCTGCGCGGCGGCACCACGCTCGTCGTGCGGCGGATCCGCGCCGAGATGGAGAAGTGGGACGCGGTCGACACCGCGGGCAAGGAGTTCGCCGTCGGCCGCAAGCTCACCAACGGCGCGCCGCTGACCGGCACCCAGGAGCACGACCTGCCCGACTACACGGCGACGAACAAGCTCGGCCTGACCGTCATCCCGGAAGCCTCGCACATCGCCCGCGCGCACGTCATCGACGACCGGCAGCGCATCTTCCGCCGCCCCTACAACTACGACGAGCCACCCGGCCCGGACGGCCGCCCCGACATGGGCCTCGTCTTCGCCGCCTACCAGCGGGACGTGGGCGCGCAGTTCCTGCCGATCCAGCGCAACCTCGCCGAGGCCGACCTGATGAACGACTGGATAACCCCGATCGGCTCCGCCGTCTTCGCCGTCCCACCCGGCTGCGCCGAAGGCGGCTGGATCGGCGAGACCCTGCTCGGCTGACGCGGAACGAGCCCCACCACGCGGGGCTCGTTCCATTTTGGAGCGTCAGGGCCGCATCAGCCACTCCTGCGCGGTGTTCGGCGCGGTGGCGCCACCGTCGTGGGTCCAGAGCCGGACCCGATAGTCCTGTGAGAACGGTGGCGCGTCGATGGCCCGCAGTTGCTGGCCGTCATCGAACGCCTTGGCACTGTGGAAGAAGAAGCCGCCGTTCGGGCCCTGGTCGAGCACCCACATGTCGCGCAGGCTGTCGAAGACGCACCACCGTTGCACGATGGTCGTGCCGCTGCCGGTGCCGCCGCCCTTGGGGTGCGCGCACATGCCGCTCTGCTGGCTGCGTACCTGGAAGAGGCTCACCAGCACGTACTCGTTGCAGTTGCCGAGCCAGTCCTCATAGGAGCAGATGTACTTGTCGGCGACGAAGACGACGTTCCAGCGCTGCCGGTTGTCGGCGCTCCCGCACGGGTAGTGGCCGATCGGCGTGTCCTGGGTCTGGCCGCCGCCGACCTGGTCGAGGCACTCGCCGTACCGGACGTTGACGAGTTGGACGCCGTACCAGCTGTCGGCCAGCCGTGTCGCGCCCACGCGCGCCGCCGCCTGGGCCGGTGCTGCCATGACGACGCCCGAGACCGCCACGGCGGCCAACGCGGCGAGCACTGACAGGATCCGTTTCACGGGCTCCTCCTTCCGATCAGCGACGGGCCGTGGCGCGGCGCTGACGTGATGGCGTTTGGGCCATCCTGCGAGGAGCGGGCGCGCGGGTCTTGAGCACCGCGGATACCCAGGCGATCGCGCGGGTCCCGCTTTTGGCTGGGTACGGTCGGGGCCGGCACCGCCGTCGGCGATGCCGGCCACCATCCCCCTACGGCAGGCGGGCCGCCAGTTTCTCGATCCGCTCGCCGAGCCGGACCAACGGCTCCTCGTGCGCGGCGATGACCTGCCGCGTGACGTCCAGCCGCGCGGTCACGAACTTCGCGGCGTAACCGGTCTCCCGGGCACACCGGGCGGCCGCCACGGCGAGCGCGGCCTCGGCGGGCGTCGGTACGTACGCCCGCGCCGGGGCCGCCGGCAGGGTCTCCACCGTGCCTCGTACCCGCCGGGGCGGCGCGGGGTCGGCGCCGGCCAGGTGACCCGTCGCCACGCCGAGCCCGTACGCGTCGATGTCACGCTCGACCCCGCTCTTCGCCGGGCGGAATCCAGCCCGGTCGAGGCAGTCGAGCAGTGGCGCGGCGAGCGCCTTGAACGTACTGGCCGCCGAGCCCGTCCTGATCCGCCCGGCGACCTCCACCGAGACGACGTTCATCAGGTCGTACGCGTCGGCCCGTACCCGCGGCAGGTCCCCACCCAGCCGCTTCGCCGCCTCGTCGGTGCACCGCTCCAGCGTCTCGTCGAAGCCCTTGTCGTAGCTGAGCACGTGCGGGGCCTGCCGGGGCTCGTCCTGGCCGAAGCCCGAGCGTCGAGCCTCCACTTCGGACCGTACGGCGAAGTCGGGCGCGGTCGCGTTCAGGGTGGAGCTGAGGTCGGACCCGCCCTCGCCGCCGGCCGCCGCCTCCGCGAGCTGCGGGTAGCCGCGGTCGGCCATACACTCCACCCGGCGCCGCTGGAGCTGTTCCCCCAGCTGGGAGAGCTTGTCCGCCTTGAATACCTCGACGGCGATCCGGTCCGCGGCTACGTGCTGGAATCGGCCGGTGACCGGCCGCTCCGCCGGGCCGCAACCGGCGGCGACCAGCACGGCGGCGGCCGCGACCACGAGCCGGGTGACGTACAGGTTCATCGCAAACCCCATTCCGCGAGGTGGGGCGGCGAACCCGCCGCCCCACCGGGCTGGATCACGAGCAGCCGGGGCCGATTCGTTCGTGGCGGTCGTTGCGGTTGTTGATCGTGCCGAGGAACTGGCGCTCACCGTTGTTGGGAATGGTCACCCAGGCCCAGACGCCGCCCTGCAGGTTGCCGACGCGGACGTCGCACACGGTGTCCCGGTTGGTGACCTCCAGCGCGTTGTCCTGCACGGGCTGGTTGGAGATGCGGTAGCCACCGTTGATGGTGTCCATGAAGTTGTTGCCGCCGTGGTTGCCGGTGTTCCAGAACTGCTTCTGGAAGCGGCTGGTCCCGTCGTACCAGAAGCAGATCTCGCCGCTGCTGCAATTGGCGCGGCTGTTTCCGTCATCCGCGCTCGCGGACACGGCCGGAAGCACGGCGAGCGCCGCGATGGCCGCCCCCGTCACCGCGGCCATCTTGATCAATGCTCGCATGAGTCTTTCCTTCCCCGTTTTTGACCTTGTGGCCACTGCCGGTCGACTCGGCATCAGCCCTTGCCGGACCAGCCTCGCCCAGCTCCGGCACCGCGACGACAGGTTTCGAGGGAGACCAAAACCCCGTGGTCAGCGACCTGATCACATTCCGGCGCCACACCCGGCGAAGAGGAATGACAGAAAGGTGATAGTTGATGCCCCGCCACACCAATAACGGTCGGGTAGGGTGAATGACATAGGCAACGCGGGGGTGTGCCTCAATGATCCGCATATTGTTCACCGGTCAGGACTTTGCCCGGCTCCGCATAGCGACCGAGCCGGACCCGATGTGGGAGAGCCTGCTCAGCCTGCACCTACTGCAGCAGCGCACCGGTGCGCTGCCCTTCCGGCAGTGGCGCGACACGGTCCGCGGCCGGCTGTCCGGAGCCATCCGGCCACTGGTGGCGCTGGCCCCGGCCAATGGATACTCGCCGGATTTCCTCACCCCGGCGGGCGCCGCCGACGGGTTGGAGTCCGGGATCGACGCGCTCCGCTCCACGCCGGCCGACCGGCTCGCCGTCGATCTGCGACTGGTCGCCAGATACCGCCCGTCCACCGCCTGGACCAGAGCCCTGCCCAACCGCGACGGTGAGGCCCTTGGCCACCTCGCCGATCTGGTTCGGGGATACCATCGGGTGGCCATCGCTCCATATTGGAGCCGCATCCGGGCGGCGATCGCGGCCGAGCGGTCGGCCCAGACCCGGCTCATGGCCGAGCAGGGCGTCGAGCGGATGGTGTCGTTGCTGCACCCCAACATCCGCTGGCGCTCCGGGGCGCTTGAGGTTCACGGGATCAAGACCTCCCGGGACATCCACCTCAACGGCCGGGGCCTGCGCCTGATCCCGTCCTACTTCTGCTGGCAGGAGCCGACTCTGCTGCGCGACCCCGGCATGCCGCCCGTCCTGGTCTATCCGATCGAGCACCGGTTCGGCCGGCTGGCCACCCCGACCACCGGACCGGACCGCCAGGCCGGCCGGCCGCTGGTCGCGCTGCTCGGGCGCACCAGAGCGGCGGTGCTGGAGGCGGTCAGCTCCGGCTGCACGACCAGCGAGCTGGCCGAGCGGGTGGGTGTCTCGCCGGCCACCGCCAGCCAGCACGCCAGCGTGCTGCGCGACGCCGGGCTGATCAGCACCCGCCGGCTGGGCGGCTCGGTCCTGCACAGCCTGCGCCCGCTCGGCACCGACGTGCTGACCGAGGGGACCCTCGACCCCCGCTGACCGTCGAAAAGGTGAGCTCCTGCGGCTGGCCGGTAAGAAGTAGGCCGCTGCGCGCATTACCTGGTAACGGCGTACCTTCCGTGCCGAAGGAGCAGGAGCCAGTGACAGAAGCCGAGGCAGGCAGGCGGTTCACCGCCATCTACGAGGCACACCACGCGCAGGTGTTCACGTACGCGGTGAGTCGGGTGGGACGGACGCTGGCCGACGACGTGGTCAGCGAGACGTTCCTGGTGGCCTGGCGGAAGCTGGACACGGTCCCCGCGGCGGCGGTGCCGTGGCTGCTCGGTGTCGCGCGCAACGTGGTCCGCGAGCGTTACCGCGCCGAGGTGCGGCAGGCCAGTCTGGCGGCTGAGCTGCGCGCCTGGGCGGACGAGGCGGTCGCGGACATCGCCGACGGGGTGACCGAGCGGGCGGCCGTGCTCGCCGCGCTCACCCGGCTCGGTGACGACGACCGCGAGCTGGTCACCCTGATGGCCTGGCACGGCCTGTCGGCCGGCGAAGCGGCGCGGGTCGTGGGCTGCTCGACGGCCACCTTCTTCGTCCGGCTGCACCGGGCCCGCAAGAGGTTGCGCGAAGCCTTGACCGGTGCGCACGAGGTCGTTCGTCGTTCCCCGATGAGGTTCTCCACCGAGGAGTACAGCCGATGAGCGCAGATAAGAAGCTGATGGACGTGCTGGCCGAGGCCCGCCCGCGCGGACTCGAACCCACCCACCGCCCCGACCCGGCGGCCATCATGACCCACCCACGGCTGCCGGGCGCCCGCGAGGCGATACGCCGGCCAATGCGCCGCCTCGCCCTGGCCGGCGCGGTACCGGCGGTGGCCGCGATCGCCGCAGTCGGCATCATCCTGGCATCCCAGTCCCAGTCCGGGGCGCCCAACGACGCCGCACGCGGTGGACCGGCGACCATAGCGCCGACCGTCCCCGCGTCAGCCCGCGAACTGCTACTGGTCGCCGCCGACCGCAGCGCCTCGGCACCCGCCACGACCGGGAAGTACCAGGTGATCGCAGAGGAGCAGGGCGAGGTCCGCCCGGTGGGTCCAGCCGACCGGCCGTACGACATCGTCCGGCGCACCGCCCTCGAACGCTGGTACCCGATCGCGCCGGGCGCAATGATCACGGAGTTCTACCAGTCGCTCGGGGCGAGGCCCGCCACCGCCGCCGACGCCGCCGCTTGGAAGGCGGACGGCTCACCGACCGAGTGGGTCGAGCAACCGCCGGCGAATCTGCCGGACGCCGAGCCCGTGACCATCACCACCACCCCCGGCCAGCGAGGGTACGTGCGGTATCCGGCGGATCGGGAGCCGGCGCGTTCGGGCGGCTGGTACGCCACGGCGAAACTGCCCACCGAACCGGCGGCCATGCGATCGTCGCTCCGCAACCAGTGGAAGGCCTACTCGGGCCAGGGACTCAGCGACTTCGAGCTGTTTCGCACCGGCGTGGGCCTCGCCCTCAACCCGCGGCTGCCGTCGCGGGTGCGGTCCGCCGCGTTCCGGATGCTCGCCGACATCGACGGCGTCGCCGTCCTCGGTCAGGTCAAGGACCAGAAGGACCGCGCCGGCATGGCGGTGGGCTACGCCCGCGAGAGCGGCGGCGGGCACTGGTCGCAGATCCGCGTGATCATCGAACCGGGTACGGGGCAGCCTCTCGCGGACGAGTCCTGGGACCTGGGTCGCGGCAAGAAGACCGGTGAACTGATCGGCTACCGGCTCGTGGTCGCCAGCCGGTACACCGACCAGGCGCCGCCGACGGAGTCGGCGACGCCGCGCGGCGGCAGGTAGCCCCGACCTGAGCCTGTGATCAGGGCGCCCTCGTACAGGGGCGCCCTGATCCGTCGTACCCGCGAGCCGAAGGACCCTCATCGGGTGGCGGTCGCGGTGTCCTGCGCGAGCCGCACCAGGGTCCGGACCGCGCATCCGGTACCGCCGCTTGGGGTGTAGCCGGAAGGCTCGCCCTCACGGAAGGCCGGTCCGGCGATGTCCAGATGGGCCCACGGGGTGCCGGCCGGCACGAACTCCCGAAGGAACAGGCCGGCCACCAGGCCGCCGCCCATCCGCTCGCCGTAGTTGGCGAGGTCGGCCACCCGGGAGTCCAGGCTCCCGCGCAGCTCGGCCGGTAGCGGCATCGGCCACGCCGGCTCACCGGCCCGGGCGGCGGCGGCCAGGACCCGGCCGCGGAACGCGTCGTCGTTGGACATCACCCCGAACAGATGATTACCCAGGCCGAACCGCATCGCGGCGGTCAGGGTAGCCACGTCCACAATGGAATCAGGCCGTTCCTCGCCCGCCCGCACCAGCGCGTCGGCGAGCACCAGGCGCCCCTCCGCGTCGGTGTTGAGCACCTCGACCGTCCGACCGCCGTACATCCGCAGCACGTCGCCGGGACGAAGGGCCGAGCCGGACGGCATGTTCTCGGCCAGCGCGAGCCAGCCGGTGACGTTGACCCGCAGGCCGAGCCGGGCCGCGGCCAGCACCCCGGCGAACACGGCGGCCGCACCGGCCATGTCGCGCTTCATGATCTCGTTGGCGCCGACCGGTTTCAGCGAGATGCCGCCCGAGTCGTAGGTGATGCCCTTGCCGACGAAGGCGAGACTGGCCCGCGCCTCGGGATGGGTGTGGGCGATCCGCACCAGCCGCGGCGGTCGGGCCGAGCCCTGCCCGACGCCGAGGATGCCGCCGTAGCCGCCCGCCCCGAGCGCCTCTTCGTCGAGCACCTCGACCGGCAGCCCGTACTCCCGGCCGGCCGTGACCACCGCTGCGGCGAAGCTCTCCGGGTGAAGGTCGTTGGCCGGGGTGTTGACGAGGTCGCGCGCCCGGTTCAGCTCCTGGCCGAGCACGCCGCCGCGCCGCACGGCGGCCTCGGCGTCCGTCCGGCCGTCACGGTCCACGAGGATCGCCAGCTCGCGGACCGGCGCCGCGACGTGGCCGGTGGTGCGGTAGGCGGTGAAGGTGTACGCGCCGAGCAGGCCACCCGCCGCGACCGCCTCCACGGCCTCCGCGGTCCCGGCCGGCAGCGCCAGGGCGACCGTCCCGGCGCCGGCCAGAGTCCGCGCGGCCACGCCGGCGGCCCGGCGCAGTGTCTCGGCGTCGTACACCTCGACGGCGTCGCCGAGGCCGACCGCGAGGACCAGCCCGGCCCTGATGCCGGCGGGCGCGGGGAGCTTGACCGCCTCGCCCTCGGCACCGGTCACGCCGAGGACCCCGAGGAGTCCGGTCAGCGTGCCGTCGAACGCCTCGGCCACCGCCGCCGCACCGGGCGCCAGCACCAGCCCCTCGGGACTCTTGGCGACACCGATCACGACGCAGTCCGCGGGCAGCGACGCGGCGGGGCTCGTGCTTACCGTCAGCGCGGTCACAGTCGTACGTCCTGCTCTTTCCTGGGAGGGCCGGGCAGCGCCGGTGCCGGTTGTGGCCGCTTGTGCCGGCGGGTCAGCCCGACCCCGGCGAGCACGACCGCCATCCCGGTGGCGGTCCGGAGGCTGAAGCCCTCGTCGAGTACGACGGCGCCGAGCGTCACCGAGACCACCGGCAGCAGGTAGCCGACCGTCGCGGCGTTGGTGGCGCCCTCGGCGGCGATGATCCGGTAGGTGAGGTGGAAGGTGATCCCCGTGGCGACGACGCCCAGGATCACGACGGCGATCAGTGGTTTCACACCGATCTCGATCGGCGTCAGACCACCGGCCGGCAGGGTCAAAGCGGTCAGGCCGGTCGCGGCGACGAGCTGCGCCGCGGACAGCGAGATGGTGGGGATGCCTTTGCCGACCAGGTTGCGACCCATGTACGCGAAGCCGATCGCATAGCTCGCCGCCGCGACGACGATGGCGAGGGCGCCCCAGCCGACCGGCCCGGTCGCCTGCCACGGAGCGAAGATCAGCACGACCCCGACGAACCCGAGCACGAGTCCGACCAGCCGGACCGGCCGCAGTCCACGCTCGGAGCCGATGACGACGCCGATCAGCAGGGACCACAGCGGGGTGGTCGCGTTCAGAACGCCGGCCACCCCGGAATCGATGGTCTGCTGCCCGACGCTGAAGAGGGCGAACGGCAGAGCGTTGCAGAACAGCGCGGCCACCACGATGTGCGCCCAGGTAGCCCGGCCCCGAGGCAGCCGTCGACCCGACCCGAGACACAAGACCAGCAAGGTGGCCGATCCGAGCACGCACCGGCTGAGGGTGACCTGGACCGGAGTCAGTACGTCCAGGGCCAGCTCGATCCAGAGGAAGGTCGACCCCCACAGCAGGGCCAGCACACCCACCCGCGCCCACGCCCATGTCCTGCCCAGCACACCGTTCACCGTTGATCTCCTGCCGTCTCCTGAACGGTGCCCCGCCTAACCCTGAAGGACAAGCAACAAATTCCGCCCATCCGTTAAGCTCCGCTAAAAGCTCGCGGCGCGGGTCTCCGGTTTCCGGGGGTGCTTTGGGGGGATGGCCGGAGTGACCTGACAGTGAACAACACGCTCAACCTCCCGGGTGCCGGACCCGGCTCGCGGCGTTCTTGCCTGTTGTGGTCGCGTTGACCGTCGGGGGAGTTCGAGATGATCTCGGGCAGGAACGCGGTGGTGGCTTCCGAACGCACGGAAATGCCGAATTGATCGTACTCATATGGTCGATGCGAGTGTGTTAATGGATACGCCGGGGCTCGATGGGTGTTGTTTAGGGCTGCCGAATGTTTTGCATCCGTGCCCCCTGCGTTGCACGAATGTGGCCCGGGTAAGTGGTCTGGTGACGGCGCGCCGCCGATCGGGAGTGAAGCTAATCGGGATACTTCGGCGCCGTCTTTATGGCGTACCCGCGTATGGCTGGGCCAGCGCTGCCTGCAGTCGCGTCAGTTCGGCGTCCGTGCCGATGTCGTGCCGCCGCTGCGGCCGCTCCACGTAGTGGCGGATTGTCGCGGCCAGGAACTGTGGGTTGACGTTGAGTTGTCCGGCGGGCACCTTGAGTTGGGCCGGCGCCGTGTGTGGGTCTGGGGGCCTGAGGTAGAGCGTGATTTTGCTGTCGAGGCCCTGTTTGGTCGGGGGTGGCGGGCCGCCGGGCTGCAGGTCGTCCCATCGGACCCGCCGCGTCCCGGCCAGCCGTTGGATGGTGAGCCCGGCCTGATCAATGACGAGCCTGGGTCGGTTGGCAAACAACAAGAACGCGGCCGCCGCGAAGCACAGGACGATCATCGTGACCGTGAGGGCTGTCTGGCCGGACAATCCGACCAGGCGCACACCGTCGCCGTCCGGTGCTCGCTCTACAAGCTCTGTCGCGGCAGGGCCGGAGATCCATGCCAGAAGGATCGCCGCGGGACCGCGCCAGGACACTGACCCGGGTGTGACGAAGCGGGCCTTCGTCGCGTCGACGTCCAGCACTGCCGGGTGCCGCCGTGGCGAAAGATAGGCGATAACGAGCGCCACCGGCACGCCGATGTACGCCGCGAAACCGGCAAGGGTGATCACTACGCCGAGGGCGGTCGGCGCGTTCAACGGAGCCTGCGTGTCGAGCAAGACCTCGAGGACCGACCGCCCGACGAACGCGAGCAGGCACATCGATACTGCGAACCAGCGCGCGGAGACCCGTGACATAACCGCAGAGTAGGGTATGGAATCCAGTTGGGACGTTGCTCCTGACGATCTCGGGCAATTGTAAGGTGGCAGAAACACGCAGAGAAACAATCCCACGGTGGGCTGCTGCGATGGCCGCACCGTCGACGGTGATTACGGCGTTGATCTGAATAATCGCGGATGTTATGCCAGCTCTGTTGTATTGATGTCGACCGCGCCGCATCTGTGTCTGAATTCTCGATTTGTGGCGCAGAGAAGGTGCACTATCATGCCGCAGACAATGCGCGGAGGCGCGAACGCAGCTCATGTTGCGTGATGGATGTGGTTCGGGGTGGCGAGGCCGTGCCCGCGCCGCGTTGCGTAGCATGTGATGCTTTTACGATCTTGCAGGCGCGGCCCGGCGACGGACCGCAGCGGTTGTCACAGATGGCCCCTGAAGTGGGAAAACGCGGTTCTTATTCTGCCACGTATGGTCCGATTCGCCACGAAGCTGATCGCCTAACCACCGACATAGTCAGCGGCCCCACGACAACCTCACGCACTCAGTGTCCGGCCGGTGCGGTATGAGTGTGGTGGTTCCATGGCGACAGATGTCGGAGCAAACCTCGAATCCAGCTCCACAGGACGAGGCTGATCAGCGGTCGTTGTGGGGTGCCATGAGGCCGGTTTCGTAGGCGATGATGACGAGGTGGACCCGGTCGCGGGCGTTGAGCTTGGTCAGTAGCCGCCCCACGTAGGTCTTGACCGTCGTCATCGTGATGCACAGCCCGGCGGCGATCTCGGCGTTGGACATGCCACGCCCGACCAGCGTTAGGACGTCCTGCTCGCGTGCGGTGATCGTGTCAAGGCGTTGTGGCGCGGGGGCGGGTTCTGGGCGGCGGACGAACTCCTCGATCAGGCGGCGGGTGACGCTCGGTGCGATCAAGCTGTTCCCGGCCGCGACGACGCGGATGGCGCCGAGGATCTCGTCGAGGGCCATGTCCTTGACGAGGAAGCCGGATGCGCCGGCGCGCAGCGCGCTGTAGATGTAGTCGTCGTCGTCAAACGTGGTCAGGACGACCACCCGGGTGTTGCCGGGGCCGGTGGTGATCAGCCTGGTGGCCTCGATGCCGTCCATGCCAGGCATGCGGATGTCCATCACGACGATGTCCGGGCGGAGATCCTCGGTCAGTCGGACGGCCTCGGTGCCGGTGCTGGCCTCGCCGACGATGTCGACATCGGTGGTGTTGGTGATGACCATCTGCAGCGCGCCGCGTACCAGGGCGTGGTCGTCGGCGAGCAGGACGCGTATCGTCATCCGATCCCTGCCGTTGCCGGCGCCGGCAGCCGGGCGGTCACCTGGAAGCCGCCGTCGGGGTGTGGTCCGGCGGCGAGGAATCCGTGCAGAAGGGCGACCCGCTCGCGCATCCCAACGAGGCCGTAGCCAGTGCCGGTGACACCTTTCCCGCCTCGCCCGGGGTCGGTGACTTCGATCGCGAGTTCCGCGTCCCGGTAGTCGACGGATACCTCGCAGGTGCGGGCGTCCGCGTGGCGTACCACGTTGGCCAGCGACTCCTGGATGATGCGGTAGGCCGACAGGTCGACCTCTGGTGGCAGGGCTCGCCGTCGTCCACGCCAGTACACGTTGACGTCCACGCCTGCGGCTGTGGTCGCGGCGGCCAGTTCGTCGACATCGGCCAGACCTGGTGCCGGATGCAGCGGCGCCACCCGCACATCCTGGCCCGGTTCGGTTCCGCGGAGCTTTCCGAGCATCCGGCGCAATCCGATCAGGGTCTGTCTTCCGGTTTCCTCCACCGCCCGCATCGCCTCTCGGGCCCGGTCCGGCTGGGTGTCGAGGACCCGGGCTGCCGCGCCCGCCTGCAACGTGATGATGCCGACGCTGTGCGCCACCATGTCGTGCAACTCACGTGAGATCCGCAGCCGTTCGACGGTGACCGCCTGAGCCGCCGCGTGCGCGCGTAGCCGCTGAGCGTACTGCCGGGCTTGGCGGGTCGAATACCCGATCAGCCCGGCCATCACAGCTGGCATCAGCGCCTGCGCAAGCCAGCCTGACCAGCGCCCGTCCATGGTGGTGTAGGCGAAGCGGACGGGAAGGCCGAGCAGCAGCCGCAGGTACGCGTAGCCGGGCAGGACGGCGAGCACCGCGACGAAGGCGACGGTCCAGTTCCAGCGCGGCCGGGTCGCCACGATGAAGCCCAACGCGACGTCGAGCGCGAGCAGGTACAACGGCAGCTCGTGGCTCTCCACCACCTGGACCGGGCTCATCACCAGGGCCACGGCCAGGGAGGCGGCGATCAGCGCGCCGAGCGCCGTCAACGGCCGGCGTGCCATCAGCCAGCAGCCGGCCAGAGCCGTCAGGCACGCCGTGACCACCAGTGCCCAGGACCAGACCGGCAGCGCGGGTAGGCCGTGCGGCATGCCCGGCAGCCCGGAATATCCACGCAGCCCCACGGCGGTGGTGGCGTACCAGATGACCGCCGCCCACCCGCCGACCGGTATCCGCCGCAGCAGCGGGCGACGGTGCGGCGTAGCAGACATGGGCCGATGGTAGCCACGTCATCCGCGCCGGGCATCCGACCACGGTAGTACGACCACGGAAGACTGCCCACCGGCGGAACTGCTGGCCACGGTCCGATGACGCACCGAGGCGACTGTCCGCACTGTTGGCGGGTGATCGAAGTCAATGGACTCACCAAGCGCTACGGCGCCAAGACCGCTGTGGACAACCTGTCCTTCACGGTACGGTCTGGACACGTCACCGGGTTCCTCGGACCGAACGGGGCCGGCAAGACCACGACCATGCGGGTCATCCTCGGCCTGGACGCGCCCACCGCCGGAACCACTACGGTCGGCGGTGCGCCGTTTCGCGGTTACCGTCGCGGGCTGCGGCACGCCGGCGCGCTCCTCGACGCGCAGCAGGTCCACAGCGGGCGCAGCGCCACGACGCACCTGTGGGCACTGGCCCGCAGCAACGGCATCCCACGGCGACGGGTCGACGAGGTGCTGAACGAGGTCGGCCTGACCGACGTGGCCGGGCAGCGGGTCGGCGGGTACTCCCTGGGCATGAAACAGCGACTCGGCATCGCCACCGCGCTGCTCGGCGATCCGCCCGTGCTCGTGTTCGACGAACCTATCAACGGCATGGACCCCGAAGGGGTGCTCTGGGTCCGCCACCTATTCCGGCGCCTGGCCGCCGAAGGCCGCACGGTGTTCCTGTCCAGCCACCTGATGAGCGAAATGGCCAACACCGCCGACCAGCTCGTCGTCATCGGACGGGGCCGGCTCGTCGCCGCCGAGCCCTTGGACAGTTTCGCCGCCCGTAGCACCCGTCCCAGCGTCGCCGTGCGTACGCCACACCCCGCCCAACTCGCCGCCCTGCTGACCTCGGCCGGCGCGCAGGTCGAACCGGACGGCCCGGCCGGCGATGCTCAACTGGTCGTCGTCGGACTGCCGGTAGAGCGGATCGCCGAACTCGCCTTCGACAACCAGGTCCTGCTGCACGAAGTGACCGTCCGAGCCGGCTCCCTGGAGGAAGCGTTCATGCGACTCACCGCCGATAGCATCGAGTACCCGGCGGGGCAGCCCCGATGACCGTATACGCCAGTGCCACCCTCCCCGCCGAATCGCCTGTCCACTTCCGCGACCTGGTCGCCGCAGAATGGATCAAGTTGCGTTCGCAGCGCTCCACACCCTGGACGTTCGCCTTCACCGCACTGGTCGTCATCGGATCCGCGGTGATGGCCGCCCGTGCGGACTACGCGAACTTCCCGTCCTACAGCCCAGCCGAGCAGCAACTCCACGGATTCTCGCTCAGCGATGCCTTCCCGCTGGTCGGTTGCCTGACGCTGATGGTCGTCGCCGCCAGCACCGGTGCGGCCGCCATCGTCAGCGAGTACAGCAGCGGACTGATCCGCACCACCACCGTGGCCGTCCCCGCCCGCGGCGCGGTCGTCCTAGCCAAAGCCGTCGTCACCGCCGCAGTGTGGGCTCTCGTCGGCGCGATCACCTCCACGGCTTCGTTCGCCGTCTCCCAAGCCATCCTGGACGGCCGGCACGCCGCAGTCTCGATCAGCGACCCCGGCGCGTTACCGGCTCTCCTGGCAGCCACCCTGCTGGCCCCGGTCTGCGCCCTAATCGGCCTGGGTCTCGGTGTCCTGATCCGCCACAGCATCGCCACCACGGTCACCGCCATCGTCACCCTTGTGATGCTGCCCCAGTTCTTCTCCACCCAGCGGCGCCTGACCGCCGAGATCCACCACGCGATGGTCCTCAGCGCATGGCAACGCCTGACCCAGGCATACGGGCCACCACAGTACGCGTCCTCCTTGTACACGCCCTTCATCGAATCCTGGATCGTGTACGCGGTATGGCCTCTCGTCGCGCTCGTCCTCGCCCTGATCGTGGTGCGATGCCGAGACGTCTGACCACAACTCCGGCCACGGAGCGGCCGGAGTCAGCTACCCGAACGTAGGCCGTGACGATGCCACACGTCGCGTCTGGCGGTCCGCACCGCAGCCCCGATGCTGTCCAAGAACCGCAGGAGGATCATGACAACCAACCCGTTCATCGGCCGTGCAGGAATGTCGCGTCGTCGCGCACTCGGAGCCGCGCTGGCGGCCGGCGTCGCCGTGCCGATCGGCGTCGCACGCCACGCGTGGGCCGCGCCGACCTCGTCTGGACCGGCGCAGCTCACG